>Ga0307379_10005087_pt1 | contig 18487 bp, 21 predicted proteins | sample UN2MG_FD_202237 | JGI IMG/M metagenome (GOLD analysis project Ga0307379, IMG submission 202237) | Soil microbial communities from Risofladan, Vaasa, Finland - UN-2 | ecosystem: Environmental > Terrestrial > Soil > Coastal area > Acid sulfate soil | place: Finland: Risofladan, Vaasa | collected... | reverse complement strand
CCTCACCCTTCTCAATAACTTCATGGATATTAAACCCGACAGTTTCTAATAAATCAAGAACAGTCTCACCCTTATCCAAATCTGTCCACGAATCCGTGGCCAGTCGATCAACACACTCTTCTGCCAGTAACCACACCATGTTGGCTAAATTCTTTGCTTCCTTCTTCCAGCAAGCTCTCTGCGTTCGTGCTTGTGCTAATTTTTCATGCAGCATACCGATTGTATCTGCTTGAGCGTTCAACTTTCTTCGCATGTGACCAACAACAGGTCCAGAAATTTCGAGTGCTCGATGACCAACTTGTTCCGTTGCCGTACAAACCCAACGAATCTTGGAATCCTCTGAACCGTTCCTTTCCATGTAGCAGAGGTTCCCCTTGATGATGGCCTCAATAATAGATTCCCCAACCGCTTCAGCATTCATCACATAACGTTCCTTGCCGAAAAAAGCTTGGATGAACGGGATCATGGCAATATCAGCCCCAGTAGAAAGGAGGAAGGAGGAAAGCAAGACCAGAACTGAACGTGCTCCCCCGTCCACCCAAGCAGTCAATAATATAGTAGAGTAACCAAAGTATCAATCAACCCTGCATTTCTCCTTACAAAAACATTGGGTCCCCGGGAGATTCCAGCTCCTCCTCATCGTCGATTCCATTGCCTGGGGAATTAGTGCTTCCACGACCACCAAAGTCTTCATCCCTGTTTTCCAGGAGGAACTTCAATGCCCAAGGAGATCCATCAGCACAGGCTTCCATGAGCTTAGTCCTAGCTATGGTGCAGGGAATGGCCCGCCACATATCAATCTGTTCACGGAAAGATTCAGTATAATAGCCCTGAAAGGTTTCCATCCACAGATGCAGCGTTGCCGGTGGGACACCTACCTCTTGAGCTATCCGAGAGTAAGAAGCCCCTCCTCGGGCAGCGATCTCTATCTTGCCAATCATCTCTGGCGTCATCATCGATGGACGCCCGGTCTTGCCCTGGGCACGGACAGACCTGGGAAGTGGCCTGAGAGACTGCTTGGCTTCAACTTCTACAGGCAGCTTGATGACGCGCTGCTGCCTTTTGGGCTTATGTCCATTGGTCTCACTCATACATCAATCTCCGGGCATACTAGCCCAAATATGCCGAAAGATTGATGGAGTATTAAAAAGGCCGGGCAAGTCTTCATAAACCACTCCTCGGCAAAAGACTCAGGGATTCCAGAACAAAAGATTCCCATCGACCTTCGTCGAGAAATAGTTGAAGACTTGCCCTTGAAACCCATTGCCGCTGCCCCCTCCCAGGAACAATCAGCCCTATTATTATGAAACCGCCACGTTCAGCTAGCAGTTTAGGGGCAGCAACAAGCAATGTCAACCACGGTAACTATTTTGTAGAATACTTCAAGTACCCTAATTCAGACTGCTTTTCCGTAAAGCTATCGCTTTCTTCAGAGCTGCTGACAATTTGACGGATACCTTGTTGGTCCTTCCTGGAGCCATGCTGATGAACCACTTACCGCAGGGAGACTTATATCGGATCTCCCCTGTTTTGCGGACTGGTTGAACATCCCAACCAAGATTGGAAGCCATCTTCATGGCCTCTCTTGGCTTCAGCACTTTCGTTTTGCTCATGTGGCTACCTGCAAATCCCGCACTGTGACACGGGATCCTTTCTCATCTTTGATGACGGTTAAGGAAGCATCGAACGCGCCACTATCAAGAGATCTATGATCGACAAGCCAGATCTGTCGACGATCTGCACGGGAACTAAAATAAGCAATAAGGTCTTTAACGCCGTCCTCATCAAGATGAGCTGTAGGCTCATCCCAGATCTCGAAGAACGGATCCACCAAGGTTCTCGATCGAATCAACTCAGCAATGCCAGCAGCACATGCCACACGCAACCGCTGAGTCTCTCCACCAGACCATGCTTCCCAAGGAACTCCCTCGGGACTGCCTGGAGATGTCACCAAGATGTCGAAACCTCTGCTCACAGTTCCTGCTTTTGTCTCTCGTTCAACCTGAAAAGAAACAGACCACCCGTGAAGGCCAAGCTCCATAAGACTGCTGTTGACGTAAATCTCCAGCTCGTCTAGAGCTTCCTCGACAACCCACAGTCTCAACTCCTTGAATAACTGGGGCCAATCTTTCAAGAGCGCATGACTGGTAACAAAGTCATAGAGGAAAGCTTGTTCCTCCAAAATCTTTGCTTCCAAGTTTTCTATGGTCTCTTGGAGAGATTCCCTGCCAACAGTGTAAGGGTTTTCTTCTAAACGTAAACTCTTGACATCACGTTGACAGCGATCGGCATCACGGTGCGCACGATCCAGCTTAGATTCCAATCCACGCTGAACCTGATCAAGTTCAGTGTAGATCTTCTTCATAGCCTTCTCGCCCCGTTCTTTTTCCAGAACGTGGGTCCTCATCCTTTCGTATTCCTGATTGGCACGACAATGGTTGTTCTCAGCTGATTCGAACTCCAGCCGAGCCTCCTCAAACACCGTCTCAGCCTTTGAGACTAGCACGGCAGAACCCGAAGTGTCAACAACCTGTCCACATAAAGGGCACTTGCCGCTGGTTTGAGCATCCAAGTCATCCAAGGCCTTCCTCGCCTTGTCCAGGGTCCTTTTCGAGGCCTTCAGCTCGGTCTCTCGCTGAAGGTCATTCCGCATCTCCTTGGATAACCGCTTCGTCAGCTCTCCAGCTTCTTCCTGTGCCTTCTGGAGCTTCAGATGGGCCTCAGCTACACCACTAGCCCCTTCAGACACCTGGGTCTCTAGAGAGCTTTCAGCGAGCTGCGCTTCCTCCAGCTCTTCCTTCTTGGCTGCTATTTTGACTGCATGGTCTTTAGACCATTTCTCCGCGAGTGTGGCAGATTCTTCCAAATGGGTCTTCTCGACCGTCAGTTTGGATTCCAGACCATGGAGAGTCTTCTCCCGATCCGTGATCTCCCGGGTAAACCCAGCAAGCTTCTCTTTGGCTCGTCCAGCAGCCCCAGACCAAAAAGACAGCTGTAATACTTGAGAAATTAAGTCTAGGCGAGCTGTAGGCTTCATGTCTGGGAACATGGTCCCAAACTGCCCCAGCAACACGCATTGAAGGAACCGCTCGTAGCTGATTGCTATGAGATCGTCAATAACTTCTTGGCTAACAATCTCCTCACCCAAGTACAAATTATTAGGTTGACGTGTTCTGGTGATCCACACTTTGGATCCATCAAGTTCTAAAACAACTTGTACTTTCGTCTTCTTGCTGCCCCATGTTTCCACAGCTGGCCCGCTCAAGCCACGAGAAGTCTTGCCATAAAGGCACCAGCAAATAGCTTCAGTAAGAGTAGATTTTCCAACAGCATTCCCACCAAGACCTGGATCTTTTTTATTCTCTCCCCGAATGTGGAAGAGACCCGCCTGTAAGGGAAAAGTAATAACCGTCTCTTGCTGGAAAGAACGGAAACCCAGTATTGTTAGTTCAATCAACTTCAAGACGGAGTCTCCTAAAGACTTCAGGTTTTGTGTACTTGAGTATGAAATAGATAACATCCTGAAAAATATCCATCTGCTCAGGGTCCTTCAGGATGGAAAGACTCATATAATGCCGATCCGCTATTACAGTATCTGTAAAACCTTTGAGACGGCACAGCCTGAGAAACAAAACTTGGGAGATGTTTGATAAATGGAACGGCGATAATCTCCGTAGGTACTTCATCTCAAAAACAAGTTCCGGATGAGTCCCACCAAAGACTGTGTAGATTTTACCTGAGACCTTACCGCCTGCATGATGATTGAGCAACGGTCTAAAGGAACCACGTTTATGTCCATGTCCCCAAGCCTCACAGACTTGCCAAACTCTTTGCCACTCAAGAAGGTCTCTAGCGAGAGACACATACTCGGGAGCCTGAACTTCCATCACGCTAAAGAATAATTTTTCGTTCCAGTAGATCCTCGGCACCGGCACCGGCTACTCCTTAGAAGACATCCATCGAAAATGATCGTGGCTCGTATTAACAGCAACATGTGGGCATGTTTTATAAAACGTTGTCATTACCGTTTTATGAGCCCTACGCACTGGATGATTCTTGAGCCAGCTCTTTGGAAACCACCGTTCCTTGAAAGCTTCCCACCAGTCCTCTGGACCACAATCGATAGCTGATTCTTCCTTGTGATAGAACTTGCGCAAAAAAGTTACTTCAAGAGTTGCCGCCAGCTTCTCATTGATGGTGTCCAAAAACACTCGACTTTGTACAGGAACAAGTCCCTTAGTGGCGAGCATCTCGGTCAAACCAAACGTTAGTTCAGCCTCATACTGCTCTACATCAATACGACTAATATCAATATCCACAGCAACCCTCCTTAGACTTGTAGTTCATCCAAAATGTCTTGAGCTACCTGATGCTCACCATCAGACAACTGCCTGGAGGCACAAAACTCCTCCAAGAGATCTTCATGAAGAATAGCTGTTGGGCGGCCTTCTGTTGGAACAGTTTTTCTATCCACGGTATCGGCTAGTTCCAAGGAACGGATAGCCACCCCGCTAGCCTCACACGCAGCAACCACATCCTTTCGATGTTGCTCCCAGTCAGCGAACTCCTCACGCGCCAACTGGACCTTGACCTTGATCTGATCACCAGATCGTAGTTTCGGTAGTTCCGAGACATCTCGAATAGTCACTGTCAGCTTTCTAATACTGGGAGGATTCAAATCCTTGATAAGGATTTCCTCTCCATGAGGGAGGATTGAAAACACCCTAGGCTTATGGGTTTCCCCAAAAGAGACTGGATAGGGAGTCCCAACATAAGTGATATCCCCGATCTCTTGAGGCTTGTGGATATCTCCAGAAATAACAATGCCATCATAGTCCCGATTAGAAAAGTATGTCGGGCTTAATGACGACTTCAGGGCATAGTCCTGTCCTGCCATAGCCCCATCAAACGTCTGATGGCAGAACACCATATCGGTGTTTATTTCAAGGTTCTTCCAAGCTGTCTCTGGGTTCCTGTCATGAGGTAGGCAGAGCGCCTCCCCAACATCAAACTCATAGACTTCTGGAGAGGAGATGAACTTGATTCCTGGAATATGCTTGAGGAACAAGAAGAAGGGCAACTCCGGATCAACGTAATCGTGATTACCTTTAACGATGACCACCTGAATCCCAGCCTCAGTTAAAAGCACCAGACTGGAAACGATCCTATTAACAAGTACAGCACTGTGACCATCCTTGGCATCCGTTAGGTCACCAAGGATGGCCAGCTCTTTGTGCCCCTTACTTTCTAGCTGATCAAGAATCCACGGGATGATTTGCCAGCGGTATTCATCTCGTTCCCTATCCGTAAAATGCAAATCACCCGTGACAATCATAGCCAGATCCTTCCCCTAAGAATCAATGCCCATATCCATATCTTGAACGTCCTGTGCCTGGGCTTTCTTGTAGTGCTTCTTCTCAGCAAACTCAAAATCACAAGACCACTTCAATTGAAGTCCCAAAGAACTCAACCATCGCTCAACGGCCAACCTCATTACCGGATGGATGTATTTGTGATTTTCCGCTAAAGCTATAGTTCGTATAACATCATCTAGAACTTTATCCCGCATCAGCAATGATTTTAGAGAAACACCCAAACCATCATAAAAAGAACCAACTTGTTCAGAAGAACTCGACAAAGACATCAAGACTTCCTCCCACAACCAATCGCCACACGATTCAAATTAAGCTTACGCTTGACTAACTTCCAAGCCCGCTTGAAAGCATAACTGCGACCCGTGCTGTATACGAGCCTATCTCCTCTACTCTGCGTGGCATAAGCTGAGGCAAGAGGCTCCCCGTTCTGTAAAACAGTACAAGTTGTTTGTGTCAACCCGTCCGGATTCTTATTATAGTGGAATGTTACATGAAGTTGCTCAACGATGGGATAATTTTCTTTCCATGAAGTCTGGATTCTACCCCAAACATAGTTCCAAGTCTTAGCCTTCCTATTCATAATCGTATGTCTCTTAGTCAGTGACTAACATCACCGGAATGTGGAACTCCAGAACGCTTAAAATCCCTCCATCTATCAAGATTGTCTTGAGCTACATCGGATACCCAAATATCCATCTGTGTGCAGATATCAGTAAAGCTCCGCAAGACCTCCCCAAGCTCACCTATCAACTTTCCTCTAAAAGGATCATCAACAGTATAAGACTTTTCCAAGAGAGACTGAACGCTTAACGCAAGCGCCCCTGTAGCAGTATTCAAACCAAGCATAGAATGATTGAGCCTTATAGCTCCTACAAGTATTTCTGCTTCGGCCCCATCAGGAACCAGTTTTTCAATACTATCAAGGAGTGAAGCGTTTGTAGAACCAGCTAAATCCGCTGATGCAGACTGGTACGAATTAAATGACATGATCATTAGAGACTCATTCTCCTAGCATACTCCGCTATCAAGACAGCGTCCGCAACAGCATGGGTGATCTTCACCTCAGGAAACAACTCCTGAGCCTTAGTCTTGGTAATGTTCTTATCTCCCCCAGTTCGACAACTCAGTTCCTTCTGCCATTGCGCTGGAGTTATTTGAGTAAACCGAATACCAGCCGCAATAAGGGCCATCTTCAACTCTCCAAAAGAAGTTCCAAATTTAAACGTGGAACTAACACCCTGCTGCGGGAAAGCATGGACCTTCTCCAGAACTCCAGAATGTGGTTCTAAATCCTTAAGACCACGAACAACAAGCCATATGTCCCTATCGGTCATCTGGGAAACAGGCCATGCCCAGGCTGAGTGGTCATAAACATAAGCAATAGCCCCACTACTCCTCCCAGGATCAATACCAACGAAACCACCTGGAGGGAGCGGACTTTCTTCTATACTCACAAAATCACCTTGTATTTTCTGCGACCAGGATCAAACTCCTTCTCGATCTCTGCCCAGACCTCACGCACAGCATCCTTGGCGTTGGCCAGATCAGACTCATACTGCGCATCGTCTAGCTGCCAAACCTTCTTAGAAAGCTTCACAGCATCCTGCTGAGTCATACCAAGGGTATCAGTCCGCTTCTCCTCGATAAGCCAATCCAGACAAGCCTGAAGCTCCTCAATCCCGAAGTGAAAAATGATCGGGAACTGCGCCCTGCGGAAGGGTCGACCAACCTTGTTCTTCTTGCACAACGCTTCCACTAAAACGCCAATCGTCCGCTTGTGCCCACTCCGCTGAGGCTCGATCTTTTTTATGTGCTTCAGCCAAAGAACCTGACTGGCATAAAAGTCAAGAGCCCGCCCACCAGAACGCTTCAATTTGTCGCCATAGGTCACACCAATAGCTTCCCGGACTTGGGAAATAACAAGCATCGTGACCTGGGACTTCTTCAGTCTTTTAACGATCCGGCGAAACATCTCCGACAACTTCTTCTGCTTCGTCATGGCGTAAGAACCAGCATCGATCTTACGTTCTTGCTCGTCTCGATCACTAAGAGCATCAAGACTATCGATGATGTAAAGAGTCCTATTCGGTGAATCGAACCGCTTTTCCAGATCCTCGAAGACATCCTCAACAGTGATCAGATCAGGGAAATCAATCTGATCAATCGGCATGCCCAGACTCTCGGCATAGTCCAAATCAAACGCCGCTTCAGCTTCACAATAAACAACTGTCCCGTTAGGATTATCCACCAAAAAATTAACAGCTGCTTCAATAGCTAGCTGAGTCTTCCCAGAAGACTGGACACCAACAATGTTGGCTATCCGACTGTAAGCCCAACCACCCCCGAGGACTTGATCCAACAAACAACACCCCGAAGGAAAAACCTCTGGATGGGCATCATGAACATTATAAATGTCCATGCTCCTACCAGGTTTAATCTCCTTATCAGGAGACGGATCTTCTTCTACCGCGACTTCCCGTCGCGCCCGTTTCTTGGCAACCATCTAAATTTATGCCTTTTGACGCCGACGCCTACGAAGCCCAGAAGAAACCTCATCCTTCAAATCCTTCTTGGGCTCATCCTCTTCATTGTCTTCAGGCTCATCAATCTCATCCAACAAGGAATCAACAGCCTTAGCCTGTATATCCTTGGCCGAAGGCTTCTCCTCACGAACCTTACGACGACTACGGGGAGGAGGTGTGTCGTCAACCTCATCTTCCACATCATCCACTTCCTCTGGCTCCTCAACGTCTTCTGCGGAAGCTCGCCTGTTTCGACGGCTCCGGGGTGGGGGAGCTGAATCCTCATCCTTATCCCGAGAACTCACCCGACCAGAGAACACCTTGCTGATATAATCGTAGTCATAGAAAACAAGCTGATCAGGGAGCGGATTAGCCTCGATGAAATCCAAGATACTGTTGTACTCATTATCATCATCAGAGATCGAGCTGGGCGTTCTAGCGATTTCCACTGAACTGTAGTTCGTGTTCATCATCTGCTTACCCTGACGACGGAAGGTAATATCATACCCTTCCTCGGGCTCATCGATCGGTAGTAATTTACCAGTCTCAGGGTCATTGGAACGATCGCAGATCTCAGAGTAAATGGAACGCACCGGCATCTTCCAAACCATCGCCTGATCGTCAGGATTCTTACGGTCCAGGATCCAGACAAGGCGACTCTTGGTCCATCGAAGTTCCTTGGCTCCCTCCTCATCACCTTCCAGGGCTAGACGAGCACGCTCCTCACAAATTGGGCACGGTCCCTTCCCCATCTTGTCCAAGCACATATAAGCAGCGTTATCAGCACCAATCTGGTAATGAATGAACACTTCAATAGACCAATGACGGGGCCACTTACCGCCTTCATCCTCCCAAGTCCTGGGAAGAATCCGGATCCTACTGCGCCCCTCAGGAGGCGTCCACGTCTTTACATTACCTTTAATGGGCTTATCATAATCCCCTTGATTCTGAGCACCTCGACGAGTTTCCTCAGGATCATTAGCACGGTAACCGCGATACTTAGCCATCATGTATTCCTTGTAGTATTCTGTTTAGATTATTAAGTGTTATCAACAACTCGACGCCGACGCTTCCTCAAGGTTGTCTGAACTTCTTCATCAGCAACCTCTTGGCGGCGTTCCCGCTCGCTCTGCCCAACAATCGCAGCACCTTCTGTCAGGGCAAAATCACAGAGCTTGTGCAGAACATATCCACGGGCTCTGACTGACTCACAACAAACTTCCCATTCTCGTGCTTGTTGGGTCAGCTTACGGAAGTAATCTCGTGATTCGAGAACTTCCTTATCCAGTTCAATACCTTCCTGGATTGCCTTCTCTGTAGGCTTGCTGAGTTTTGTCCGAACCTCAGCGCCAACCTGGGCCTCTACTAATTTAATTTGTTCCTTCCAACCATCTCGTTCACTCGCCGACTTTGCTTGAGCCATGCCTACTCGATAGACGAGATCAGGCTGGCCTACTAATTCTCCTTCTAGGTTAAAGCGGTCAATTTCTAATTCTTTACGAACATCTTCAACGTTCATAGCTGTAGCCCTAGACTACTCTTGGTATCTCATGGACCTCACCTCAATGAGATCCTCAAATTTATCAAGAAGCTTCCTGGCTTCTTTCAATGGATCCTTTTCAGTTGGGTCAAACATCATCGAAGTACCAGCTGACAGAGTGATACTCTCATAGGGAGCTGTATTAACCTTACGCTCAACACTAACCCAAACCTTGTCCAGGATAACTTCCACTCCCGAACCCAGCACAACTTCAGTCTTCAATTCATTCATTCATAATTATCCTTATAAATTCAGTCAATCATCAAAATCAACCGATGCGATGGACACCAGCACCGGATATAACGCCTGACCTAAACCAGGGGGATAGGGTGTGCCAAATGCCTTCAAGACGTTCAAGGCCATTCCTGGATTTTTCCCAGACGCAGCTTTAGTGAAGTACGAACACACCACGTTACGAATACCCTCAGCCGTCGTCTTCCCCTGAAGAGCATTGACCTTGCTCACCAACTCTTTAATACCCGTGTGAGGAGATGTCAGAGCCCGGCAGAAGTCAATCACATCGACCCCTCCCTCTTCCATACTGGTTCCGCTGAGAAGCCTCTGGGCCTCGCTCAGATCCTTGGCTGGCAACACCCTACCTAGACCTATTAAAGCCCTCCGTGGGTTACCCATGGCATGGTCTAGAAGGAGCCCGAAAATCTCGTCCTGGAGGGTGACGCCCGCTCCCTCGATAACGCTCTCCAGGATCTCCGAGATGTCCTCCTCCTGCAGCTCCCCCAGGACGTGCTCGTGGCACCTGGAACGGATGGATGCTGGCACCTTGGATCCTTCGCTGGTGCAGAAGATCCAATGAACACCAGCTGGAGGTTCCTCAATGGATTTGAGGGCACTGTTCCAGGCGCTTTTTGTTAGTTGTTGGCATTCGTCTATAACAATGACTCGCTTTTTAGAACCGCCTAGTGGGTGGAGTCGAGCCATCTCAAGAATGGCCCGCATGTCATCAACACCCGTATTTGTTGCCCCATCATACTCGGTATAGGCTGGCCCATTAGGATCCACACCTACATAATAAGCTATTAACCTAGCGACGGTTGTTTTTCCTAAGCCCACCTCCCCGGTGAACAAGAAGCACCTACTAATCTTTTTATCCAGTGCATGGCAGACAGAAGTCACCATATCTTTATGGCCAATGAAACCATCAAAAGACTTTGGTCGGTACTGGGTATGGAACTCCATTCAATCCTCCCCCAAATCATCTGTAGTCCATTCACCTAAAACTTTCATCTGAGTCAAGTCCGGTCCTACCTTAACCTCGACTGATAAGGGAACGTTTACCCAATCAGCATCAAACCTCAACTGTTCCTCAATAACAGCCTCAACTCCATAAGACAAGCAGTCTTCAGGGATCACGAAGGTCAGGTCATCATGGATCTGGAGAACAGCAGCCATCCAAGGTAATTTCTCCCGCACGGAGCGTTTCCACAAACGCACCATAGCATCAACACAAATATCACTTGCTGTCGCTTGCACTGGCGAGTTGATAATTTGGTTCCACGATAATGGCCCCCACCGACGCCGACCCGTAAGACTTTTAACATATCCATTACGGTCGTACTTATTCTTCTGTCGGCGCTGCCACTCTTTTACCCCACCAAACGTTTCCCAAAACTGCCTAAATAATTCTTCAGCTGCTTCAACATTTGTGAGTCCAACATTTCTAAGAATACTAAACAAGCTAGAACCATAGAATGCGGGAAAAACCCAACCGTTCTTACTCATATGCCGAGCAACCTTTGGCTGCTCTTTTAAGATGCGAGCAAAGCCTGTATCAATCTCAGCAAGTTTCTCAGCCCACTCCTGGTGGACATCGTACTTCTCCTTGATCATCTTGATCCAAACATCGTCCTGACTCTCCATAGCCAGAACACGAGCTTCAATCTGTCCTTGGTCAACAGCCACCCACACATGTCCTGGGGGTATGGTCAGCTGTTTACGAACTTCATTATTCTTGCGGGCAGGCCAGTTTTGTGAGTTGCCTGTAATACACACCCTGTTATCATCCCGGACAACTAAAGTACCCTTGGGCATTTCAGCACAATAGACTTTACCTTTATGGGGCAGAGTCTCGATCTTCCTGTTCTTGGTTAGAGAAGTATCCGTATTGGCTGTATCTACTTGCCACTTATTACTCTGTAAACCACCAAGAAAAAGCTTTGATCGCCGACAAGTCAAGCTTGTCAATATCTGAACCCAATCAGCATTGCTTTTTTCATTAGACCTGTATGTGGATCTGCGTACCTGATAACCACCCCAAAACCAAATCTCTTCCGCCATAAAATCAAAAGAGGGCTTAGCCAATAGAAGCAAACGTTCGTCGAAAATCTTCCAAGGTTTCAACCACTCTGGAAAATTCCCACTCACAATAATAAAGCGAGTCTTCCCATCCTTTCGAGCATCATCACAACGATAAACAATACCCTCAGTATCCAAAGCCCCTCTTAGACGATCAATCTTGCGCTTCTTTAATAAGTTCCACTCAACATTATCATTCCTCTTGACTATATGCCCACCAGAATGGAAAGCTGCCATGAGTATTAATCTATGCTCAGGAACATTCCAATAACCTCCAACATAGTCACCAGCATTAATCTGATGGTAGTCTTCAGGATAATCCGTGGCTTCCTTGTGCCACCACTTTCCACGTCTGCTCTTTAACCAAAAACCATGATTAGCCGTACAACGAATACTCACATGCTTCTTAGTGATTATCCGGACAATCTCCCCACTAGGATTTGATTCACAAATCCATTGGAGGGGTGCTACAAAATCAATCATCCCAGAATCCAAATCATACTGAGCCAATTTATCCTCAGGAATAGTAGCATCCCACCTGACCCATCCACGCATGGTCAACACTTCAACATCACCAGGGAAACAGTTAGGCTCCCCCGAAGACAAGCGAGCCGTGCGCGTTCCAGCAATCATGAACTTGGAATGAATGCGTCCATCAGGATAAATGTAACTCTCCGGATGGCGAGGATCAAAACGCTTGACGTATGTCCCTAGTAATTTCTCCAAACCCCTCATCTTTAATACATTATCTATCAGCGGATGCTCATCACGAAGAACTTCTAACAAAGATGCCTTCGTACTATACCCTGCATCCCGAATAGCTTCTACGCCAAGATAATCCCCTAGATACAGACCCAGTTCTTTGGGGGAGTTAATACTAAAGGATGGATTCTTTTTAGCATACTTCTGTATCTCAGGTTCAGCATGAATAGCTCTCAATGTCTCTGCTATCTGTGCCGTCATTTCTTCGTCAAACTTCTGCCGAACAGCCTGATCAACAGACACCCCAACAAACTGAGCGTTGATAACAGCAGGAACTCTGTCCATCTGACGCTTATAACTTTCCAGTAGTTTCTCCTCATGGATGCGTACCATAAGTACCTTCCATAGTCGCAAGCACCACTTGGCATCAAGAGCGTTATAGTCCAACACGTCAGCTACTGGTTTTTCCTGGAGGCGCTTGACCCACTTAGCTCCAGCTGTCAGCTGCTTCAAAGGAAGCCCGAAGTACTCCAGACACAAGTCATCCAAACCGTGTCCCGCAGAGCCACGTCCTGGGGGTCCTGGATCGAGGACAAAAGCTGCTTGGAGAGAACAGCCATAATTCCCCTCTAGAACCGTTGACCCGAAGTGGTAGAGGATCCACTCTAGATCATGGGGAATATGGTGGGCTACTTTAACAACACTCTTTGCCTCGAAAAGCTCTCTGATGAGACTGATGACTGTCTTCCGTTGAACTCCCCAATTATGCCCCGAATGATCTATGGGAATAGCAAAAGATACGTCCCCATCAGAGAAGGCTATCGTAAGGAGCTTAGAATCTTCATTATAGGGCCTGAAGTTATGAGACTCTGTATCAAAGCCCACAGCCTTGCAGGTAAGAAGGTGCTGAATAGCCTCTCTAATAGCTTCCAGCGTCAAGCAATGTTTCGTTCCTGCCTTAGCTTCCTCGGGATCAGCTAAAGTTGGTCTTTTATTGTCCTCAGCAAGATCATAAGCATTGTTGATGTCTTGCTTCCAAAACTTGAGCCACTCCTTCCCAGGAACTTTGTCCTCACGTTCATCCTGGATTCTGAGGATAAACGCTGGATGCACCGTGGGCACGAACCAACAAACGTGCTTGCCGACCCGGACAGGATACTTCTTGCCCCGAACACCTTTGATCTCCTTCAACCCAAGCATCCACCGTAGTGGTAGGGCTCCCACCCCAAGGATGACCCTCGGTTTGGCTTTCTCGATAGACGCCTCTACCGTCGTTCTAAAGCATTCAATCTCACTGCGCCACGGAACCCTACCATCAGGCGTCCTAGTCCTTACAACGTGATCAAAAGTCGTTTCTCGAAGAGCCCAATGAGGAATAGTGTGGCGCAGCAGCTGGCCAGCGTTGCCAACCAAAGGCTGTCCTTGAATATCATCTTTAGCTCCAGGAGCATCCGTCAGGACATAAACCAAAGGGTGCTCGGGCCCGTCAGGCCTCATTTCAGGGTGACGGGCCCGAGGGTTCATACCTTTAACAGCTTGGGGACCTAGCTTGCGTAATTCCTCATCCCTCACCTCATACTTTGGGGACTTTTCTTTCCGGGCTTGTTTCGCCGAATACCTCGTAAAGAATCCAGTCTTACGCATGAATCACTTACCCAGTCTAGAGGTAATCATAGAATAGCCTTTATGCTTATTCCGTTATCGCGGTTGCGACTAAAGCTGTAATACCTTCTTTCTCACTAACGACAGCACCCCTCGTCAAAGCCATATGCGTTCCAGCCAGCAAAACTCTAATAAGCTCTCTAGCTGTAACCCAAACAAGGATATCTTCATGCCCGTGGGAACCCAGATCCACGGGAGTTTCCGCAAAAGCCTTGGCCTTATCAGAAGTTCTGACGATGAGATCATTACCACTAATCTCCAGACAACACTCCTGCTCCTCAGTAAACTTCAGGATTTCCGAAACCCCAGAAACAGCTTGTATGATCTCTTCCGTGATGGGAAAGAAGTCTCCTGCTTCACCATACAAACTATCAATAATATCTTTGTACCCATCAACACTGATATCCAACCCAGTTCGAGTGAATACCATGGACTCATCAACAAAAGAAATCTGAGCCCAGCCATCAGCTATTTCCAAAGCCTCGACATCTAAGTCAAAAGAAAAAGCAAGAGCCAGTATAATAAACCTCGGGGAGAGGACAGCTTCCAACGTACTGTCCTCTCCCTCAAACTTGCAATGCTCATGAACCATCGTCACGTTGTCTGTTGCGTACAGATCTACCTGACCCTTATCCACGAGAAGTGTTAGTCCTCTCCTCCAGGTATGAACACGGTCATTGCCCATAAAAGGAGCTGCCGTGCGCATCTTCTCGATGATCTCCAACGGATGCATCAAGGGTGTTCCTGGGTTCTTAGGTTGCTCAAAAACCATCATCTCTGGATCGAGGAGTGCCGACTTCATCCTGGATCGACCACAACGAAAAACAACAACCTGCTCCTCGACCTCGACCTTGATGGTCTCCCCAGAACATGTGCCCAACCATTTATCCAAAAGCTTTCCGTCAATACCACCGTACAGTTCAAGATCACATAAAGCCGAAGCTGCCACCTCACCGTCATAGACAGTTGCGCATGTTCCATCAAAGAAGATAGCGCCAAACGCTGAAACAGGTGGCCTGGGTGGAATAACCAACACAAGCCGCTTGACAATATCTGACAAGTCCTCTCTACCACAAGAAAAAGTCATCTGAAGGGACCTTAAACAATCACCTTCATACGATTCCTTTTCTCAGCTGTAACACGAGCTATTTCAAGCCTATTTGACTTCAACTTTATCTGCATCGGAGGCTCATAGGCGTAAATCACATTCAAGGCACCAAGGACTTCCTGCACATGATATATGCAGGTTGACATGCTGTGGTAGCTAATATCAAGATCTGATTCCTGCCCCATCTTAAGCAGCTCAGCCCGCGTCTTGTTCAGGTTCAACAAAACGAGATCCCGGTAAGCATCATGCAAACAGACTTCGTCCCCATTAAACGGAGAAATCCCTTTATTATTGGCTGAAGCTGCTCTCTTGCTAACCGGCTTGATCCGAACCTTGGGAGACTTACTCCTACCCTTGACTGTCTTGATCTTGCTTTTACTTCTCTTTCGAGGCACTTTAGGCTCGGAAACCTGCTTAAGAACTTTTTCAAGCGTTGCCGCATCATCACCAATAATTGGAGCTGGGTAAGGCTCCGGCCCCGATTCAGCAACAGGTTCCTCAACCTCTGGGTCTTCCAAGCTATCATCTGACTCAGGATCCTCAGGACTATCATCTGACTCAGGATCCTCAGGACTATCATCTGACTCAGGATCCTCAGGACTATCATCTGACTCAGGATCCTCAGGGCTATCATCTAACTTGGCAACTTCTTCCTCTTCTGCATCAGGGATATCCTCCAGGTATTCTTCTTCCGGAGGTGGAACCACCCCAAAGAAATTAATAACCGGCTTCCCTGCCTCCAGAAGATCTGCCACCTCATTACAAAAGTCATAGGTGACATCAGTCATCATGTCAATCGTGTCCTGATCCATGCCCAAAGCATGAACAACAAGATGCTGAACCCAAGTCCCCTGAGCTAACTCGCCCCGCTTCAGGGACGTTAGTTCTATTAATTCCTTCTCGATCGTTGCTGCTTGCCGATCGCTTCTTTGAGTTGTCATAGAATTCCTCGGGTAATTACTTAATAAAGTATTTGTGGTACCGGTGGGGGGATTCGAACCCCCAAGCCTTACGACCGTCAGATCTTAAGTCTGATGCGTATTCCGTTCCGCCACACCGGCTCATAATGCTGCGCCGAAATAGCTCAGTCAAGGGTCTCTAAAAGAAATCATTCTATTATAGAGAGCTTTGAAAGAGCGTCCTTTGGATCTGCTCCACAGACATATCCCCTGGATCCTTCACACCCGAAGGTGGAAAAACAAGCTCCGGAGCAACCACAGCTAGGTCCCGTGCAAGCTGCAGAGCTTGCGGCTCAGCTCCAGTGTCCAAGAGCACAACCGTTCTGGTAGCTCTTTTAGAGAGCTTGAGGATCCTATCCAGCTTTTGAGGGCCAGCTTGGTTGGTTAGTAAGGCCACAGCGACCGCATAGTCATCCACGGCATAGGAGACTCTTAAAGCATCGAAAGGGCCCTCAACGACCACGAGGACATCACCATCCCTGACCGAACGGCTCTCCCACAGGAGGCGCTGCATAGCGTCTCCTGGGGGCATGGCTTTGTACTTGGGCTTGGCCCGGCCTACGGCCCGCGCCGTCCACCCCACAAGCTTACCGTCCACCCAGATAGGGAAGATGATCCTGCCACTAAACTCTCCATGGGGACACCATCGAAGTCCATAAGAACGACCTAGCCTCTCCGGGTTCTGGTAACCACGCTCTTCCAGGTACTGATGGTAGCGGCGTTCTTTCCTAGAAGGTTTCATGTGAAACCTCTGAAAAGACGCACTCATCTTGATGGATGGGAATGCCGGGGGCTCCACCGGCTTATCAAGTTCTTTGAGCTGCGCCAAAAGCGCCTCCGGTGTTGTGCTGGAAGCATAATAGTCTCCCTCAGTAAGAATCCTCTTCGCTTCAGCGAAGTCCACATGAGACAGGCTGCATATCAAAGCAGCCGGGCTGAGCCAGTGATCATCATCCCGCCAGCACCCTCGGACTCTTCCCGTATCCAGGTCAATGCCGAAATGGAACTTATTGTCCTGCGGGCAATGAGGACAGCTGATTCCAACATGGTTTCTTCGGATGTTTTCAGCGGGTCCAAGACGGTACTCTACGCCCTGTGTCTCTAGGAATCTCAACCAGTCAAACGCCATTGATCGGCCCCTCTATAATAGTTTTGGGCCGTAACCCAGACACGAAACCGGGAACTATGCCTAATGCACACACGATTGCAGGGATCCTTCGGTGATGGACGTGAGCCACGGAGACCCCTTAGAAATGTCCCAACAGCTCCCAGCTACTGGGTCAACCACCTCTATCACCAAAATCCCCGCCTACGCATAAGAGCGCCATCTCCAACACACGATCGTATGGTGCTCCTCTATATCGAACTATTATGCCCCGGGTGTGCTCTCTGGATTCGAGGAGAAGGCTGGTGCGCTATAGTTGCATCAGGGCACAGCTGGAAGCCTGTCGGCCTCCGTCTCCACTGCCCCGAATGCGACAGCGCTACATGGTCCGAAAAACGTGTATCAGTACCATTTTCCCCTCCCAGGGATTCTACCGCTAGCTACTAACTGCCTGACCCAATCAAAGAGCCCATCCCTGCATAGCAACAGGGATGGGCTCTTTTGTGTCTAAGTCTTCATCATGAATCTAGGCGCTCATACCCACAAGTTTCATAGACCTATCATCTTCTTTTGCATCAAACTTCAAAAAACAATTACTCACTTCATTGTATGGTTTCTCAGCTGACAGCCACCAGTCAGACCCACTCCTAGAACCACTGATCCTAATCCTTCCATTAGTAAAGATCGTATTGCCCATCAAACTAATACTGGCATGGTCAGGGATATACATCCAACGCCCCCTCATATCCAGCGTACCACCGATACGACAAATACCAGGAGGCAAAACAATAGGCTCATAAGAATCAATCATAACTTTAAGAATCGGCGAGCAGTCTTCCCCCCGATTCACACACTGCTGCAAAAGTTGATAATACTCTGGGGACTCTTTTTGCTCCGCAAAGAGAACCGGAACTCCGACATAAGCAACAGCTGTCGTTACCCCAAGAGTCTTAATGAACTTTGTTAAAAATCCTCTACGGTCTAACATATTTAATTCCAAGGAAATATTAAGTGTTGCTCAAGAGTAGCCTTGACTCGCCTGGCCTTGCCTCGCCATGCCCCGCCCCGCCGCGCCAGGACCTGTTCCAAGAATAGCCTTGCCCTGCCCCGCCGAGCCAGGCCTGGGCCTGCCTCGCCCCGCCAGGACCTGTTCCAAGGAAATATTAAGTGTTGCTCAAGAGTAGCCTTGCCTTGCCTCGCC
>Ga0307379_10005085_pt1 | contig 18490 bp, 16 predicted proteins | sample UN2MG_FD_202237 | JGI IMG/M metagenome (GOLD analysis project Ga0307379, IMG submission 202237) | Soil microbial communities from Risofladan, Vaasa, Finland - UN-2 | ecosystem: Environmental > Terrestrial > Soil > Coastal area > Acid sulfate soil | place: Finland: Risofladan, Vaasa | collected... | reverse complement strand
TCTTCGTCTTCGTCGTAATAGTACTCATCATCCTCGTAATCGACCCGGAAACTCTGACCGCGGCCTTTCAAAGGAACTCCGAGAAGGAAGCGAATGTTTTCGAGGTCGGCCACTTCAATCGTGCCGCGATAACCGAGGTTGACTTCCGGTCCGATCTTGATCGCTCGCAGGTCGGCCATGGTGATCAGCGCGCCGCGGACGATGTGTGGCGTCAGGGTGATAATAATGTCGGTCTTGCGGCTGTCGACCTGCCTCTTACTGAACAGCCTGCCGATCACCGGGATGTCAGCAAGCCCGGCGATGCCTTCAATCGTCATCTTCTCTTCCTCGCGGATCAGACCCGCCAGCAGGTTCGTCTCGCCGTCGCGCAGCCTGATCTTGCTCTTGACGTTGCGCGTGGTGAATGAGGGGTTGGTGGCCGTGGCGCCGGGACCGATGGCGCTGATGTCGATGTCCAGCTCGAGCGAAATCTCCTGGTTGTGGTGGACGCGCGGAGTGATGTTGAACTTGATACCGATGCTCTCGTACTCATAGGAGTCGACCGGCGTCCCGATGCCCGCCGCCGCGTTGGGATTGAAGGTTGTCTTGCGCACCGGCACGCGCTCACCGATATGCAGGTTGCTTTTCTCGCCCTCGGTGATGCGTAGCTGAGGTTTCGCCAGCAGCCGCGTCTTGGAATTGGTCTTGAGGAAATGGAAGGCGACATCAGGGATGGTGAGGAACAGGTTGGTCTTATTGATCGCCCTGAAATCGTCGAGACGCACCATACTCCTGGAGCCTTCGCCAGCTATAGCGGGATTGATAAACTGTTGAGTGGAACTGTAGCTGCTCAGCAGCACCCCGATGTCGCTGAGGAGGGTGGAATCGACCTCCAGGATCTCGATATCGATGATCACCTCTGCCTTGGGCTTGTCGAGGATATCGATCAGCTTGGCGATCATGGCCAGCTTCTGCGGCGAGTCGCGCACGATTATCGAGTTGGTAGTCTTGTTCTGCTGGATCTTAATGCCCGGCACCACCGTCCTCAGCGCCAGGAAGACGTCGCGCACCTCGGCATTTGAGAGGAAGAAGACCTTGACTGCGAGGTCCTCGTACTGCTTGCGGATGTTTGGCGAGCCGTCGAGGATCATCAGCGTGTCGTCGTTGATCTGGCGGTAAAAGTGGCTGTTCGAGGTGACGAAGTAGTCGAAGGCGTCCCAGAAGGTGGCGTTGTTGACGATGAAATCGGTCTTGGCGTTGAGCTTCTGGCGCACCGAGTCGTGGAAGACGATGTTGATGCCGGCCATCTTGGCCAGCGCCTGGTAGATGGATTTAACCTCGCGATTAGGGAAGTTGAAGTTTTGAGTCTGCGTGCCGTTGATGTCGATCACGGGTTTCTGCTCGGCTGCCTCATCAAGCTCCTTCAACTCCTGCTCATGGCGCAGTTGCCACTCCTCGTGCTGGCGTTGTTCGGCAAGCATCTTGTCAAGCGTAGCCAGGTTCTCCTTAAACTCAAACATAGCCTGCCTGTTCAGCGGGTCCAACTCCACCGAAGTGCGGTACTCAATCAGAGACTGCTCGTAGTTTTTTTCCTCCCACAACTCCCGCCCGCGTAACAGGTGAATCTTTGCGGCCATGCGCTTGGCGACTTCGAGCCGCAGCCTGATCTCGACGCTGTCTGGGTGTCTTTCCAAGGCTTTGGCATAGAGCACCACAGCCTGGTCCCAATCGCGCTGCTGCTCCATTAACTTGGCGCGCTTCAGGCCTTGATCAGTCGCGCAGGCGCTGAGCGTTGCCAGCATGACCGCGATGATGAGTGTGATAAGGCCTCGTCTCATGTGTCTTCTCCTTCGTCTTGGTCGCCCGCGGGCGGTTTCAACGTCAGCCTCTGCTCGAAATCGCCGCCGATAACGTAGATGAGAATAAAGTTCTTTTCGATAGCCTTGATTTCGAAGGTTTTGTTTACCGTGTCGCCGATCTGCCCGGAGAAATAGCGGCCCCGCCAGAGGAATGCCACGTGCTTCGTTTCCTCTCGCTCGATGAATCCGAGGTACTCGTAGTCGGTGAGCCGTTGTCGGGCGGGCCTGCCGGTCGCCGATGCTTCATCGACTTCAGCCGATTCAGGATTTCCCGAGGCTTCAGTGGAACCGGTTTCGATGTTCGTGTCGTTATCGAAAACATTGGCTTCTCTCACCGCTGAAAAAGTGAAGAGGTTGCGCAGTGCGCCTTCGAACCTTTCAGGCTGGCTGCTAAGCAGTTCCTTATCCAGCCGTGGGAATGAGGCGGCTGACGGCCCGGTGCCGCCTGCGTTCCGGCCTTGTTTACCTGCCGGGTAATCGTCGCCTGCCACCCCGGCGCGTTCCTCGTCGCCGCCCCAGAAGGGCAGGAAGGGAAGGGAGACGGCAAACACCAAGCCCAGAAGAATCAGCAGATTACGCTCCCGGCGGTTCATAGCTCATCAACCTCCTCGCCGGCCTCGAGCACCACACCAGAGCCCTCGGGCCTGTGGAAATAAGTCGAAACCGCTATCCGCATCGACAACTCGCTTTCCATATCGCTGCCTTCCAGCTCAATCCCGTCGATGATCAGGAAATTCTCCGAGCGCTCGATGGTATTGATGAAAAAGCGGAGGCTTGCGTAGTTTCCCTGCAGCGGAAAATTCATTACGAAGCGTTCTAGCGGTTGATCCTTGACCAAGTTGATGGCGTAGCGCACTCGCGTCGGTTGGACCCCGAAATCAGACGCGATTTCATTACGCTCCTTGATCACGTCGATCTGGCGGTTGCGGTTGCTGAGGATCTCCTTGAAAAAGCTCTCCAGGTCGCCGTTGGCGGCGTCGAGCGCTCTCTTATCTTCGGCGAGGCCGGAGAGCCGGGCCCGAAGCCTGCCTTGCCTCTCCATCGCATTTGCCAGGCGCTCGCGGCTGATGGCCTCGGCATTGATCTTTGGCTGCGAGAAGAAAATGAAAACGACCACGTTGATCAGCAGCAGCAGGGCGCCGATGCCGATCAGCAACGAATATTTACGCAGGAATTCGGCAAACACCGGCTCACCTCATCTATTGCGATAGGAGACTCTCAGTCTCCATATCTGTCCTGATTCCTGGTCCGAGGGGCTCTCATCCTCAAGGCTGACCTGCCCGAAAAAGGGCGAAGCACCCAGCGCCTGGACGAAATCGAGCGCGGCCTCCGGAGCCGACTCCTCGATCCGCAGCATCAACGCCATGCTTCCCTCGGCGAAATAGGGTGAAATTTGCAGCATGCGAACCGATGGCGGAGTAATCTCTTCCAAACGGTCGAAAAGGCGCGTCCAATTGAGCTTCTGCCGTGCAATTAATTCATTGGCGAACTTGATGCGGCCGCTAAGGGTTCCGGCTTCTTCGCTGCCGAGCCTGCGTTCGGTTGATGCGATTTCTGTCTCGATTCGTCTGAGATTAGACATCGCCTCCTCGATCCGCTGCTCGTAGCCGACTTCGCCTTCGGGCTCCGCCATCAGCACAGATACGTTCACGACCGTGAAGGCGATGATCCCCACTGTTACCACGAGAGCGAGCAACGAAGGCACTGCAATGTTGACGAACGGCCTCCTGGCCAGATTCAGGTCGTATTGCATTCTCAACTCCTGCAGGCCGCGCCGACTGCAGCCAGCACGGTGCCCTGGTCTTGAGGGCGGCCGCGAAGATCGGCCGGCAATTCCGCGAATTCCTCGAGGTCCAGAGCGCGCGCATCGAAGCCGGCCCCGTTAAGCATTGTCATAATTCCGTTGCTCTGGAAGCCCGGCCCGTAAAGAAAAACAGCTCTCAGGCCTTCGCTGCCGAGCTTGTCCTGCGCGAACAGATTAAGGGTGCGCAACTCCTGGAGGATCAGCGTTTGAGATTGCTCGGGTGCGAACCTCCTCGTGCGCCCAAAGGAGAGCTCCCCGCCGAGGAAGAGATTTATTGTAAAGTAATGAAGGGCCACTCGAACGATCGCGGAGTCGCCGGCGCTTTCAAGTGTCTGGCTTGCGAGGTTGACGGCCGCAAGGGAGGCGGATTCGATCAAGCCGAGATGGGTGCCCCGACTGCTGAAGAACTCCTCGAGACCGACCGTCATGCGCTTTGAAGTCAGTACAGCAAGATAGTTGGCCCCGCCCGAATGTTCGGGCAGGCGATGGTAGGCCAGGGTCGCGGCGTCCAGGTTGATAGGCACGAGCCGCGACAACTTGAAGCGGATCATGTCGTCCAACTCTTTGCCAGTTGCCGCCGGATTTTCCAGTTCGAGGAATAAGGTTCTTACGGCAGTGTCAGGCAGGACAAGCGAAAGACGCTTGACCCGCCCTAATCTGTCGGCGAGATCTCCCAGCCGCAGACGCATGTCGTCATCGAGAAGCAACTCCGCTCCAAGATCGTCTCCTTTCACCGATCTAAAGGGAAAGTCCGCCCTGTGCCACTCAGCCAGACTCAGCTCGCTCTTGGAGCGCTGCAAGCGTACCGCCGAGGCATAGCCGTCTCCGATCTCGATCGAAGCGGGTGGGTATTTTGTTCGTAACCCGAACATGCTCGTCACTCCATGAAAGTCACTTTATTAATCTCTTCGATCGTCGTTATGCCGGCCACGGCCCTCTCGACCGCTTCGTCACGCAGGAAGCGCATACCTTCCTTGCGCGCCTGGCGCTTGATCTCCGCAGCGCTGCGTTTCTCGAGGATCATCTCGCGGATTGAGTCGGTCATTTCCAGTATCTCGAGAATCGCCTCGCGGCCCTGATACCCGGTTCCGTGGCAGTCGAGACAGCCGATGCCGCGGAAGAAGGTGACGTCGCCATAGGCCTGCGGATCGATACCCCAGTATCGCAACTGCTCAGGCGTATAGTTAGCCTTTTGCCTGCAGGAAGGGCAGATGCGGCGGACGAGACGCTGGGCCAGCACGCAGTTGAGCGCCGAGACGAAGTTGTACGACTCGACACCCATGTTGAGCAGGCGGCCGATGACGTCGACGACATTGTTGGCGTGGACGGTGGTGAAGACCATGTGGCCGGTAAGCGCGCTCTGGACGGCGATGTGGGCGGTCTCGGGATCGCGGATCTCGCCGACCATCACCTTGTCGGGATCGTGACGCAGGATGTGCCGCAGGCCGCGCGAGAAGGTCAGGCCCTTCTTCTCATTGACCGGTATCTGCGTCACACCATCGAGCTGATACTCCACCGGATCCTCGATCGTGATGATCTTGTCTTCCTCGTTCTTGATCTCACTCAGCGCGGCGTAAAGCGTCGTGGTCTTGCCGCTGCCGGTGGGGCCGGTGACCAGCACCATGCCGTAGGGCTCGTTAATGAACTTGCGGATGCGCTCAATCTGCTTGGGCGTGAAGCCGAGCACTTCGAGGTTGAGCTGGGAGAACTCCTTCTGGATCGCCTCCTTGTCGAGGATTCGGATGACGATATTCTCGCCGTAGAGCGTAGGCAGAACGCTGACGCGGAAGTCGATTGAGCGCCGTCCGATCAGCTTTTTAAAGCGTCCGTCCTGTGGAATACGTTTCTCCGAGATGTCGAGCTCGCTCATAACCTTGACTCGGTTGACCACCTCGGCGGCGTAGCGCTTGCTCATCGGCTTCATCGCGTGGTAGAGGGCGCCGTCGATGCGGTACTTGATCGCCAGCTCGTGGTCGCGCGTCTCTAGGTGGATGTCGCTGGCGCGGCGTTGGATGCCGGTAAAGATGACCGAATCGACAAGTTTGATTATCGGGCTGGCGTCACCCTCAAGCGACTCGATCGAGAGGCTCTTCTCGATGTCCTCATCCTCTTCGATCATCCGCGGCTGGAAGCCCTCGGTGGCCTCCTCCAGCACCCGCTGGCTGCTCTCGCTCTTTTTTAAGATGTCGTTGATGAAGGTTGGGGTTCCGACTACGACACTTACCGTCGCCCCCAGTGCGAGCTCGAGTTCATCCTGCACGCGCACGTCGCTGGGATCGGCCAACACCACGGTCAGCTCGCCGTCGTCACGACGCAACGGCACGAAGTTATAACGATACATCAGCTTCGCGGGGATGGTGCTGAAGAGCTCACCGTCGAGGTGGAAATCGTCGGGGTCGAGGAATTCCACGCCGTAACGCGATGCGAGCTGTTGTGCCTTCTCGATCTCCTCGCGGCTACCCCGCGCCAGCGCGTCGTCGCTTCCGTTTGTCCTGGTATCTCCGGTTGCCATGTCTAAAAAGTCTCCTTATGCTCCCACTCTGCCAAGCAGGTTGAACAGCGGATAGTACATAGCGAATAAAAGCGTTCCGATCAGCGCAGCCATCACTACCAGCATCACCGGTTCCACTAGCGACAGCAGCGCTCCCAGACGCGACTGCACTTCCTCGTCGTAGAAGGTGGCCACGTTGCTCAGCATCTCTGACAGCGCGCCGGTGCTCTCCCCGACCTCTATCATTTCCGCCGCCAGGTCCTTCTCCAGCATCGTTCCCGAGATTGACTCGTGCAGGCTCGCGCCCTCGCTCACCTTTTTGCGCGCCAGCCGCAGATCGTCGGCCAGGATGGCGCTCGGAGCCGAGCGCTCCAGGTCGGCGAGGCTGGTCACGAGCGGCATACCGCCGCTTAGCATTGAGGACAGCGAGTGGAACATCTGGGAAAGTTGGTACTTGTGAATGATGTCGCCGGCGATGGGGAGTTTCAGTTTGAACCGCGACAACGCCCGCTCGCCCCGCTCAGTGCTTTTCCACCAGAAGAACAGGAAGAGCATCCCCACGATGGCTCCTAAAATAATCAAGATGTTGGCTTGCAGCATCTGCGAGAAACCGAGCACGACCAAAGTGAATGCCGGCAGTTCCTCGTGAAAACCTTCGTAGAATTTCGCGAACTCGGGGAGAACATATGCGAACATGATGGCCAACACGCCCAGGCTGAGGAAGATCAGAAAGATCGGATAGTAGAGCGCTTTGCGGAAGCTCTTGCGCAGGCTGCTGGTCAGCTTGGCGAGTTCGATGAAGCGCTTAAGCGCGCCGTCTAGATCGCCGCTGCGCTCACCCGCCACCAGCGCGGGCACGAAGTTCTCAGGCAGCATGGTCCTGCGCTCAGCGAAAGCATCCGAAAGTGATGCTCCGGTAATTACCTCTTCCTTGACGTCCTGCAGCAGGCGTCCCAACACGGTGTCGCCCTGCCGATGGATCAGTATGTCGAGACTCTGGATGGCCGGCAGGCCGGCTTTGAGCAGCGCCTTGAGTTCCTGAGCGAAGACGATGAAGTCGTCCTGCTTGATCTTGCCGCGCCTTCCGCCGGGCAGAATCGATATGGCCGCGGGGCGGATGTTGAAGATGTAATAGCCGCGTCCCTCAAGGTCGCGCTTGAGCGCCGTCTTGTTGTCGGCGGCGAAGCGTTTCTCGATGATCTCGCCCGCTTCATTGCCTAGCTTGCAGATGAATTCGGCCATCGTCCTGATAGTCCCCTGCTCTCAGCTCTCTTCGTCCAGCGTGATAACAAATACCAGCGGTTCGCCGCGATCATTCCGCTCCCCGGTTTTTACGACGAGTCTGCCACCCGCGGGAATCCGCAATCCCGAGCGGCGCACGATCCTCTTGGTCTCGAGATCGTAAATCGAGAACTCGCGCAGTTCGATGGCGGTGCCGTCCTCGCTGAGCTGGGCGAAGCACTGCACCTGGTAGCGTTCGTCGACAACCTCGCTGTAGCGGCGGCCGTCCATCGGCGTAAGCAGGACTTCATCCTCCAGCCGGAATTTCGACTCGTCGATCGCGCCGGTATCAAGCCCTCCCACTTCCTCTATCTCCGGTTCACCCGCTCCGCCGAGCGCATATAGCAGTCTCAGCCGCATGCGCAGCGTCACGGGCGGACGGTCCAGTTGCTCCAGCGCGCGGGCGATCCGCTCGAGATTCTCGGGCTTGTCGGTGATCTGCAGTTCGCGCCGGCCCTCCGGCAGGTGCAGTTCCGCCTCATCGCTCATCAACGGTCGCAGTGAGCCCAGCACTTCGGCGGCGAGGCGGTAGCGGAGCTTGAAGGCCTGTTGTTTGAGACCGGCCGGTTTCTGCGCCCCCGGCGGTTCGTCCGAGGTGATGCCCGGGTATTCCCGGGCGCGATCCTGCCTGCCGAGATGGTCGCTTACGAAGATGAAAACAGCTATTCCCAGCACTACAACCGCTGCCGCGAGGCGGAACCAGGGGATCTTGTGCGGGGCGAGTTGGCGGTGCAACAGCACGCGCTTTTTCAAGCTGCCCCAAAAGCTTTCCCAGCCCGGAGATTTTGACTCCCGGGAAAGGAATACTGCTTCCGGCGTGTCGCTGCTCAGCGCCACACGGCGGCCTTCCGGCGTTTTCAGCAGCTCGACCAGCTTCCGGCGCTCGTCGCCGCTGAGGTTGTCGTCGTTGTACTTCTGCAGGAGTTGCCTGAGTTCGTCGTCCATCGCCGGCGTCTCCAAATCGTGCGGTGTTGCTCTTTCTAATCGGTGTGCGGCTCGTCCGCTGGGGCGTATTCGGGAAAGCGCCTGCGGATTTCCCGCCGCAGGCCCTGCCGCGCCTGGTGGACCAGGTTGCGCACCGTCGAATGTGCCACATCGAGGATTTCGGCCACCTCTTCGGTGGCGTAGCCCTCGATTTCCCGTAGCACGAATGCCGCCCGCTGCCGCTCTCCGATGGCTCCAGCCACGTCGATGAATACTCTTGCGGCCTCGCCGCGCTCGAGCGCTTCGTCCAACGGCTGCTGCGCCCACTCCATACCGCGTCTCTCGACGAGCTTGATCCTGCGTCCGACGTGACGCGCCAGGTCGATAGCCTTGTTGGCGGTGACGCGCACCAGCCAGCGGTCGATCCCCGCGCCGCCGATGTTGCGCGGCAAGCGCGGCAATTCGCGCCAAAACTTGATGAAAACAAGCTGCGCAACATCGTCGGCCTCGTCGGGCCCGACAATCCGCGCCGCAATTCGATGAACCAGATCCCTTCGCGATTTGATAAGCATCCCAAAGGCCTCGGTGTCACCCCCGGAAGCTCGCGTTACAAGCTCGCTTTCGTCCGGAACGGCAGCATCCGCGCCTTCGCGTCCGCTTGCCTCAAACCGCTTGTGGTGATCCTGTGGGCTCACCTCTCAACCTCTATAACGTCTGCCGGCGATGAATCGTCTAGTGCGATTCGGGTTTCCGTGATTCTCAGGGGGCGGCACCGCGGGTGTCAAGGCTCCATACGTTGACCAAGCCGATTCGCTGAAGTTAAGATCGGGAAACCAGGAGGGCGGTTGGGATGAAAGCGAAAGTATACGTCAGCTACAAGGACGCGGTGCTCGATCCGCAGGGCCAGGCGGTCAAGAACGCCATTGCCAAAATGGGATATCTAGGATTCAAGCGTGTGCGGCAGGGCAAGATCTTCGAGATCGAGCTGGAAGGGATGACCCGCGAGGAGGCCGAGAAGGCTGTCGACGAGGTCGCCGACAAGCTGCTGCACAACGTCAATATCGAAAAATACCGCTTCGAAATAGAAGAGTAGGTTTGCCTGAGGGGGCATTATTATAAGCCACATCTGCTTTTCATTGAATCATCCAGATTTCGTTGTCGTTCGGCTTCCCGCACCGATATCTTGTATTTTCTTGATTCCGCTCTCTTGACTTCCCCTACTTGCAGGGGATAATAAGACCTTACTTGGATCGTCCCACCCACAAGCGACAGGAGGCAGCGATGAAGGTTGGGGTAGTGGTCTTTCCCGGGAGCAACTGCGACCACGACACCCTCTACGCCTTCGGCGACATCCTCGGCGCCGACGCCTACGAGATCTGGCACAAGCAGACGAAGCTCCGCCGGCCCGACGTCCTGGTGATCCCCGGCGGCTTCTCCTACGGCGACTACCTGCGCTGCGGCGCGATAGCCCGCTTCAGCCCCGTGATGGAAGCGGTGATCGACTTCGCCGACAAGGGCGGGCCGGTGCTTGGCATCTGCAACGGTTTCCAGGTGCTCTGCGAGGCCGGGTTGCTGCCGGGCGCGCTGCTGCGCAACCGCGGCCTGACATTCCTGGGCCGCGACATCCACATCGCCGTTGAGCGCTGCGACACCGCCTTCACCTGCGCCTGCGAGGAAGGGCAGGTGCTGCGCCTGCCGATCGCCCACGGCGAGGGCAATTACTTTGCCGATGAGGAGACGCTGAAGAAACTCGAAGGCGATGGCCGTGTGGTTTTCCGCTACTGCGGGCCGGGGGGCGAGACGGACGAGATATTCAACTACAACGGCTCGATCAACCGCATCGCCGGCATTTGCAGCGAGAACCGGCGGGTGGTGGGAATGATGCCTCATCCCGAGCGCGCCTCCGATCCCGAGCTCGACGGCAAAGGCGACGGCCTGGCGATTATCCGTTCCGCGGCGAACTTCGCCGTTCCCGCGTGAGGGCACGATGAGTGACGAACTTCTGCTGCAGCCGACGACGCTGGAGGACGCCCTCGGCGAGGGTTTGACGGAAGAGGAGTGGGGGAAGATCCTCAGGATCCTCGGCCGTGAGCCCAACATCACCGAGCTCGGCATCTTCGCCCTGATGTGGAGCGAGCACTGCTCCTATAAAAGCTCGAAGGCGCACCTGCGCCGCCTGCCCACTACGGGCCCGCAGGTGATTCAGGGTCCGGGCGAAAACGCCGGCGCGGTTGATATCGGCGAGGGGCTTGCGGCCGTGTTCAAGATGGAGAGCCACAACCACCCCAGCTTCGTCGAACCCTACCAGGGCGCGGCCACCGGCGTCGGCGGCATCCTGCGCGACGTATTCACCATGGGCGCCCGCCCGATCGCCAGCCTCGACTCGCTGCGTTTCGGCGAGCCCGACCATCCCAAGACGCCCGGCCTGATCGCGGGAGTGGTAGCCGGCATCGGCGACTACGGCAACTGCGTCGGCATTCCCACGGTCGGCGGCGACGTCGTCTTCCACACCTCATACAACGGCAACATCCTCGTCAATGCCTTTACCCTAGGTGTCTGCAAGGCCGACAGGATCTTCAAGGGCCTGGCCGCCGGGCCGGGCAACCCGGTGATCTACGTCGGCGCGCGCACCGGCCGCGACGGCATCCACGGTGCCGGCAACCTCGCCAGCAAGGCGTTCGAAGACGAGGAGGAGGAAAAGCGGCCGACTGTTCAGGTAGGCGATCCGTTTATGGAAAAACTGCTGCTCGAGGCCTGCCTCGAGCTGATGGCCGGCGATGCGATCGTGGGCATCCAGGACATGGGTGCTGCGGGGCTGACCTCCAGCTCGTTCGAGATGGCGGGGCGCGCGGGAACGGGTATCGACCTCGACCTCGACAAAGTGCCCGCGCGCGAGGCCGGCATGACGCCCTACGAGTTCATGCTGAGCGAGAGCCAGGAGCGGATGGTGATCGTTGCGAAGCAGGGCCGGGAAGAGGATGTCCGCAGGATTTTCGAGAGGTGGGATCTGCACGCCGAGGTGGTCGGGCATGTGACCGATGACGGAAATATGACTGTGCGCCATGGCGGCCGGGTCGTGGCCGTGCTGCCGGTGAAGCCGCTGGCCGACGAGGCTCCTGAATACGATCGCCCCGCCGAACGCCCGGCGTGGCAGGACGAGTTGCAAACGCTGGATCTGGCGGAGATCCAGCAGCCCAAGCCGGAGGAGTGTGGTGAAATCCTGATGCGCCTGCTGGGCGGCGCCAACCTCTGCAGCCGCGAGTGGGTCTATACCCAATACGACTCCACGGTGCGCACCAACACGATGGTCGAACCGGGTCCCGCCGACGCTTCGGTGGTGCGGATCAAGGGTACGAATCGCGCACTGGCGCTCAAGAGCGACTGCAACAACCGCTACTGCCTGCTCGATCCCTTCGAAGGTGCGAAAGCCGCCGTTGCCGAGGCGGCGCGCAACATCGCCTGTGTCGGCGGCAAGCCGTTGGCGATTACCGACTGCCTCAACTTCGGCAATCCCGAGCGGCCGGAGACGATGTGGCAGTTCTCGCGCGCAATCGACGGGATCGCGGAGGCATGCGAGGCGCTCGGCTGCCCTGTTGTCAGCGGCAACGTCAGCTTTTATAACGAGACCGCAGGTAAGGGAATCGCTCCGACGCCGATGATCGGCATGGTCGGCTTGATAGAGGACCGCTCGTCGATCTGCACCGCCAACTTTATCGGCGAGGGCGACGCGGTGATCCTGCTCGGCGAGACTCGCGAAGAATTGGGAGGCAGCGAGTACCTCGCCCAGGTTCACGGCATCGAGCGAGGGATGCCACCGCGTGTCGACCTCAAGCGAGAAAAGGCGCTCGGCGATACCCTGCGCGAGTTGATCGGCCTCGGCGTTCTGCGCAGTGTCCATGATATCTCCGACGGCGGTCTGGCCGTCGCCGTGGCCGAGAGCTGCATTGTCGGCCATAGGCGCTTCGGCTGCACGCTCGAGTTGGAAGGAACGCACAGGATCGATGCGCTGCTGTTCGGCGAGTCGCAGGGTCGCGCGGTTTTGTCCTGCCTGCCGGAGAACGTCGCCTACGTTGTCGAGACCGCCTGGCGGCACGGTGTTCCGGCGCAGCAGATCGGTGTGGTAGGCGGGCGCGATGGCAGGCTTGTGATTAATCGGAATGGTGTTACGCTGGTCGATATCGGTGTCGGGGAGGCATTCGATGCCTGGCGCGGGGCATTCGAGAAAATAGTTATCGGTGAGAACGGAGAGTAGAAAACAGAGAGGCGTAATGTCAGAAGAGGACAAGCTCCACGATCAATGCGGGATATTCGGCATCTGGAATCATGCCGATGCGGCGCGGTACACCTATCTCGGCCTCTATGGCCAGCAGCACCGCGGCCAGGAGAGTTGCGGCATCACCTCCACCGACGGCGAAAATATGTTCACCCGCAAAGGGATGGGCTTGGTGGCGCAGTATTTCGATGAGGCGAAGATCATTGAGCTCGCCGGGTACGGAGCCATCGGCCATGTGCGCTATTCGACCACCGGCTCCAGCCAGCCCAAGAACGCTCAGCCGATCTACTTCGACACCCACCGCGGCCCGATCTCCTTGGCTCACAACGGCAATCTGGTCAACGTAAACAGTGTTCGCGACACCCTCTCGCGTGCGGGCACGATCTTCATGACCAGCAGTGACAGCGAAGTGATTCTCCACCTCATCGCCCAGAGCGCGGAGAACGATATCGTCTCCGCCATTGTCGACGCCCTGCACCAGGTGAAAGGCGCTTACAGCGTGGTGTTCCTGACCCCGACAATGTTGCTGGCGGTGCGCGATCCCCACGGCTTCCGGCCCCTGGTGATGGGCAGGCTCGGAGGCTCGACAGTCTTCGCCAGCGAAACGACGGCCTTCGACCTCATCAACGCCGAATTCGTCAAAGAGCTGGAACCGGGCGAGGTGGTTTTCGTCGGCAAGGAAAACGAACAGCCGCAGAGCATCTTCCCGTTCCCGCAGGAGCGGCAGCATCAGTGCATCTTCGAGCACGTTTACTTCGCGCGTCCCGACAGCCGTGTCTTCGGCACAATCGTTCACGGCGTGCGCCGTAAGCTCGGAGAAAATATTGCCCGTGAGAACGCCGGCGTAATCGAAGCCGACCTGGTAGTGCCTGTTCCCGACGGCGGCAACTACATCGCCCTCGGCTTCAGCCAGGAGTCGGGCATCCCCTTCGAGATCGGCCTGGTGCGAAACCATTATGTCGGCCGTACCTTCATCGAGCCGGAGCAGGGGATTCGCGACTTCGGCGTAAAGGTCAAGCTAAACCCGATCCGGCCAGTGATCGAGGGCAAGCGCATCGCGCTTGTCGACGACTCGATCGTGCGCGGCACCACCAGCCGCAAGATCATCCAGATACTGCGGCAGGCGGGCGCGGCGGAGGTTCACTATCTCGTCGGCTCGCCGCCCTACGTCAGCCCCTGCTACTACGGCATCGACACTCCGGAAAAAGAAGACCTGATCGCCGCTAACCTCCCTGTCGAGGATATCCGCAAGTCGATCGGCGCCGACAGCCTCCACTATCTCTCACTCGAAGGGCTGCTGCAGTCGGTCGACCCTGACCGCGAGAAATACTGCATCTCATGCTTCACCGCCCACTACCCGGTGCAGACCACAAAGGATGCCGACGACCAGCTCAACCTCTGGCACCGCCGAGAGCTGAATGGAGATGGTAAAGACTAGGATTTCCCGGGGGGTGGGATCCAACCGCGCCTAAAAGAAAGCACTTTGTTAATTGGATATCCGGTTGCCGAAAATACTGTTGTGAGAACTGTCAGGCGAGCTCAGCTCCGTTTTCTTTTGCAGATGATGCCAGCAGGAAGTCTTCCATCCGGCGGCGGATGTCATCGCGCTCGACCTTGGATTTACCCTTGATCCAGGCGTCCATTTCCGCGGCGTCCTTCGCCGAATGATTGTTCTCCTGCTCGAAGAGGGCGCTTAGAAATTCCGCCTGCTTCAGCCTGATTTCCTCGCTTCCGTCGCTCATGATTTTCCTCCGCCGTTTTTTATCCGGTCGAAGTAAACTTCGAGCTCTTCGCGGACCAGGTTGTAGTCGAATCCGCGGCGCTCCAGGAAGGTTCCGAGATTTTTCAGCTCGCGTGGCTCGCGTGGCTCTCCTTTTACACGCACGCGCTTGGCGAGCACGTTTCGCAGGATTTCCAGTTCGTCGCGGTCCTCACGTGCAGCCGCGATGGCGAAGTCTGCGGCGCTTCCGGTCACACCTTTGTCCCGCAGCTCACGGCGGATGCGCGCCGGCCCGTAACCCTGCCCAAGCCGGAAGCGGACGTAGCCTTTGGCAAATCGCGCATCGTCAAGAAATCCTTCTTGCTTGAGGGTATCGATAATCGATTCGACCGAGATCTCGGGCAGCTTTCGCTGCCGCAGGTACTCCCGGGTTTCCGCCTCAGTACGCGGTATGCGGGCAATGCGGCGCATGGCACGAACGAGTTCTTCGCGCAGCAAGGATTCATCCGGCAGAAATTCCATAAGTTCTTTGGGTTCGGGGCGCGAGTGCCGCGGATCACTCATCGCCGAAGATCTCGCTCTCCATCTGCTTGCGGGCGACGTCGGAGGCGGATTCGATGCCTTGCAGCTTGAGCTTGAGGTCGGCCGGGTTGGTGGCGCCGCGCATCGCCTCTTCCTCGGTGATCATGCCCTGGCGGAACAGATAGAAGAGGCTTTGGTCGAAGGTCTGCATGCCGTACTGCGAGGTGCCGGCTGCGATTGCGTCGCGGATCATACCGGTCTTGTCCTTGTTCTCGATGCACTCTTGGATGTATTTGGTGGCGATAAGAATCTCGACGGCCGGGACGCGGCCCTTGCCGTCGGCGGTCTTCATCAGCCGTTGGCTGATGACCGATTTGAGCACCGTGGCGAGCTGGATGCGTATCTGCTTCTGCTGGAACGGCGGGAAGATGCTGATAATGCGGTTGATCGTCTCGGTGGCGTCGACGGTGTGCAGCGTCGAGAGCACCAGGTGGCCGGTCTCGGCGGCGATCAGAGCGGTCTCGATCGTGTCGAGGTCGCGCATCTCGCCGACGAGTACGACGTCCGGGTCGGCGCGCAGTGCGGCGCGCAAAGCGATGGAGAACGAGCTTGTGTCGGTCTCCAGTTCGCGCTGGTTGATGATACTGCGCTTGTCGCGGTGGACGTATTCGATCGGGTCCTCGATAGTGATGATGTGGTCGATGCGGTGCGTGTTGATATAGTCGATCATCGAAGCCAGGGTAGTGCTCTTTCCGCTCCCGGTGGTGCCGGTGACGAGCACCAGGCCGCGCTGCGCCATTGCGATGTTTTCCAGGATTGACGGCAGATTCAACTCCCTGACGGTGCGGATGTCGAAGGAGATGATGCGCAGTACGATTCCGACGGTGCCGCGCTGATAGAAAGAGTTGACGCGGAAACGTCCGAGGCCGGAGACCGAATAGCTGAAGTCGATGTCCCTGTTCGCCTGAAAGTACTCCTTCTGCGGCTCGGTCATGATTGAGAAAGCAATCTTGGCGGTGTCTTCTCCGGTCAGGCGCTTGACCTCGGTTATCGGTATCAATGTTCCGTCGACGCGGATCCAGGGATGCGACCCGGTCTTGAGATGGACGTCGGAGGCGCCGCGATCCAGCGCCATTTTCAGCAGAGTGTTGATATGCATGGCAAATCCTGCTCCGGGGTACCGCTGTAATTATATCACAGATATGGCTTTGTTTGCCCGTCAAAGAAAAGCGCCCGCCGCTGCGTGAGCGGCGGGCGCCGGCTATCCCTCTCCCCTCAATTAGACGAATGTGAGCCAGCCGTGGCGATCCGCGGCCTTGCTGGAGAGAATCTTCCGGAATTCCTCCTGCAGCCGCTTTGTGATCGGGCCGCGGGTGCCGGCACCGATCGTGATCTTGTCGATCTCGCGAATCGGCGTGATTTCCGCAGCGGTGCCGCAGAAAAAGACCTCGTCGCAGATGTAAAGCATCTCGCGCGGGATGATGTGTTCCTCGAACAGGTAACCCTCCAGAGCCTCCCCGGGCTTCTGCAGGTCGTGGATCAGTTCGATAAGCGAATTGCGAGTGATTCCCGGCAGAACGCTGGCGCCGAGCGGAGTTGTGTAAATCTTGTTCTTGCGGATGCAGAAGATGTTCTCGCCGCTGCCTTCGCTGACATAGCCTGAGGTGTCGAGCGCGATTCCCTCGGTGTAGCCGTCGAGTTTGGCTTCCATGGTAATCAGCTGGCTGTTCATGTAATTCGCCGCGGCCTTGGCCATCGCGGGCAGGGTGTTCGGGCTGAACCGCGCCCAGGTGCTGATTTTCACCGAAGCGCCGTGCTCGACCGCCTCCTTGCCGAGGTAATCACCCCACTCCTGCGTTATCACGTATGCTTCGATGGGGCAATTCAACGGGTTGACACCGAGAGAGCCATAACCCCGGATGACAAGCGGGCGGATGTAGCATGCCTCGTGCTTGTTCTTGCGGATGGTTTCGAGGATGATCTCGATAAACTCATCCTGGCTCCACCTTAAGCCAGCTTCCATGCGGTAAATCTTCGCTGAATTGTAGAGGCGTTCGACGTGGTCGATCAGGTGGAAGACTGCCGGGCCGTCTTCCGTGGCGTAGCATCGGATTCCTTCAAAAACTGCACTGCCGTAGTGCAGCGCGTGGCTGGCTACGTGTATTTTCGCATCGTCCCAAGGCACAAACTCCCCATTGAACCAGATAAATTCACCGTTCTTTACTGTCATAGGAAGCTCCCTTCTGTATGGAAATGGCCTGAATCGGCCGCTTGTGTGATCGTTACCACAGGCCAAGTATACATTTTTGAAAACAAAGCTGGCAAGGCAATCCGACCATTACTTCACAATTGCGCTCGGTATCCTTATGATTGTATTACTGTGACTAGCAAGATTAACGAGAAAGCGGCGATGGCGGAGAACGAAACGAGGCGGCGCCAAATCCTGCGGAAACTGCGGAGGATCGTCCCGATCTTCGTCCCCGTCCTGATAATCACAGTACTGGTAACCGCGGCCTACTTCCTGACCACCAGCCAGCAGCTTCGCTATTCGCAGTGGTACAGCCCGCTGGTAGGCCTGGCGATCATCAATCTCAACATCATCATTGTTCTCATCTTGCTCGTAGTGATCTTCCGCAACCTAGTGCGGATGTTCAGCGATCGCAAGCGGAGAATACCCGGGGCCCGTTTCCGCACGAAGCTGGTTTTGGCGATGATCGCCGTCACCATCGTACCCACGCTCCTCGTCTCCTTTACGGCGATTGACCTGGTTGCCAAGATCATCGATTTCTGGTCGGCGCAGCCGGTCGACAAGATAGTCTCCTCCTCGAGCGAGCTGGCAGATGTTTACCTGGAGACCAGCCGGGATAAGGCACTTGCCCATGCCCGCGATCTCGCCCGCTATATTACCAACGAGAGCCTGCTCAGTTACGACAAGAACGAATTTCTCTGGCGGCGCTACCTGGAGCCGCAGATGGAAGCCAATCGCTATGACGTGGTGGACGTCTACTTCGGCTCGGAACCGCTGGTGCCGATGATCGTCAATCCCGATAGCCCGTTTCTGCCGTACCTTGAGGATCCGATCCCGAGCCAGGTCAACGCCGTGTTGAACAGCAGGCTGGAGGACGGCATCTACAAATTCACCGAGGAGGAGTTGCCCGCCGGCACGCTGGTGCGCTGCGCCGTGCCGGTGTTTACGCGCGGCGAGACATCGCCCGATGCGAGGCCGATAGGCGCGGTGGTTCTCGGCTTCGGCGTGCGACGCAATCTCACCAGCATCGCCGGTGCGATCGCCGGCGAATACAAAGCCTATCGCGAGCAGACCGAGCAGCGCGAGGTGGTCAAGCTTTCCTCCCAGGTCCTGCTGCTGGTGTTCATGCTCATCAGCATCTTCTCAGCCATCTGGGTCGGTATCTATTTCTCCAAAGGGATCACTGTTCCTATCCAGCAACTGGTCGAAGGCACAAAGGCCGTCGCAGCCGGCAATCTCGATTTCAGCGTCGATCCGGTCCCCACTGACGAGCTGGGCACACTGGTCGCCAGCTTCAACAAGATGACTCACGACCTCAAAGAGAGCCAGGAGGAGCTCGAGGAAGCCAACCGCAACCTGGTGGTGACCAACCTCGAACTGGAGCGCCGG
>Ga0307379_10005084_pt1 | contig 18492 bp, 20 predicted proteins | sample UN2MG_FD_202237 | JGI IMG/M metagenome (GOLD analysis project Ga0307379, IMG submission 202237) | Soil microbial communities from Risofladan, Vaasa, Finland - UN-2 | ecosystem: Environmental > Terrestrial > Soil > Coastal area > Acid sulfate soil | place: Finland: Risofladan, Vaasa | collected... | reverse complement strand
TGAAACCCAAGAATGGTAAATGGATACTGTGCAAGGAGATCTTTGAGAACAGGGACGAGGTAGTGCTCAGTGATCTTCTCCACACAGCCGACCACCTCCCATTGTGTCACCTCATCAATGGTATTGATATGGTACACTCCTTTTACCCTGTTGAGATCTCCTTGATGGACCGTGTCTACCCGTATGAACCCTGGCCTTCCTTGTGGGTCAGGACGTCTCCATTCCCCCAGCTGAGACGACGATGGCTTGGTCTTCTCAATGGTCAGGGTATGATTGCGGTAGAACGAGCCTTGCCGCAAGCGGTACAGATGAGCAACGGAGATCTCACTGAGCCGCTGGAACTCACTCTTCAAAAAACAGGTTGTTCTCTCGCTTGAAGATGGCCGCGGTGGCCTTACCCGACAACCGCTCATTGTCGCTGTCCAGTTCAGCCAACAGGAGCTGATCTTCTCTGGTGTACCTAGTGGGGAAAGAATGGCGCTGGTAGGGTTTGAGGCGTACATGACCGCTACAGCGGAACTGGGTGATGAGCCTTGTCAGTTGTGAGCGAGAGATCCCGGTCATCTTGCGCATGTACCGCCTGAGCACTCCTTTCTCTTAAGCGAGGACGGGAACGATAGTTGTAAGAACGTAACGTATGCTCGATCCAAGCGTAGATCTCTTCCCGTGATGTTCCCTTGAACGTGAACACTTCGCTCGAAGCGAGAAATGCCTCAAGTTCGTCGATATCCCTTACGCGTTTGTCTATCATCATCAGAATCATGCCTCCTATGATGTGACCCACGCGCGCGTGATGCCAGTGTCATCTCATGCTCACCTTGCACGAGATTCACCGCCTCCCTTCATGCTCATCTTGTATGAGACAACTCTCACTCTTGACATCACTCTGGTGTTGTGCTAGAATTGTCAAGCTGACTACCTAGCTCATATTAAGGGGTTATAGCTATCAGCGGGGGGCGGTTGTGTATGCCCGTAGATTCTGTCTAGCTGTTAAGAGCAGTATTAGCCGATGTGTGTTTCATATTTGCTGTTGTGCCAGCAGGCACAATCAGTATTTTTTTTGCTATATTTCCCAATCCCAGATACTGAGCTGAGCTTGTCTGTTATAGCATGCCATCCAATGCAGTATGATTTATATAGGAGGTGTTACGATAACGGGTAGGTAGTGAGGATAGAGTGATAGCTTGTCGAGTTAATAACACAAGGAGGATGAAAATGACACGATCTTCATTGGCGGTTGTTTTGATATTGGGAATGTTGGCTGCTTCTTTTGTTGTCGGTGTAGGACAAGATCAGCCGAGGTATGGCGGGACCTTCGTCAATATGATTAACCCGAGTGAAGTGATCACACTGGATCCGCTGCGCTCTTCAATCACCGACGCTGAAACAGGGAGCGTCATCATGCAGGTTCACCGGGGCCTAGTCAGGTGGACTCCAGAGCTCTCCGTAGAGCCCGCCCTTGCTGAGTCCTGGGAAATCAGCGAGGATGGTACTGTTTACACATTCCACCTTCGTCATGGCGCAAGCTTCCAAAATGGTCGAGAAGTGATCGCGCAGGATTGTAAATACTCTTTTGAGCGACTCATGGATCCCAACCGGGGTGGAATCAGCGTCTACATCTTTGGCAATGTTGTTGGAGCAGACGAGTTTCGAAACGGTGAGGCAGAAAGCATTGCAGGGATCAAGGTAGTGGACAACTACACTCTTCGCATCACTCTCAAGGGCATGGATCTAACTTTCCTTACAACACTGGGCGAGCCAGGTGCCGGAGTTGTACCTTCTGAAGCAGTTGAGGCAGTAGGTGACGGCCAATTTGGAAGGAATCCGGTTGGCGCTGGTCCGTTCATGCTCGAGAGCTGGAGAGGTGACACGATCACTCTCAAAGCCTTTGAGGAGTACTACGGCGGACGGCCTTATCTGGACACACTTGTTTTCAGGCGGTTGTCAGACTACCCGGCAGCAGGAGCCGCCTTCCAAGCCCGGGAGATTGATGCTTTTTTAAGCAACCCCACTAATTACCCGCGTTGGCAGAACGACCCCAACTTCCAGGAGCTTAAGGTCGCGGAACTGTGGACCCGTCATCTTGGGTTTAACAATGAATGGGGGCCGTTCCAGGACAAACGTGTGCGCCAGGCGCTCAATTATGCAATTGACCGTGATGCATACGTTGGGGTGTATCTTAACAACGTCCCCATCTCCGCAACAGGGGCCGGAATCTTCCCTCCAGGCTTCAACATCTCATCAGGCGTATCCGGGTATTACTACAGTCCCTCAAAAGCGAAGGAATTGCTCGCTGAAGCGGGCTATCCAGATGGGTTTACATTCTCAGTAGTTGGTGACCCAACTGCCGCCACTTGGGGAATTCCGGCAATCGAACCACTTCTCCCGTATTTTGAAGCAATCGGGGTCCACTGCAAGCTTGTTCCAACGGAGTATGGAACCGTTGAGATGGATGCTTTGACGGGCAACTACGAGTCCTACGTGGATTCACACGGCGGTGAGCCTATTGCCTTGCAGTTTGTTCAACGGTTCCATTCAAAGAACTTTGGTGCCACCAACTGGCTTCGATACTCGAATCCTGTAGTTGATGCTCTGATCGACGAAGCTGTCCTGACAGTCGATGACGTCGAGCGGACCGAATTGCTTGGAGAAATCGAGAGAATCGTAACCGATGATGCTCCCTGGATTGCGATTAATTTTAGCACAGTGATCTTTGGGACACAGGTTTGGATCCATGGCATGCAGCAGATGCCAATCGACCTCAAGTACCAACAATACGAGAAGGTTTGGGTGGATGAGCGCTCACCAAGAGCGTAAGTCTCGGTAGAGTGGAGCGAGGGAGTGCCTCGAAGTGAAAGTTCGCAGCTACTCCCTCGCTCATCTAGAGGATTGTAGATAACATGTTGGTATTTATTATAAGGCGTCTTCTTGCTTTTATACCCACGATTATTGCAGTCACCCTCATAATATTTGTTGTCCTAAGCCTTCTTCCTGGGGACGCCGCGTTTGTTCGTGCAGCCGGTTTCAAGCGAGGGGTTGCAAACACAGAGGGGATCGAGCAACTACGCGAGGAATGGGGCTTAAATGATCCGGCCTATGTGCGGTATTTTAGATTCGTCGGCGGATTGCTTAGAGGGGACTTGGGCACATCGTATCGTACGGACGAAGTGCTAAGCGAACTTATAAAGGAGCGGCTGCCGGTCACCTTGAAGCTGGCGGGCATCTCAATACTCCTGGCGGTTGTGGGCGGCTTAACGCTCGGCTATTTGGCTGCCATTCACAGAGGTACAATCATCGATCTCGTCTGCATGGTCACAGCGATTGTCGGAGTGTCGGTGCCTGAGTTCTGGGTGGGGTTGATGCTGATGCTGGTCGTGGCTGTCAACTGGGGCCTCTTGCCTACAAGTGGATACAGCGCGGGTAACATACTCTTCCTGATTCTTCCATCTCTGGCCTTGGGGTTCAGATACATTGGTCTCATCGCCAGAGTCACGCGATCAAGCATGCTTGATGTAGCCAGTCAGGACTACGTAAGGACAGCCCTATCTAAAGGCCTTTCGCTCTGTCGCGTAAGGGGAAAGCACATTTTCCGCAATGCCCTCGTTCCTATCCTAACCATTGTTGGACTAGAGAGCGGTTGGCTATTTGCGAACACAGTGGTTATCGAGGAGGTATTCGGCTTACCTGGAATCGGCCGTCTGTTGGTGGTCTCGATCCTGGGACGCGACATTCCGGCTATGCAAGCAGCGATCCTAGTCATGGTATTCGCTTTTCTTATCTTGAACCTCGCTATCGATGTGGGGTATGGCTTCTTGGATCCACGGATCCGCTATTAATTGACATTGTATCGCTCGAGGAGGATGTTGAGTTGAGCCACAAAAGCTTGAAGCGTTTCTGGCGGAAGAAGAACGCCGTGATAGGCGCAACTCTTGTGATACTGGTCTGCTTCATCGCGGTGTTCGCGCCCCTGCTTTCTCCGTACCACTACGCACATGGCGATCTGAACGATGCGTTGCTGGGAATCGGGGAAGATAGCCGTTACCTGTTAGGAACGGACCATTGCGGGCGAGACATGTTGAGCCGACTTCTTTACGGTGCACGAATCTCTCTCCTAGTGGGAATTGTCGCTCAGCTTGCGAACACAGTTATCGGTGGTGTGTTGGGGATTGTTGCTGGTTTCTTCGGGCGGGTTTGGGATGATGTCATCATGTTCGTGACAAACGCGACTCTATCAATACCGGTATTGATCTTCGCACTGGCCCTCATGGCTTTGTTGGGGCCGGGATTACATAACCTGTTTATCGCGCTAGGGATAACGAACTGGTGCGGCACGTGTCGTTTGGCACGATCTAAAACGCTATCAATCAAAGAGGAAAACTATGTAGAGGCAGCAAAAGCAATAGGCTGTTCCCGTATCAGAATACTGTCTAAGTATATATTGCCTAATGCCATTGCACCTATACTGGTCATAGGAACCCTCGGAATTGGTGATGCGATTCTCATTGCCGCATCCCTGGGATTTCTCGGGCTTGGAGCACAGCCACCGCTACCGGAGTGGGGCACTATGTTGAACGCGGGGCGTAATTATTTCTACAATGCCCCTTGGCTTAGCGTCCTGCCCGGTATAGCCATCCTAATCACGGTCCTGGGATTCAACCTCTTGGGGGATGGTCTCCGCGACCTGATAGATCCAAATACGAAGACACTCAAGAAATGAGGGGAGCAACGATGTCATGTGCATAGTGAAGCTGATCGTAGTTGTATGCGGAGAGTAGACAGGGCGTCTATCTACAGAAAGAGGGGATGAACTTAGGGAATGGGGAGGATCGGGATGGAAAGTAAAAAGGTGGATTTCATCAAAGGACACATGGGAGGAAATGAGATTGTCCTGCTTTACGCAGACCAGATGCCAGAAGGAAAGGGGATTGCGGTTGCAGCATCTGTGCTTGCCAAGCCCAGCATCGGAGGACATAACTCAGGACTTGTGTATCAGTCTGAAATTGCTGACATCAAGGTGGAGGCACTCGACGCGACGTCATATGAGCTCCTCGGCATGTGCGGTGGATTGACGCAGGTCTTAGGTAAAGCGATTGTTGAAACCGATTTGGCTGCCCGCTTTGGCTTAGTGATTGAGGAACCGGAGACGAATGTGGTTCTGGAAACTGGCGTAGGGCTGGTTCGGTTAAGAATCCTTCATCAGGACGGGAAAATGGAGCGAGTATTCACTGATATGACAGCTTTTGTGGAAGAGTGTTATGCCTTGGGTATTGAGCGCCTCAAAGTTGCCGGTATAGATGCACTTAAGGTTGGCCCCTTCCTCGTCATGAATGGTGATGCTGCGAAACAGGCCTATCCCGACATCACGTTTGAGGGAATGGGAGAAAAGGAGTTTCGTATATTCCAGGAAGCGCAACGTGAATTCCATGAGTATATTGAACGGGAGACCTCCATGTTCTCACTCTATGATCTGCACTCCAAGACCCACTCTGGACGTCTCGTTTTCCCTCATGGTCTTGACCAGAGGTTCTACGAGCCATCATGTGGGACAGGGACGGTAGCTGTTGGCATCGCCATGGTGGAGAACGGAGAGATCGGCGAAAGTGGCAATACCTCCCTGCTTTTTGAAACAGGGGGCGATATATTCAGCATGGGCGGACCCGACATTATGGAGTTGCGCCTCGTTGTTCAAGACAAGAAGGTGACACAGGCGTACATCAGCCACAGTCTTGTGGAGATTGTGGCGACGGGGCGTTTGTGGATCTAGCTGGAGACGAAGAAACCGGCATTGCACGCCGAACAATAAAGATGCAGCAATACGAAAACTTGGAGGTACCACGATGGAAGCATTGAGTGCGTACGTGCGGAAGGCATTTCCGGCGATGACGAGGAAGGTCAACGGGTTTCCGGCCGCGTACTTGGACGGACCGGGAGGATACCAGGTACCGCAGACGGTGATTGATGCCGTGGAGGACTACCTGATCAATTCGAACGCAAACGTCGAGGGTGCGTACGAGACCAGTCGGAAGACCGATCGGATGCTGGAGGACGCCCGTGAGGTGTTCGCCGACTTCTTCAACTGCAACGCGGACGAAGTCAGCTTCGGCGCCAACATGACCACGTTGAACTTCGCCCTGTCACAGGCCCTCGTCCGAGAGATGAAGCCGGGGGAGAAGGTGTTGATTACCGAAATCGATCACGAGGGGAACCGGGGTCCGTGGGAGCAGCTTCGCGACCGGGGAATCATCGTTGAGGAAGTAGCGTTCGACACCAAGAACTGCGTCCTTGATTTCGAGGATCTCAAGCGCCGGCTCACTCCCGGGACGAAGCTCGTCGCCGTCAACTACGCTTCGAATGCAGTGGGTACGATCAGCGACGTAAAGACCGTTGTGGAAATGGCGCACGCCGTGGGTGCTCTTACGATGGTCGACGCGGTCCACTTCGCGGCTCATCGCCCGATCGACGTACAGGAGATCGGCACCGATTTCCTGCTCTGTTCCGTATACAAATTCTTCGGTCCGCACATCGGTGTGCTGTACGCCAAGAAGGAGGTCATGGCCAAACTTCGCACGTTGCGTCTCCGGCCCCAGAAAGACTATCCTCCATACAAGATCGAGACGGGAACGCTCCATCAGGAGGGGATTGCTGGCAGCATCGCCGCTGTCGAATTCATCGCCGCTGTCGGTGAGAAGTACGGAAAGCGGATTGACGGTGCTGCCTCGCGGCGGGAGAAAATCGTTGCCGGGCTCGATGCGTTCGGCGTGTATGAAGAGGAACTCACGCAATACTTGGTCGACGCATTGAAGGGGATCGAGGGTATCCGAATCTACGGACCGCCGGCAGGTCATCCGCGGACATCGACCGTCTCCTTCACCTACGACGGGTTTACTCCGTTTGAAGTGGCGGACTTCCTGGGCGAGAAGGGGCTGTTCGTCTGGCACGGCGACTTCTACGCAACAAGGTTGGTGGAGCGCCTCGGCCTGATGGAGAAGGGCGGACTGGTTCGAATCGGTATTGCTCCCTACAACACGAAAGAAGAGATCGACCGTCTGCTGGGGTATCTGAACGATCCGGCAGCGATACGATCCCACCAAAGCGGGCGGTAGCGCGGCTGCTTGGAGTGTCTCCTGGAAACCGGAGAGCGAATCGTCGATCTCCGGGATCCGGGGCGGAAGAAGAGCATCAAGAGGTGCAAATGAATCCACGAGTAGGTCTGGCAATCATAGGCAACGAGGCTGAATCCGGTCTTGAGCGGGCGAGTTCGCTGTTGGCCGAAGCAAGGGATCAGCTGGAACGCAGAGGTGTAGTGGTCATCAAACACGAGGAGACGGTTCTTACCGATGCGGGCGCCATTGAAGTGGGCACCCGATTCCGTAGTGAGAACGTCGATTTGGCTGTCCTGATCCACGCAACGTGGGCCAGAGATACGATTCCATACTTGATCTCGCGGTGCAGCGGAGCTCCGCTCTTCCTGTGGGGATTGCCGTATCCAGAGACGTATTCGGTCGCCGCGGTCCAGCATTTCGCGGGGATCCTGCGCAATCGGGGGATCGGCTTCAAAGTCGCATACGGGACGCCGAGCGAAGATCGAATCTGCGATGCGGTCGACCGATACGCCCGTGTCGCGAAGGTCGCGCATCGGGTCCAACCTCGTCACATCGGTCTGATCGGCCCGCGGTCGACGTGGCGGGCGTTCGGACCCCAGGACATGACTCCAGGGGAATGGGATCTCGGAGAGCTTTTCGGAGCGTCGGTGATTCATATCGAGATGACCGAGTTTCTGGAGACCGTCGAGCGGGTGTCACTGGATCGTCGAAAAGAATTGGTTCAGGCGAAGGCGAGCCAAGGACGGCTGCCGGCGGTGGCACCGGGGGAGGAGAAGCGCCTGCTAGCAGCAGCGGCCGAGACGCTGGCGATCGAGGAGCTCCGGGATCGATACCGGCTTGATGCTGCGACGATTCAGACCTACCCGTACGCCTGGGGGATGGCCAATCTCGCTGCATCGTGGCTCGGAGATGACGGATTCGTCCTCGAGACGGAGGGCGACCTTGCGCGGACGACCCTCATGCAACTCCTCGGAGATCTTTCATCCGCGCCGTCGATGCTCGGGGAGCTGGCCCACATCGGTCCGGAGAACGGGATCTTCTATCTCGGACACGCCGGCAGCTGTGCGTTGTCGCTTGCAGCGAGCCTCGACGAGGTGACGCTCGCCGGAGAAGGAGAGACGGGCTGCTTCGTGCAGTTCCCGATTCGGAAAATGGACAAGGCGACCCTTGTCAATGTCTGGGAAGCTTCGGATTCATACCGGTTGTTCGCCGGGCAGGTCGAATGCAAGGGAATGTCGCTCGAGGAATGGCGCCGGATGGGCGGCGTTTCACTGGCCAAGCTGGAAGCCACCTGGGCAGGCGAGGATCTTCTGCCGCTCCTCGCGAACGCCGGAATGGAACACCACTTCGTCTTGGCCGAGGGCGACCTTCGAGAGGATCTCTGCGATCTAGCCGAATTCCTCGGCCTTCTCGTCACGCCCTTATGAGCGGTCGACATACGGAGAAACAACAAGGACTACTATGACCGAATACATACTGAGCTTCGATCTCGGGACGACGGCGATCAAGACGGCCCTGTTCGCCGATGACGGACGCCTGGTGGCGAAATCCACCCAGGAGTACGAACTGATCGTTCCATCGGCGCTTATCGTCGAACAGGATGTCGAGGTCTATTGGAACGCCGTTAAGAACGGGGTTCAAGCAGTTTTGGGCAACGCTTTGGTCGCTCCGGAGGACATCCGCTGCGTTGGGATTTCAGCACAGGGGGAAACGCTGATACCGGTGGGCAAGGATGGTATCCCGGTTCGTCCGGCGATTGTCTGGATGGACAACCGGGCGCACGAGGAGGCGGAGATCCTCGCCGAAGCGTTTCCACAGAGCGAACTCCTGCGAAGGACGGGACAGGTCTCGATGTGTGCGACATGGCCCGCTGCCAAGATCCTGTGGATGAAGCGGAACGAGCCGGAGTTGTTCGAGCAGGTGGACAAGTTCCTGCTCATCGAAGATTGGTTGATTCACCGGCTGACCGGGGAGTGCGTATCCGAAGGATCGCTCCTCTGTTCAACCACGTACTGGGACATCCGCACAAAACAGTGGTGGAACGAGATGCTCGCGTATCTCGGAATCTCCGCCTCTCAGCTTCCAGAGATCCGGGAGCCGGGCGAAGCCGTCGGATCGATTCGAGAGGAGATCGCGCGCGAGTTGGGCCTTTCTCCCGATACCGTCGTTGCCACCGGAGGGCTCGATCAAGCCTGCGGCGCGATTGGCGTCGGCTGCATCCATCCCGGAGTGGTGACGGAGAACATCGGCGCTGCGCTGGCCATGTGTGCTCTTGTCGATAAACCGTTCGAAGATCCGGAGGGGAAAATTCCCTGCTTCTACTTTGCTCTGCCGGACATGTACATGGCGCATTCCTTTACGACCGGCGGGATAGTGTTCCGCTGGTTCAGGGACAAGTTCTGCCAGGAAGAACTATCTGTCGCCGAACGGACCGGAGTCGACGCGTACGATCTGATGACCGCTGAAGCAGCGAACGTTCCGCCTGGTTCGGAAGGGCTTCTCGTTCTGCCGCATCTACAGGGGGCAGGGCCGCCTGAATCGAATACCGATGCCAAGGGTGTCTTCTTCGGGCTCACGATGCGACACACGAAGGCTCACATGATCCGTGCGATCATGGAATCACTGTGCTTTGAGATCCGCAGGCTGATCGACGCATTTGAGGGATTGGGAATCAAGGTCGATGAGATCCGGTCTCTTGGCGGCGGTGCAAAGAGCCGATTGTGGCTGCAGATGAAAGCCGATGTCACGGAACGCCCCGTAATCGTGTCCCGGGATCCTCAGGATGCCGGCTGCCTTGGCGCGGCCATCTTGGCCGGTGTGGCGACCGGTGTGTGGCAGACCGTCGATGAGGCCGTCGACAAGACGGTGAGACTTGCGCCTGCGAGCACTGAGCCATGCGTCGAACTTGCCGGGAAGTATTCCAGGATGTACGCGGCGTACACAAAACTCTACGAAGACCTATGCGGCATGTTTGCCGCGAGCAGAAATTTCTAGAGCGATAGGAGATGCAACAAATGACTGATTTCATTTTCTTTCTGACATACAACGACCGAACGATTCCAACGCCGATCCTCGTTCTCGATCATGTGAAGGACCTCGGAGTGAAGAACATCGGGTTCAAAGACGTCGGGATCCCTAAACATCGACTGGTGGAATTGAAGAAAGCGATTGACGATGCCGGATTGACCAGCTATCTCGAGGTTGTCAGCGAAGACCGCGAATCAACCCTTCGTGGAGCGCGGATCGCAGCCGAACTCGGCGTCGATCGGTTGATCGGATCGCAGGGTCAATACGCGGAAGATGTCATGGAGATCATCAAGGGAACGGGCATCGAATTCTATCCGTTCGTCGGCAAGATCTCCGGGATTCCCTCCGTGCTGCACGGCTCGATCGATGAGATCGTTGCCGAGGCGCTGGAGAAACAGGAGATGGGGGTGGCGGGGATTGATCTGCTAGCGTACCGCCACAAGGAGAATCCTGAGGAGTTGATGGAACGGGTCATCGACGCACTGGAGATTCCGGTGATCGTCGCCGGAAGCATCGGATCGCTCGAACGGATCCGGCGTGTGATCAAGGCGGGAGCGAGCGGCTTTACGATCGGGACAGCCGTTTTCGACAGGACGATTGTTCCTTTGGGTAGCCTGGAGGATCAAGTCATCGCGGTCGTCAACGAAACCAAAGAGGAGTGAGATAGACCTTGAACAGAATAGCAAGGCGGATCAGAGAACGCTATCAGCTTTGAGTTCAACATGTAAGACTTGAGAGGGACACTCCTGAGGAGGCGCAATGAACATCAGGATCGTGACGGAGGAAGAACTGCGACGGTGCGTAGAGATGGACAACGAGTCTCTCGAAGCCGTGGAACAGAGTTTCGTCAGCTTGTCGAAAGGAGAAGCCACGGTTCCACCCATAATGAGGATCCCCGTTCCAGAGAGAACAGGAGAAGTAGATGTCAAGAGCGCCCACATTCACGGACTCGAGAGCCTCACAATAAAGGTTGCTTCCGGCTTCTACGAGAACCTTCAACGTGGCTTGCCGAGTAGTTGTGGGCTGATGGTGATTGTAAGTGCCGAAACCGGCTTTATTCAGGCAGTACTGCTGGACAACGGTTATCTTACTGACGTGAGAACCGGCCTCGCCGGGGCGATTGCCGCCAAGTACTTAGCCAAAGACTCTATTGGGACAGCGGGGGTCATCGGATCGGGTGCGCAAGCGCGCTACCAGATGAGGGCTCTCAAGCTGGTGCGAGACTACCGCAGGCTTCTCGTATACGGTATCGTCCCCGAGGAAGTGGATCGCTACATCTCCGATATGTCTTCGGTCCTTTCTGTAGAGATCTTCAGAGCAAAGAGCGCCGAAGAAGTCGTTCGGAATAGCGATGTTGTTGTCACCACAACGCCATCGCGAACAGCCTACCTAAGACCAGAGTGGCTCCACCCAGGACTACACATCACTGCAATGGGAACAGATGCGGAAGACAAACAAGAGCTCTTCCCGGAAGTCTTGGGGCGCGCGGATCGACTGGTCTGTGACCGCAAGTCACAGTGCTTGCGCCTAGGAGAGTTACATCATGGAATAGAAGCAAAGGTTATTTCCTGTGATTCTCGCTTGGATGAGTTGGGTGAAATCATAGCGGGCAACAAGCCCGGTCGCGAAAGCGATGAACAGATTACGGTTTGTGATCTGACAGGAGTAGGTGTGCAAGATACGGCAATTGCTCTACTTGCGTACAACAAGGCCGTTGAGAAAGGAGTGGGACTCAACATCGAGACTTGAGAGCGACAGACCTAAGATCGGGATGACTTGGGAGATTGCCCAGAGAAGGGTGTCTACGTGACGCCGTTCAAGAAGAGGTATGCGGATTCATGAGACTAGATACTAGCATATATGGAGACGTCACTTATGGCCAACTATGACATCGACACGCCTGCTTTACTGATGGATTTGGAGCGGCTGAAGAATAACATTGGCGCAATGGCTTCGATCGCCAGGAAGTATGGAGTGAATCTTCGCCCACATGCCAAGACTCACAAAACCCCCGAGATCGCTAAACTCCAAATCGAAGCCGGGGCGAACGGGATCACCGTTGCCAAACTCGGAGAAGCCGAGGTCATGGCTGAAGCGGGGATCAAGGACATATTGATCGCGAACCAGGTCATCGGCCGTCGCAAGTTGGACAGACTCACGGCGCTTGCAAAAAAGATCCATCTAATGGTGGCTGTTGACAGCCATGTTGGCGCTCAGATGCTGAATGAGGCAGCCCAGCAGAAAAACGTTCACCTCGAAGTTCTGATCGAAATCGACACCGGAGTGCATCGATGTGGTCTAAGTGATTCGGGAGAGATACTTAGATTGGCAAAGCATCTTTCCACTCTAAACAATATCAAACTACTTGGTATTATGACGCACGAAGGCCACGTTGAGGACGGCACCTCACGAGCGAGCATTGAGTGCAAGTCACTGGAGGTTGGACAGGAGATGGTCTCCCACGCAGAGACCCTGCGGAAGGCAGGTCACGACATCAACGTCGTTAGCGTGGGATCCACAGTGTCCGCCCCCTTTATCCCAACTGTTGAAGGCATCACTGAGATGCGTCCTGGGACCTATGTATTCAATGATGTCATCGAAGTGTGTGTCGGTGCGGCGACGTGGGACCAATGTGCGTTGAGTGTCTTAGCCACAGTGATCAGCATGCCGCGTCCCGGCGTCATCGTGGTTGATGCAGGCAGCAAGGCTCTTTTCCCTGAAGATGTACGCCACTGCTTTACTCCTGGCTATAGCGGCTACGGTTACATCAAAAACCTTCCCAAAGCAAGGATCGGCATGTTAAATGAAGAACATGGCGTCATCGATACTCATGGCTCAGCCCAGACAGTGAAGATCGGAGACAAGATCGAGATCATCCCCAATCATGTCTGTCCCACCGTGAACCTCTACGATGAGATGTACGTGCTGCAAGATGGACAAGTACTGGACGTGTGGCAGATCAAAGCACGCGGGAAAACACAGTAATAGCTATATGGGGACGTCCGGTTGGAATCCTGCCCCGGATCGGGGGCTTGGAGCCGCTGAGCTACCTGTTGTCACCGTGAGCCGTGGTGGGAAAGCTGCATACCGTGTAGGCCGGACCGATGTGGCGCTGAGATCGCTGCGTTCATGGTCGACGTCGACAGTGCATCACTTGGGAAGGAGACGTTCTTCCGCAAGGAGCAGATCGCGGGCTCCTTCGGAGTATCGTCGTCGCATCTGGATGATGCCTGGGTCGGCCTATTCCCGGGGAGGAGGGGCGACGACCGGGCAAGAGGGGCGTGGTTCTGGCGGCTTGCTTCGTTGCGATCAAGGGCAGGACCGAGGGACAATGCGTTTCGAGGTACCTGTCGATGTGGGGGCACCGACATGACGAGCTACCTACGAGAGGAGACACAGCTATGGTGCAAGACGAACGTGCATACGGGACCCTGACGCAGCATACCTACGGAAACTGGCGGCCTCAATCAGGTTGGAGGGAGCCTCTGTTCATCCAGTCTGCCTGCGGGAGCAGTTTCCGTGATGCTGCAGGGAAGGAATATCTAGACTTCTCGAGTCAGTTGATGTGCTCCAATCTCGGCCACGGCAATCAGGTGATTGTCGAAGCGATTCGCGAGCAGGCCGGGAAGCTTTCCTATGTCGCCCCAGGCTTTGCGTGCGATGCGAAGGCCCGGGCGGTCGAGAGCCTTCTGGAGGCGCTGCCCCCAGGCCTTGATCGCTTGTTCTTCTCAACCTCGGGTACCGAGGCGAATGAAGCGGCACTCAAGATCATCCGCCAGTTCATGAAGGACCAGGGGAAGTACAAGATCATCTCGCGATACCGCTCCTACCACGGCTCCACTGCAGGGAGCATCGCGCTCACCGGAGATCCCAGACGGTGGTTCGCGGAGCCGGTGAACACGGTGCCCGGCGTGATCTTTGCGCCCGACGCCTACTGCTACCGCTGTCCGTTCCATCTCAGCCTCCCGGGCTGCGGCATTCAGTGCGCGGAATACGTCGACTACATGATCAAGGAAGAGGGCAACGTGGCGGCGATCTTCGTCGAACCCGTCGTCGGGACAAACGGCGTGATTGTTCCCCCGGAGGGGTACTTCCAGAGGCTCCGCGAGATCGCGGATGAGAACGGAGTGCTACTGGTTGCCGATGAAGTTATGAGCGGCTGGTACCGCACGGGGAAGCGCTTTGCGATCGAACACTGGGGAGTGACCCCCGACATTCTCACCACCGCCAAGGGCTGTACGGGGGCGTATACACCGGTCGGCGTAACCGCCACGACGGGCAAGATCCACGACTACTTCCAGGAACGCTTCTTCTCTCATGGACACACCTACGCCATGCACCCGTTGGCTCTCTCGGCGATCCCCGCCGCACTGGGGGAGTACGAGAGAATCATGGCGACAGGACAGCCCCAGCTGGCGAGCGAGCATTTGCGGGAGGGACTGCTGGCCCTCCAGGATCGGCACTTGAGTATCGGGGATGTGAGGGGGCTGGGGCACTTCTGGGCAGTCGAGCTGGTGAAGAATCGCCACACGCGAGAGCCGTTCAACACGAAGGCAGACAAGGCTGCCCTCAAACCGCTTGCCGTATCAGCACTCGCCGGTGAGATGTTGAAGCGCGGCGTGTACGTGGCCGCCTGGTACAACCACTTCATCGTTGCTCCACCACTGATCGTGACCGAAGAGGAGATCGACCGGGGACTTGAGGTCATGGATGACGTACTTAGGTTGGCTGATGAGAAGACGACCGGATAGCAGCTCCGAGACGCGGGGTCTGCTTGGAACACAAAGGCTACCCGTCGAGGGAGCCAGAATGGAATGAGGAGACGAGACCATGCCACATCTGAGCGAGCCAATTGATAGGCCCTTGGAGCTGCGCAACTTCATCGATGGCGAGTGGGTTGATCCTCGATCAAGCGAAGTCGTCGACGTGGTGAACCCAGCAACATCCAAGCCCGTCGCGAAAGCGGCGATGTCTACGGCCGACGATGTGAACGCTGCCGTGGAAGCAGCGAAGAGCGCGTACATGGAATGGCGGCACACAACGGCGGCGTCGCGTGCCCGAAAGCTGTTCACCCTCAAGGAGCTGCTGGAAGACAACTTCGAGGATCTCAGCCGGATTCAGACAATGGAGCACGGGAAGACGATCGACGAGTCTCGAGGCGAAACGCGCCGCGGCATTGAGAACGTCGAGGTCGCCGCAGGGATGCCATCGCTGATGATGGGCCGAAGCCTGGAGAACGTCGCTACCGGCATCGACGAGTACACGATTCGCCAGCCGGTGGGAGTCTTCTGCTGCATCCCTCCGTTCAACTTCCCGTTCATGGTGCCGTTGTGGTTCATACCGTACGCGTTGGCCACCGGCAACACGTTCATCGTGAAGCCCTCCCCCAGCGTTCCGATATCGCAGGTCAAACTCTGTGAGTTGATTGACGAAGCCGGCTTCCCGCCCGGTGTCTACAACCTCGTTCATGGCGGTGCCGACGTGGCGACCGCTCTGCTCGATCACCCGGGCATTGTGGGCGCAACGTTCGTGGGCTCGACACCCGTTGCGCGGACCGTCTACAGGAAGTGCGGCGAGACAGGGAAGCGGGTCATCGCGCAAGGCGGTGCGAAGAACTTCATCGTCGTCATGCCGGACACGGACGTGAAGCGGACCATCGCTGCCCTCATGACCTCGTTCTACGGCTGCACTGGACAACGATGCCTTGCCGGGGCCAACGCGATCGTAGTGGGAGAAGATGACGCCTTCTACACCGAGTTCGTGAGGAACTTCGTGGACGCAGCAGCCCGCATCAAGATTGGCTACGGGCTTGATGAATCGGTCCAGATGGGGCCGCTCCAATCTGCGGACAAGAAAGAGAGGGTTCTCAGCTACATCGCATCGGGTATCGAGGAGGGCGCGAAGCTCACGCTCGATGGGAGAAATCCGGAGATTGCAGGCGACTACCCGGAAGCCTGCTTCTTGGGGCCCTCGGTGTTTGAGGACGTGCAGCCGTCCATGCGGATTGCCCGAGAAGAGATCTTCGGGCCGGTTGCGTCGATCCTTCGCGCAAGGAACGTGGACGAGGCGCTCGACCTGATCCACGCCAGTCCTTTTGGCAACGCGGCCTCGATCTTCACGTCAAGCGGCAAGCTTGCGCGCGACTTCCAGCATCGGGTGCAATGCGGCAATGTTGGCATCAACATCGGGATTGCCGCTCCGATGGCGTTCTTTCCGTTCAGCGGGATGAAGGACTCGTTCTTCGGCGTGCTGCATGGCCAGGGACGAGACGCCGTGAGGTTCTTCACTGAGACCAAGGTGGTCGTCCAACGATGGTTCTAGGAGGGAAGGGCAGCCATGAGGCTACTGACTGCGGCACAGGTGATTGATCTCGCTACGCGACTGGAAGAGGAATCGTCCGGCTTCTACGCACGACTGGCCAAGGCGTGCTCCGACCATGGGGATCTATTTCAGTCCTACAGTCGGCAGAACAGCAAGCACGCGAAGCAGATCGAGGAAGCCTATCGCTACGCGGTGTCTGACGCACTTGAAACGGGGTTCAGCTTCGACCTGGAGGAGGATGACTACGCCCTGCACAGCGACCTGGAGGAGTCAGCACGGCCGGCCGATCGGATCGCCCAAGCGAAGAGCATCGAAGAGGTGGCCGTTCGTTTCTTCCGTGATGCAGCGCGTCAGTCGGAGTCACTGATGGCGGACATCCCTGGGCTCTTCCGCACGCTGGCTGGCAAGCGGATGCGCCGCCTGACCGAGTTGGCTGAACTTGGAACAGCTTCGTAGGCGGTTCTCAGACCAACTATGTTGGAGAGCGCACAGCGTGTCTGCGCAGGCACGCTGGCCTTCGCGCTGGAGAGCAGCTGGGCGACTGCTCCCATATCCGGCTCACTGCATGAGCTAGTCAAGCTGCTGCCGCTCGACACGTGTAGGGGCTGCTCTGGGGTTGCGAACCCGCTTTGGAATAGGCTTCGGCGTCCTCGGGGTTGGTCTTGGAACAGAGGGACGTTCAGCGCTGGTGACTGGTGAGGATACGTGTGGTTTGGTGCCCGGGGGACTGATTGCAGAACGCAGGTGGTGCAGTTCTCTGGTGATGGTCATCCAACGGGGATCCCACAAGCACTGGACATCCCCTACCTCAGAAACAGCTCTCCGCGACGGCGCCAGTCACAGCCTGTTGACGCCACCAGCTTCGAGGACATCGACGTCGCAATCAACTGCGCTGGCAAGCCGTGACAGCGCTTCATCACAGCTGTCGTGTGCCGACAGGAAGACGCGCTGAGGATTGGCGTCCCGGATCGTCCGGGCAACCACATCGATGTCTTCTTGGGTTGTCCTCTTCCACGGAGGTTTGCCCGTTCCCAAGATCGTCTGAAGATCGATCCCGAGCGAACCCACTCGCCCCTGCGTCAGTGGCAGGTGAAGTCCTCCACCAATCGCGTAGATTGGGTCCGGCGTCATCTTCGTGACCATCTCGAGAATGGTAGGTAGGGTCGGATGCCCACAGCCCGAGAAGACAACGACCCCCTTTCCCTGTAGGCGAATCACAAGGGCTTGTTCCTCCACCCAGCCAAGGAAGAAGAGCCGGCGAGCGAGGGGACCGGTCGATGCGATCCCTTCCATAAGAAGTTGAGGTTGGCGGACGACTTCGACCCTGAAACCATCTGCCCGCGCTTCAGCGGGAAGGAAACATGGAATGGGCTCGGAACGGCGAAGCGAGGCTGGATACCCAAGCTCCATCGACCTGAAAGCTCTTGGTCCACCCATGTGATCGTCGTGCAAATGCGAGATCACAACAGCATCAATGTCTTCTGCCGTGATACCGAGGCGACCTGCATTGTGCGCGACAACGCCGCCTTCGTCTCCGAATGCGACATCGTAGAGCAATGAACCGAGATCCGTGCGGAAGTGGTACGACACGCCTGGCTCACTCTCAAATCCATCCCGTGCTCGCCACTCAGATAGGACCCTGATCTCGATCTCGGCGACTGTGGATATGTCAAATGTACGTGCTGTGCCGATGCGCAAGCGGTTCCCCGCTTGTGCTCTAGTTCGGTCCTTCTTGAATCCCTGATACCGGATGAGCAAGAAGGGCAGCCACAAGGGTCCCGTGATGGCGAGGATGGGCCACCAGAGCGGCGATATCCTCCACTTCACAAGAATCATCTCCCCTTCCTGGATTTCGCCCCCAGTCTATCGAGAAGACTGTCCCATCGAAAGCTTGAGGACGCGGACATACTGCGAGTACGGCCCAGGGAGTACGTCTACCCTGCTGGGAAACGGTCAAGAGCCGTCTGGGAGGGGGCTTCTGTAGAAGCACGCTTGGATCATGCTGCCGCGTACTAGCGACTGCTAACGGGAACGCAAGTTC
>Ga0307379_10005081_pt1 | contig 18493 bp, 12 predicted proteins | sample UN2MG_FD_202237 | JGI IMG/M metagenome (GOLD analysis project Ga0307379, IMG submission 202237) | Soil microbial communities from Risofladan, Vaasa, Finland - UN-2 | ecosystem: Environmental > Terrestrial > Soil > Coastal area > Acid sulfate soil | place: Finland: Risofladan, Vaasa | collected... | reverse complement strand
CTCTCAATTATGATTTATATTTACTTGCAATGAAATATCCCGACTTATTTGAAAATAGTACATTTCCACTTTATGAATACAAAATACAAAAAGTTTATTCAGATGAATATAAAGAGCATGTTTTAAAACCATACATTATAACAACTGCACTTTTTGTAGCATATATTATTGTAGATGTTATAAGTGATAGAAGTAATTATAAACGATTAGAGAGGTTAATAGAATGAGCAAGCAAACATTTTATCCAAGCAATCCAAAGGTTGGCGAAATCTTCGCTGTCAATGGAAAAGGTTGGGTATCATATTTAATTAAACTTATCAGTAGAGGAGTTTCTCATGTTGAAATACTTGCATTAAATCCAGAAAGTGGAGAGATTGAATGTTTCTCTGCTGATGGTAAAGGTGCAAGATTTAAACCAATGAAAGATGTAGTTAAAGACACTGATGGCGATATTACTTATCTTGAATTAAGAGATGATGTTAGAGAGAAATTTGATGAACAGAAATTTGGAGAAGTTATAATTTCTCTTGATGGTGTTCCTTATGATTTTCTTCATCTTATTGGAGTTGGCATAGATGATGAACATATTAACTTCTTTTCAATATTTAGTAGAATACCTACATGGATATTGACAATGCTTAAAGGTGTTTTCCATAATGAAGAAACATTAGCTAAGGTTGTGTGTAGTGGAGCTTCAGCTTGGGGATTAAAGAAAGGATTGGGATTGAATATTAATGCAAGTGAACAAACACCACTTGATATTTGTAGGTGGAATTTATATAAACCAAAAGTTAAACTTCTGAAAGGCAATCCAATGACAATCAGTAAGTTTAACACAGTAGAAGTAATAGGAGAGTAAAATGTTTAACAAATTAAGAAAGTTGATTAGTGGTTATAAATTATATATGGTAGCTATAAGTGCCATAATTCATTTACTTATACAGTTTGCTAATGAAGCGATTAATGCAGGTGAATTAGTTAATGGTATTATTTTAGCATTAGGTGCTATGGCAAGTAGAGCTGCTATTACTAAAAAAGGAACATTGATGTAATGAAATTGTCTGAACGTCAAGCTAAGTTTACTAAGATGATAGCATTGTTAATTCAATATGCAAATCTCCTTGGTTATTCCCTCACTTTTGGCGATGCTTATTCAAAGGTTGAGTTTGGCGTTCATTCTTTAAATTCGTTTCATTATAAACGATTAGCTATTGATTTGAATTTGTTTATAGGTGGAGAATATCAAACAACTACAGAAGCACATAGACCGCTTGGAAAGTTCTGGGTATTTATAGGTGGAACTTGGGGTGGAGATTTTAAAAAACCTGATGGGAATCATTATTCCTACGGAGAAGAATAAGGAACAAGTTATGCCACTTAACATTAATGGGAATACAGGAAAGGTGCTAAGATGGTCAGCACTTATAATATTTGCTCTTGGTATGATAATAGCACAATCAGCTTCAGCAGGTAAGAGAGAATCAAAGATTGAAAACAACATTGATAGACTTGATAGACATGCAGTATCTATTGTTAAAACTCAAGAGGAGATTAAACAGATAGGACTTGATGTTAATTCAATACAGGATGATGTTGGAAATACAGCAGATGATGTTAAGGAAATGAAAGCTGACCTCAAAGAATTTATACGAGTACAACAAACATTGAATAATAAATTCATGGAACATATACTTACGGATAATAACTAATGCCAAAAGAACCATTCATAGTAGATAGATTTGACTTTGGACTTGCAAATAAAGCACATTCAAGGGATTTAATTCCTGGAGAATGTGCTGGACTTGCTGGATTAGTACCTGACATTACAGGACAATTACGTACTATTGGCAAATATGCAGACAGTACTAAAAATTCTAATATTCCTGGTGGTAAAACAAGTTTGTTTAATATGCGTTCAGATAAAACTCGAGCGGGTGCAAACGGAGAAAGGGAGTGGCTTTTAACTGGAAGAGGTAATGGCTCTGTCGATTTGTTTGAATATGGGACAACAGCAGGGAGTGAATTAACTGGAGGCACTAATTATGCTGCTGAGTTTACTCTTGGTGGTTCTTCTGTTGAACATATTTTTCATTCTTTTGATGGTAACTTAAGAGTAGCTGATAAGAATTTTGGTTCTGTTCCTAAATGGAGAGGTTATTGTGATAAATCAAGATTTGTCTCAGCAACAAATGCTTATGATGATATTGGTTATAATACAGTATCAACTTTACTACCTGCACCAAGTTTAGTTCATGGAACTCTTAACACTACTATAAATGGAGGTTCATATGCTGCTGGCAGTATTGTTGTTGATTTTCTTACTTATCCAGGTGGCTCAAATGGAAGAGCATATGGTTGGGAAAGACGTTGGGATGTTGCGTGTAGTTGGGTTTACGATGGTAATCAAGAATCATTATTAACTGTTGCTGCTGATAATGTAGATATGGTTAGTGTAGCTGATACTTATGATGGTGCCGGGACTTTTTTATCAGATGTTTATATTTATGCTCACATAGCAAGAGGAGGAAGTACTGCTGCTCTTCAGGCTGCCATTGGTCCAAGAGTTACACATTTGAAAGTTTATATAAGAGAAACGGGTGGTGACACATGGTTTTTACAAGGAACATATGATTTAGAGACTGGTGGTGGATTACCACATGAACCAAATACAGCAACATGGGGTTTTGTTGCAGATGGTAATGATTATTTTGGTGCTTTAAATTGTAGTGGAGTTGCAGATGAAGGAATGCACAAACCATCTGAGGCTTATACATATGAATTAGAAACAGGACATAGCCCAGATGAAAAGTACATAGACATAGGCAGAAGTGGAGAGGGTTGGAAAACTTCTTGTGTTTGTGGTAGACGAGTATATGTTGCATATACATCAAGGAGATTAAAATATGGGAAAACAGCAACTGCAGAACATGAGGGAGATGCTATTTATCCGTCTGAAGTAAACCAGCCAGATAAGTTTTTATTATCAAATCAGATAGTTTCATCAGATGGAGATGGTGATTCTATTGTTAAATTGGTTTCGTTTAATGGATTAATATATGAATTTAAAAAGAAAACATTAAGAATTATAGATGATTCTCAAATATTAACAGAAACAGTGGCAACTTATCCTGGTGACGGTGGGATAACCTCACAAGACAAAGTTGTTGTAACTCCATTTGGTGTTGCTTGGATGAATAAAATTGGATTATTTCTTCATGATGGAAAAGGTATAAGCAGATTATTTACAAGAAAAAACATAGAAGGAAAATTTAGAACATATATTGACCTTGCTTGGTACAATACTAATTTATATATAAATGGAGCATCTGGAATAACATACAATGCAATAACACAACAATTATTATTATATGGATATACTGCTGGTAATATTGGTATATATGATATGTTAGGTGGTTCTTTTTCGTATGGAGCAACAAGACTTTCAAGTACACTTAATGGTTCTAATTTTATATATGATAGTGTAGGTAATTCTGTGTATGTAGATGGCTCTGGTAATATATTATACTTTAATTTTGCATCGGCTGATTATGATGCTCCAACATACACAACTCCAGATATTATATTCAAAAAACTTGGTCCACGAAAGTATGTATATACTGTTGAACTTTCTTATAAATCTACTGACGTAAAAACTACTCCATGTAAAATGTACATAAATGGAGGCAACACTTCTTATACAATGGTTGGTGATTTGGCGGTATCTTCAACTTATTTTACTACAGTTATTTTTACATTTGCTGCTCCTGGATGGAAAGAATGTGACAGTGCAAGATTTGAGATAACAGGAGCGGCAACCAATACACAATTAAACATAGATAGTATAACTATTTGGGCAAGAATTCTTGGGAATTTAAGGTCATGATAAAACAATTTGATTATAAACAATTTTTAAGATTAAATGAAATTAATCAAAAACTTGGTCAAAGAAATAAGCCAACATTCAGAGGGTTGAATGTTTCAACTATTGATAGTCTTGATAATAGAATAAAGTCAAGTAATTTTTTACAAGACATATTTAATGGGTTTGGATGGAGTATATTTGAACATGAAGGTGAATGGAATCTTGAAATTGATAATCATTTTGTTAGAAAAAGTACATCAATAACAGGGACTTTTCAATCTTGGAATAATATTATTGAATTAGTTACAACTCAATCAGTGGTTGTAGCTGGACAAATATTAGGACAAATAGATTTTTATGCTCCAGAAGAAGCAAGTGGTAGTGATGCAATCTTAGTTGGTGCTTCAATATGGGCAGAGGCAGCTGCTGCATTTACTGCAAGTGTGAATGCTACTGATTTAGTACTTGCCACAGGTGCTTCAGAATCTGCTATTGGTAGAGTTTATATAAAGAGCGATGGTAAGGTGGGTATAGGAACTGATGCTCCAGATGAATTATTGCATATTAATGGGAATGTTAAAGTAGCAGGAAGTGTTGAATTGTCAGGAAGTGTCATAGTGGGTGATTTGGTAGATAGTATAGATATTGCAGCATTAAATACTGCTGTTGGATTAAACACTACTCATAGAGGTTTGGTTACAGGGAATCCTCATGTTGTTACTAAAAGTGAGGTTGGGCTTTCGGCTGTACCTAATACTGATTTCACTACTCCTGTAGCAAACAATACAACACACAGGGGTTTAACTAATAATCCACATAGTGTAAATGCCGGTGATGTTGGATTACATAATAATGGAATTGATGCAACTCCATGGACTGTTCAGGTTGGTGACCAAGTTACTATTGATAATGGACTTATAACTGGTATAGTATAGGATAATATAGGAGAAAACAATGGACATAACAAAAGAAGTAGTTGAGAAAAGAATAAAAGAATTAGAAATAATAATTGAAGAGTTAAATAAAAAAGCAGTAGTTAAAGTTAAGCAATACAAAGAACTTGAATTTGAACTCAAGAAACTTGCTACTGAAATGGACACTAAGAAAAGAACTGTTGATGAATTGAAAAGTTTATTTGGTTTAGATAAAAAAGAACCAACAGCATCTAAATAGTTCTTGCATTTTTAATGAAAATTTCGTAAATTAGGACATAGAATAGGAGAATAAAATGCCTGGAAGAAATTTATTGGGAGTTGAGCGTGAGAGCGCTATCAACAAAACTCAGATGGAGTACAATAATCTTATGGCTTATCTTGAAGCAGCAGGAACTGAACAAGAAACGAATAAGTTAAAGTTAAAACCACCAACTATGTTTCTTGAAGCAGCAGGTGTTCCTGGTGCAGAAGTAGGGACAGATGTTCTTTCTTCTTTGATTACAAATTATAATTATCCAGAGAAGGATGCTCCAGAAATTAGTTTAAATAAATTCAATAAAGACTTTTTTCTTCAAGCAAGTTCTGCTTCATCTGAATGGTTTAGAAAAAGAAGGATTGCTCAGGTTGCTGATGTTCTTGGCTCTGCTGGAGAGGAAGTACTTGATTCGTTTAAGCCGTTAGAAAATCCTGGAAGACCAAAAGATGTTCTTACTTCTGACCCTGTTGATGAATTAGTAGACTCTAATTGGAATACAGAAATGGATGACCTTATTAAAAGTATTCAAGGAGATGTTGCTTTAACTCCATTTAAACAAGATTCCTTAGCAAGTCCATTTGGTATGGGTGTGGGGATAGAATAATGCCAGATTATATAGATAATTTCACTTCTCGTATTCAAAGCATGAAGGATAAGTCAAAGTCAACATCAAATAACTATACCAATCTTGACCCTTATGATGTAGCAAGTGTTGCTGCTGGTGGTACTAATGCTTATAAAAAATTAATAGCACAACATTATTCTCAAGGAATTGAAGGATTTAATGTTGATGTATTCATGGAAAAATGGGGAATGTATATTGACCCATTTGATTTTACTGGTATTGAATCAATTGAAGAACAATCTGATTTAAAAAGAGATGCTACTGGAATGAAAGCTCAACAAACATTGAATCAACTTGGAGTAAATGTAAGTAAGGCAGGAATTGGTGGTAGAAAGAATCAAAATGTACTTGAAGATGTTAGGTTAAGTACTGGCATTGAATTTGAAAATATTGGTTCACAGGAAAGACAAGGTATATATGAAGACATTCAAGGTCAATTAAGGGAAGCGGGACAAACTCAAGAGAGAATTGCTGAGGCTGGTGGTTATGATACTTTTGATTTGAATGCTCAACTCGATGCTGCAATGAAGAGAGGTGCATCTATGGAAGAAATTGATGCAATATTTAGAGCAGCAGAGGAATCTGGGCAAATTGTTGATTTGGAAAACCAAGGTGATGGTGATTGGTATCCAGGTAAATATATAAAGAAAGCATGGGATTGGTTATTTTAATTTAGGAGCATATAATGCCAGAAATAAGAAACACACAACGAATTGTATTTGGTAATGAATCTCTCAATAGAGAGTTAGCAAATCTTAGTACAGTTATTACTAATATTGATAATAGAGCTGAAGAAATATCTGACCGTGAAGATGAACAGGCTCATGCTGAAGCAATGTTAAGACTTAGTGCTCAACTTACAGCCGAATCTACTGCTCAACAACAAACTTGGGCAACGCTTCAGAAAAATATTGCTGAGAATAGTGTCAATAAAATAAGAGCAGAAGAAATGAGAGTTAATTTGCTCAAAGAAAAAGAAGAACTTCAAATGGTTGGTGGGATAGTATTAGACCTTGGTGGTAAATTGAGTACAGAATATCAAACAAAGGCACTTGGTGGAATTTTTAAAGATTTTAATACATCAACTGACCGTGCAATAAAAGCAAATGATGTAACTATTTCTCAATACCAAGAAAGTTTAATAGAGAAATATAAAATGGCTCAATATTTAACTGACCTTGGAAAAGCACAATCTGAAATACTTCAAGCAAGAACAATGGTTGGAAGTCAAACTAAGATTGGACTTGAACAGGCTGCGAATTATATGACTGATATTGAAAGAGCAAGTGGTGACCCAAATAAATTTGAGCAAAGTGATTTTAATAAACGTTATGCTGATTTTAATAAGGCTCTTGATGCAGATAAGTCACTTACTCCAAATCAAAGAAAGGTTCAACAGACTGCTTTTTATAGTTCTTTTTTAAGTACATATAAACCAGGTTTAGAACAGAATAGAAGTGCATTAGATGTTGCTGAAAAAGCAAGACATAATACAAATTTAGCAGTATGGCAGACTACAATAGCTGATGAAGATATGGTAAAACCCATTGAAGAAAATCTAAAGAAATGGTATAGTGAGAATAAAGAAACTGCTAAAACATTTACTGCTTTTGGATTAAGAGATGTTTCAGGAAAGAATGATTTTGCTAAATCTGTTGTTGAGAAGGTTAGACAAGACATTGGTAATGTTTCAGATGTAACGAGTCTTATGGTTGCAATGGGTTCAAATCAACGAAGTCAATTACTTGAAACGCCAGTTGGTGGTGGACTTAAAATGGGGAATGTTTTATTTGGTGGAGCTTATACTAATTTTTCTAAATGGATGTATGGTGAGTTTGCTGGTCCACCTAAGTTTATACCGTACTCTCAAGATTATAAAGGACCAGTTCCAACAACATATAAACCAATAGATTTCTTTAAAAAACAAGGTTCAGGAAGGACAGTACAGGACATTAGAAGTCTTGTGGAGGATTAACAATGCCGGAAAAAAATTATAATGCAATATATGGTAATTTATATTCAGGAGATTATTCTATGGATGAAATTACTTCATATTTAAGAGATGAATCAATAAATTCTAAAGTAAATCATATACAAGCATATCAAGATTATCTTGTAAGTGACCCAGAAATAAGAGCAGGACTTAATGCTGGTTATAAAACAGGCGACTCTCAGAAAATGATTGAGTTTCTTCAGGGAAAAGAAAGAGATTTAGGACAAGAAATAATGAATACATTATCATCAGAACAACTTTCAAGACTTGCTCCTAACATTGTTACTGCAAATGTTAAATTAACAACACGAGAATTAGGATATACACCTCCATTTGAATCAGTACCAATATCAACAACAACATTTGATGAAGTAACTCCAGAACAATATAGAAAGAAACTTATTGATGAAGAAGTTATTAATACTTTACAGGTTTTAAAATCTAATGGAATGTATACAGGAATTGGTTCAGGTCAAAAGAAATCAATTAAACAAAAAGCAAGTGCAAGGATTACTATTGGAGATGCTACTGAAAAACTTAATGCAGAAAAAGATTTACTACTTAACAGTAATGAGTTTATTAATAATGCCTTACCTTTCATGCAACAAGCACTTGAATTTCAACAGGTTAAACAAGAATATGGAATTGAACCAAAAAAAAAAGTAATTAAATCTCCAACAGACTCAGTTACTCAAATTGGAGTTACAAGTACAGAATTAGACACATCTCAACTTAAAAAAGATGAGGGTTATTTTAGTGTAGCATCAAAAGATGGTAAAGGAATTTCTGGTGGTTATGGACATAGATTGTATGGAGATGAACTTACAAGGTATCCAATAGGAACAGAAATACCTGAGTGGCAAGCAGATGTATGGTATAAAGAAGATGTTGAAATAGCATTAGATGCTGCAAATGCTCAAATAAAATTAGTTAATAATGGATTAGAAAAGGAAAACAAAGAATTACTTCGTGGTCTTAGAGACATGAATTTCCAACTTGGATTTAAATGGAATCAAAATGAAGATATGTTTCCAGCGGCATGGCAACATATGAAAGAAGGCAATTATGAAAGAGCAGCATTAGAATTTCAATATGCTGATGTTGAAAATAAAATAGAATCAGATTGGTATAAACAAACTCCAAAGAGAGTTAAAAGAATTCAAAGAATACTTAGGAACATATAATGCCAGATAATTTTGACACGTATTTACAGAAGTTAAGAGAACAACCAAGTACTCTTCAGCCTCAAAGTCAACATCCAGTTGAAGGAGATTTTCCTGCAATTGGAACTTTAGGACAACCTGTTGGTCCAGTCACTGGAAAAGAAACTCTTAAGCCAAGTGGTGGTGCTTTTGATGTTCTTGGTTCAGCAGCATGGCAGGCGTTAGACACAATAGGATTTGGTGTGCCTGGACTTGTATTTGACAATAAATATGAAGATTGGGAAAACTTATCAAGTGCCGCTAAAGTAGCAGGAGTTATAGGTGGAGCAGCATCATTTCTTGTTCCTATGGGATGGATTGGTAAAGCAAGCAAAGCAGCAATGGGTCTATCAAAAGTTTCTTCAAAAGGAGCAGCGAGAGTTGCCACAGAAACTGCGGGTAAATTACTTGCTAAAGAAGCAAAAGTAACAACCGAAATAGCTGAATCTGTTATTAGTAAAGCATTTCATGTTCCATTAGAAGGTGTTAAGGGAGTTAAACAATTTTCTCCAAGTAAGTATATGAATGCGTTTGAAAGAAGTGTTGATGATATAGCACAAGCTGAACGTAGAATTACTGAAATGATTAAACCTTCAATTAACAAAGGAATATTAGAAACATCTGGAGTACAAGTTTCAGAAAAAGGATTAAGTCAAATTACTGATTCTTTTGTTGGTGCATTGCGTGAGGGTAAACATTTAAATACTGCTGGTGCATGGATGGAAAGTGTTGTAGGAGTAAAGTTAGGTTCATCTGGAGGACAGAAGATTGCTGCTTATGCAGGTAGAGCAGTTGATAATGCTATTAACTTTGGTATATATAATTCACTAACAGAACTTACTGCTTCAAAAACTGAAGGTAGAGCATATAATGTAGGCAATCCTGCATATAGTACATTTATGTTCTCTGCTTTATTACCATTTGTAGAAACAATTGGCGGTGGTTCTTCTCAAGGAATATTAAAAACAGGTAAAGATTTATTCAAAAGAATTAGAAACAAACAAGATTATAGTAAATTATCAATGCTTGAACTTGAGACATATGTTAAGTCTGCTCTTAAGTTTGATAACAAAGCATTTGGAATATCAACTGAATTAAAAATTCCTGGCAAATTATCAACACTTGTTGACAATAAATTACTTAGCAGTACTGGTAAGAATTTTTATAGTAAAGACCAATTGGTTTCATGGCTTGATGATTGGCACACAATTTCATCATCTTCATTAACAGAAAAGTTTATTTCAGAATCATTGAGAGATTTAGGTGGTTCATCTTGGAGAATGATGGCAGGTGCTATGTTCTTTAATGCTGAATATTTAATGCACCCACAATTACTTGATGATGCTGACCCATATGAAGTTGCTACACATATGTTAACAGGCGCTTTCTTTACTAAGAAACATAAACCATTTGGCAAGACAGCAAAAACAATGCCAGGATTTAGAGATGAGTATCAGAAGTTATTTGATGCTGTCCATATGATGGGTTACAAACCAACAGAATTAAATTTTATAAATAATATGGTAGAAAGAAGTACTCTGTTAAATCCAGAAGGACTTGCTTTAAGAGAACATCCAATGGGTAAAGCAATTTATGATGCCTTAAATGAATCTGTTGATGGAGTTAGAAAAGGAAAAGCTCCAACCATTGAAACTATTGGAGTTGAAGAAAAGATTACTCAAATATGGAATCCATATAGAGCAATGAAACTTGTCGATGATTATACAAATGGAACAAAAGAATCAATAGCAGGTCTTAACAATTCAGTTCTTGCAAGAATTCCAAGAGCAAAGAGAATGGAAATTATTGAAAGTCTTGAGAGAATGGAAATTGGTGATGGTAAAACATTGGGTGAGTATGAGGGTAGAAGTGGAAGGACTGGTATTGATGCGTATATGAGAGAAGTTGTTAATCCTCAATTAAGAGAAAACACTTATGAAGGATTAATGAATGTAATCAGAGAGGGAGCAAATGTTCTTGGGGTTAAGATTACTGATATGCCAGGAAAACAAATACCTTATATAGAAAGAATTGTGGATACAAGACAGGCTCCAGTTGGTGCGATTGGTGAATGGAAAGGAATGGTTGAGAAAATGATTTCTCATAACAGATTAAGGTATCAAGATACTCTTGAACCTGGTCTTTCTATTACTGATGCTCAAGCAAAATTAGCACAAGAAAGAAAGGTAAGTGCTAAAACTATCAATGTTGAAATGAGAGAGAAACTTGGTGAAGTACTTGCTATTGAAAGAGAGAATTGGGTTAAGAAAATACTTGGACCAGAGGCAAAAGTATCTGAAGATTCATGGAGATGGGATGAGAGTCAAGTGTGGGATGCTTTAAGAGGAGCAGAAAGAGAAAATCAATTTGATAGATGGATTGATATTGCAAGTAACAATCCAAGAGTTGATTCTGATGCGTCTATTTCATCTGCTATTAATAGTGTATATAATACATCTAAAGGAATTAGTGATAAGTTTGGTGGTGATAATGTTGGTTATAGATTTGTATATAAACCAGGAGAATCAGATTCAAGTAGCAGACCTAAGTCAAATAGAGTTTCAGAAAAAGATTTTAATGAATTACAAAAACCAAGATTAGATGAAATACATAATGGTGTTAGTGGAATGGATGAAATTATTGCTGACATGAATTTTATACATGGTATGTTAGCATCTTCTGGTAAGGTTCAGATTAATCATGGAGCAAAAGTTCAAACTATTGACATTGCTGATGCTAAAACACTTAGTTACATTCTTAGAGAAAGTGGTTTAATGACAGAATTAATACAACGTGATGGTGGTTTTGAATTAAAGAAGTATATGATGGGAGAGGCAGTAGTTCAAGACAGTGAGTCTGGCATTGATGTTAATATTGCACAATATGCTGTTGCTCATAATGTTGGTATAGAGAATGAAGTTGGTGCAGGTGCTTGGGGTATTAAAATGCCTAATGCTAATAGAGTTAGAGAAGTGTTAGAATTTAAAGAAGGACTAACCAATGCAGAAGCAAAGGCAAAGGCATCTGAATATGGAATAATATTAGACAGAATGACTCAACGAATGGGACCATATGTAACTGTTGAGGATTTCATTCCAAAATCTTATGTTGAGAACATGGATAAAACTCCAGACTATTTATCATTTATTGAAAAAGCAGGTCGCTCATTACCAGAGTATTTTGAAATTGGAGTAAGACCAGTTATAAATGACATTACTAATAGTTTAGATGTTACAGAACATGCTGAAGCAATTAAATCAATTGAACAGTTTGGTCGTGATGTTAAAGAAAACTTTAATATTGACCCTGTTAGAATTAAAGAAACATTAGAACAACTTGATGGATTAATCACTTCTAATAAGTTCAGTCCAAAAGAAGTAAAAGCATTTCAAAAAGTTAGTGATATTATTACAAAAGCAAATGAAAGAACAATTAAACAACTTGAGTTGCTTAGAAAAGATGATGTTAGTTTACAAACTGAAAAAGAAATAGCTGGAATATTTGGTACTGGTAGTGAAATAAAAGACATTAATCAAGTGCTTCAAGCAGTATTTCAAGAGCAAGGAAATTCATTAGACTATCGTGCTGATATTGGTAGAGTAATGAATAATTTTATATATGCTGCTGACAATAACCATAGAGGTAAGGTTGGTGAAGTTCTACATAACTTAATGAAAGATTTTTATGGAGTAACTGAATCAGAGAAAGGTAGTATAACATTTGAAGATTTAAAGAATGATGTTGAGAAGCGTGGTTACTTGGGAATTAAAGACTTACATAGACTAACAAAAGCTGCAGAAGTTGGTTTCCATAGTACAATGTCAGCAAAGCAACTTGAAAATATGCAGACACAAAGTCTTAATACTTACAAAGAATTAATTGGGAAAGTAACTGAATCTGATTTTACTGTTAGTTTAAATTCAATAGCACAAAAATACGATGTGTTTTATAATTTAACAGACAAGAACTTTAGTGACATTATAAGAACAAGAATTAGAAGTGCTTATGAAGATGCTCCTAATAGACAAAAAGGTATTGATAAAATGGGGGCAGAATTAGTTGACACTGTAAGGAAAAGACATGGAGCATTAGTAGCTGCTAATTTTGTTAATAGTGGAGAGTTGTTTAAGATTTTACAAACATCAATTACATCTCATAAACCGACAACATTTCAAGTTGATTTAAGTTCAAGTAAGGCAAGTATGATACTTAAAGACAATGAATGGAGAGCATTTGGTGCTTCTGATAAATTTGTTTCTAAATTACATGATGATTATGGATTAGATGTTTATTTTATTTCAAGAGATGGTAGAAGTCCAGAGGGTAAGATTGTTGAAACATCGAGAATGAAATACCTTGATGATTTAATGATGAATGCTAAAGTTAGTTTGGAAATAAGTCCTGCTGAATTAAAACTATTAAGAGAATTCCACTGGAGAGCACTTAAGGTAACTCAATCTGGTAAGTATAAAGAGCAATTAAAAGGAACTCACTCTTGGCAAAGACTTGTAGTTCATGATGGTGGTTCTGATATGTTAGTTGACAATATGACATTCACTCCAAAGGTTGAAGCTAAATTGTTAAAAGATTTTAAAGCATTATATGATAGTAAAATTAACAATGATAATAGAGCCAATCTTGAGAAACATTTTAAGGCAATAATTGATAAGGGCGAAGGATTGTTGCCATCAGAAAAGAATGCTATTCTTAGATTTATGTATTATGATGCAACAAATAGAGCAGGACAAGATAAAACTTTCCTTGCCAAAACTGATGCTGAATACAACGCAGGCAGAGATGCTCTATATAAATATGGTACAATATCTGAAGCATCGAATTCTCCAAAGTATAATGGTGAAATAATTAAAACTGTATTTGAATTATCTAAAGACAATTACACAGAAAGAGAACAAAAAGCATTTACTAATTTCTTTGATAGTGGATTCAAATGGTTTACTGGTGTTATTAATGACACAGGAACAAGAAAGATTCATGATTTAAATGAAGGTGTTAATTCTGAATTAAGTATTATGTCTATAAGAGGTAACTCAACAAGAGATTATAAAAACAGAATAAGTAAACTTAATAAAACTGAAGATGCTTTAGAAATTGCTGCTTTGGAAAGAATGATTGAATATGTTAATGGTGAAGAATTCCATCATACGAAAGATGGTTCTGGTGTTGATGGTGCTGGTTATTTGGGGACTGATGCTATGATTGTTTTGCTTGGTGTTAATGGTGTAAAGATTGGTGATGGTCATTCTGGTTTTAAACCAGTTATACATATGAATAATGCTGATGGAACAATGATAGGTAAATTGAATTTCTTTTATGACCCTGTGATGGCAGAGATTATTGATAATTCTGGAATGAAAATTTTATTAACTGGTACTGCTGCTAAATCTTTTTCTGGTAATATGTATGAATCAACTCCATTGAAAGAAGGACAATCTTATCATGATAATATAAGGGAAACAATTGGAGATGGTAAGATTGGACTTAGTTTGCCAATTGAAGACATTGGTTTAACTTATTTAAACAAACCTGCTAAGAGAGGCAGGAATGTAAGTCTTATTACTAATTGGATGACAGGATTAGAAAGTGCTGAGTTTACTAATTATATGGGAATGAAACAAAGTGTAGAAGAAATAAGTGGATTAGTAAGCCAATTAGGTGGACCAGGTAGAGCTGGTATTTTAGAAGGAATGCTGAAACAAGCTGAACTTGAAGGACATACATTACAACATAGTAATCAAGGAATGTTGTTTAAAATGATAGAGTATGGTCTTGATTCTCAAGATTTGATTGTAAAGAATCAAGTTACTAAGATGATATATAAGACAATGACTCAATCATTAGGTAAGCCACTTACATCTACAGCAGGTAAATCTGTTATGATTCCTGGATTGAATAGAACTTCTCCTGTGTATGGTAAATTTAGAAGCGGTGATGGACCAGGTTCAGAAACACATCTTTATCAAATGCAGTATGGTGGTCTTAAACTTCCATTTGAAGCGGGACTGAAAGAAAATTCTGGTTTTGAAACTAAGCATATTTTATTTCAATCAGCAGAACAAGTACCTATTGTATTTAGAGTTGATGGTGTTGATGTTATAAGAATGCAAGGTACTGTTGGTGAGAAGTTTTATGACCCAAGACAAATTGTTAAAAAGAAAGGTGGAGCGGGGGTTGCTGATAGAGCAATGATTGGTAATAATGAAGCAATTGCTACTATGGATTTTGTTCAGAAAACTATACAAGAAAATATAACAAGATGGAATTACAAGGACATATATGATTTCTTTGAAGGTGTTAAATCAGAAAGAGTCAAAGATGTTCTAAGTAATAAAGCAAATGCTGAACACTTTAAAAACATAAAGAAATTTAAGTTTGGAATGGTAGATGTTGATTTTAGAATACCACGACAAGAACCTGGATTTGGCATTAATAGAGTTGAAGGTTTCTATGAAAAAGAATATGGTAATGTTGCAAGTGTTAGTCCATTAGAAGTAGCTACAAGACATCAAGGTGACCATGATGTAGATAAATTAGATTGGCACGCAAGACCTCATGATTCTATGATGCAAATAGCCGTAAGAAATGCTGGTGTAGTTACAGACACATTCCCATTTGAAGTAACTGAAGGACATGCTGATATATATAATACTGGTGATGTAATGTCTAAAGCAGGTAGTATTGCTAAAGATGGTTTATCTGAACATAAAGACATTCTTGCTAAGAACAGAATGAATATAGGTAGAATTGTTAGAGCACATACTGGACTAACATTAATGAAATCTCTTGGTATAAAGATTAATGAACAGGGATTTGAACAATTATATGATAGAAAATTTGATGGTTTTTATCAGAGAATGTCTAATATTACAAGTTCTGTCTTTGACCCATTAAAAGGTTATAGTCAATTAGCAAAACTTGATGGGAATCAAATACTTGACTTTGTTTTGTTTAATGAATTACCAGCAGGTGTTCAAGTTAAGGGTGGACAACCTAAGAATACATGGTATCCTCCACTTGATGCAACAAGTAAAGTTCAAAAGGAATCATTTAAAATTGTTCTTGATGTTCTTAATAAACCTCAAAGATTGTTTGGTGGAGTGTTCGATGAGGCAGGTCAAAGAATGCCAGAGTTTAATGAACTGTATGGAATGAGAAATGACATTAGTGATTTCTTAAAAGACCCAAATGTATATGTATTTAAAACATTGATGAATAGATTTTATGATAACTCAACAATGAAATCTGAAATTTTAACAATGTTTGCTGGAGCTGAGAGTCAAAAGGATAAAAGTTTTATTCTACAAGACATTAAAGATGGAAAACTTGACTACGCATCTCTTGTTTCTCCAAATAATAAACAGGGTATTAGTTCAGTAAGAACATTTGATGAAGCAGCTACTATTAATCCAGCAATAAGTGCATTAAAACATTTAACTGAATCTGCATTTACAAGGACTGGTTCTGATTTTGAAGCTGGAGGTATGAAAACTCTTGGTGAATATAAAGCAAGTGCTAAAGGTTTTATTGACCTTGTTAATTTATATTCAGTATTTAATAATGGACTTACTCCACAAAGACAAGAGTTGGCTGACATATGGCTTAATGGAATAGAAAAGAAAATTGGAGCAAGAGAACCTGCTCAACAAAGACAACATAAAGACATGGTATGGCAGGTAATTTCTAAAGACATTCAGAAAGCTGAAAGTACATTGAATTGGTTAGCTGGTGAGAAGTTTGCTAATACAAGTAAGATTAATAGTGCAATCAATGAACTTGTTAGATTGAAATCAATGCAAGATTATTTTAGAAATGATGCTTTAGTTAGGATGGGTAAAGACTTAGGTAAAAAAGCAGGTATAGAAGATGGTTGGGAGAAAGTTAAAATATTTTCCACTGGAGAGAAAGGACAATGGATTAGACCAGTAGAATATGGTAGACAAATGATGTATAAAATCAATCCAGCTTATCAACATTTAAAATTGAGTAGTAATATGCCATTTGAGATGTTACAAAATGGTACTCCAATTACAACTGACAGAGGTATATGGTTAAGTCCAAACACAAGGTATATTAGATTAGATAAACCATTAACAGAGAGAAGACTTGATACAACAGAAATGATGGATGGGTATTCTGCTATGTTGGCGTCTCAAACATTAACTCCTGAAACATTTAGAACACAATTACCATTTCATGAAGTTGATTATTTTTATAAGAGTTTAACAAATGTTGTTAATGATATTAGAACTGTTAATAAAAGACGTATGGAAGCATTATCAGAATATAAACTTGATACTGATAGAGTATTTGCAACCTCAGCACATGCTGTTGATAGTAAGATAAATGAATTTGTTAATGAATGGTTAATGCCAGAAAAATTTGCAGGTAACAGAGAACAAAACATCTCAAAAGAAATGTATGATAATAGAGTTGCTGATTTATTAGATGTATTAATGATGCCAACTCCAATTAATAATGGAGTATTAAAAGTTGGTGGTCAGGAATATCCTGCATTAAGAGCAGACACAAGAGTATCAGTTCCTGTTATTGAGTATTGGAGAAACAGAGCAGACACTGAAGGCGGTGAAGGATTTCATACATCATTGAAAGATTGGGCTTTGAGAAAAGGAACAATTTATCAAGCAATGAAAGGTGAAGTTAAATTGAATGATGGTTTCTTCCATTCTGAATTATATAGAGAAGGACAAGGTGTAAAGAATTATGAATACCTTGGTGAGTGGAGTAATATAATATCAGATATGGTTAATACTCCAAGAAAGAATATGTATATGTATCCAGTTGCTGAGGCATTGTTAGATAATCATGCTGGAGCTTACTTATATAAAAGAGCAATGCCAGATGTACAGAAAACAACATTAGTTGAAGGTGGACATATACTCTATCAAATGTTTAGACCACTTAGTGATGGTTCAGTAAAGAGAAGTGAGCCATTAGGTACTTTTGAAAAGAGAATGAAAGAGAAAAAAATATGGTGCTATTAGGAGAATATAATGCCTGAATGTATTACAATTGACTCAAGAGAAAATCCAGATTTATTCAAACATCATACTGAATATGATAAAACTATTGACCTTTGGAACAAGTCAGAAGGACTAAAGAAATCTTATGGTAAAGTTGAGATGGATTACCGTGGAGAAACTAAAAGCTTTGGTGCTGAGATGTTAGAACATCTTGGATTTCAAACTTTACGCAAACCTTATGACCCTTTCTTTATTGCTGACAAGGGAGAACACAATAGAATGCGACTAAGAATATCTGAATTGAATAGAGATTTACAGAAAGGAAGTCTTGGAACATTTAGAAAAACAATGTTTACAACTAAAGCTGTTATGGATAAGTATCCAAACATGCGTAACTTTGAAATAAAACTTGATGAAGCAACCAACTATGAAAGGAATCATACTGTAACATATTTAAATCATATGGAAAAAATAAGTGAACATATGGTTGATGCTATGGGTAAGGGAAGTAAGGGTGTAATGAAAAGACTTACTACAATTACAGACCAACTTCAAGAAGCAAAAAATCTTGGTAATCATGACTTGATAAAACAAAGAAGTGATGCAATGCAAGAGTTAGTT
>Ga0307379_10005076_pt1 | contig 18498 bp, 16 predicted proteins | sample UN2MG_FD_202237 | JGI IMG/M metagenome (GOLD analysis project Ga0307379, IMG submission 202237) | Soil microbial communities from Risofladan, Vaasa, Finland - UN-2 | ecosystem: Environmental > Terrestrial > Soil > Coastal area > Acid sulfate soil | place: Finland: Risofladan, Vaasa | collected... | reverse complement strand
CTGGCCCCCTGGGGCGAGACAAGGCCGCGCGCGTGCCCCGTGGTGCTGTGCGCAGACAAACGGAGCCGCTGTCGTTGTGGGCGGCCAGGATACGGCGGTGCGCGTGAAGAACCAACCAATGGGCGGTCCGACCGGTCGGGGCGAGATAACCGCGACTTCGGCGAAGTCGCGTCCTTGAGTGACGAGGCGATGAAGGTATCCGAGTTCCAGCGGTTGATCGAACAGATATACCTCGAGCGAGACCGCCGACGCGGCCTCGGCGGCACCTTCATGTGGTTTTGCGAGGAGACGGGGGAGCTGGCGCAGGCGCTGCGCGTGGGTGATGCGGCCCAACTACGGGCGGAGTTCGCCGACGCGCTGGCGTGGCTGGCGACCCTCGCAAGCATCGCGGGAGTGGACCTCGAGGCGGCGGCGCGAGACAAGTACGCGTCGGGGTGCCCGAAGTGCGCCGCCATCCCCTGTCGCTGTGAGGAGGTGGCCGGGCCATGTCGCGGCGAGTCTTGAGGATCATCGTGGGGGCCCTGGTGCTGTGCGCGCTGGGGGCGGCGGCGGTGTACGCAAGACGGTGCAGCGACCGCGCCACATTGAAGATCGCCTATATGGACGCGGCCGCCGAAGCGGAGGGCAGGGGAGACTGGTCCGCTGCCGCCACCGCGTATCGCAAGGCGCTGGCGGTTGACCGGAGATACCTGCCGGCGCGCACCGGGCTCGCCGAGATGTACAGCCAGCAAGGGCGCGAGGACCTGGCGCTGCGCGAGTACCGCCGCGGCGTGGCGGCCGATCCACGCAACCCGGACGCGCACGTGGCGGTGGCGCACTGGTGTATCGAGCATCACCGCTACGCGGGCGCGGCAGCGGCGCTCAAGCAGGCCATCCGCTTGGCGCCGCGCGAGACCTTCCCGAGGGTGCTGCTGGTGCACGTATGCCGGTGGAACGGCCAGTTCGCACAAGCGCGGGATCAGCTCGCGGAGCTGGAGAAGCTGAGCCCCGGTTCGCCGGACCTGCGCCGGGCGCGGAGGGCCACGGAGCGCCAGGCGCAGCGGGCTCGGAATGAGGCGGCGTCGAAGAGAAACCAGGCCCAGCCTACCGCCGCGCGCTAGGCGCCGCGACGAGTCGGGGCCGAGACCGGTTCAGTCACCGCGCTCGGGCACCACCGGTTTTTCCATCACCCATCCCATGGGCTCGAGGGCCACCCGCTGGAAGCCCGCGGCTTCACAGACGGTGATCGCCGGGTGGTTGCTTTCCTGTAGGCAGATTCGCAGCGAGCGCAGGCCGCGTTGCGCGGCGGCCCGGCCGACCTCGTCCAAGAGCATGGTTGCGAACCCGCGGTTGCGGTAGTCCGGGCGCAGCACCAGCCAGTTGATGAAGAGGTGGTCCTCGTCCGGAGAGAAGGTAACATATCCCGCCAGCGCCTCGCGGTCCCACATCACCAGGGTGGTCGCCTGCTCGTCGCCGATCATGCCCTTGAAGAGCTCCTCATCGAACTCCTCAGCGGCACCGCGGCGCCCCGTCGTCACTATGCTCTCGCGGGTCAGCTCCAGCATTGCCGGGTAATCCGCATGCTTGTATGGCAGCAATTCGGGCATGGCCTACGTTCTGGGCCGCGCCGACCGGCCGCTAGGGCAGGCGGTTCTCCCCCCGTTCAGAGTGCGCCCTCGTGATCGCCTCCTGCACGCGGCGGCGAAAGCGGCGTGCCTGCTCGACGATGCATTCGAGTTGCGCCCTCAGCTCGTCATCCGCGGGGGCGGCCGCGAGCGCTGCCTGGAGGCGCGAAACCACCAGATCCGCTTCCGCCAGCAGCTTCGCCTCGACCGCGGCGCGCTTCGCCTGCTCTTCACGCGACGTCATCGGAACTCGCCACCCTTCGGTCTTCGCGGGCCCCGGAGGCTCGCTTCGGCCGCCGAAGCGGTCGGCGTCGGCCACGATGGACTTCCCCACCCGCCCGGCCATACCTGCCTGCTGAGGGCGCGACTTCGCCCGCAGCCGCGAAACCGCACGCGGTCAGGCGACCGGGCGCCCATGACTTCTAACAACGGACGCGCAGGTATGGAATAACCCATTGGCTTGCTCCAAGGTCGGCCGGCAATAGCGGCAGTTGCCGCCCCCCGGGGCAAGCCTTTTTCCCCTCTCAGCGCGGGCCGGCGGTCCGGTGCAGCAGGAGCCCTGCCCGCCGAAAGCCAATTATCACCGCGATCGCGTCAGAACGCGACCTCGCTGAAGTCGCGGCTATCTCGCCCCGACCGGTCGGGGCGCACGTGTGACCCATGGCCACGCGCAAGCTCCAGCTTCCGCTAATCATCCCCGGCGGCGCCGAGTGCGAGCGCTGCATAGAGCGGCTCGAAACCGAGGTCGCGGTCGCCAAGGGAGTGTTGTCGGCGACCGTGGATCGGCAGGCCTCGACCTTCCTGCTCGAGTATGACCAGGACCGCACCTCCTTCGACGCTCTGGAGCGTAAGGTGGTCGAGATCGGCGCCGGCATCGGCGCGCGCTTCCGGCATGAGACGATCATGCTCGGGGGATTGGATTGCCCGGACTGCGCGGCCACCCTCGACACGGTGGTCTCGAAGATGCCGGGCGTCGTCCACTCGACGACCAGCGTAGTCGGCTCCAACATGCGCGTGGAGTACCGGGCGCAGGAGGTGGACCTGGACGCCATCATCGCGCGGCTGCGCACGATGGGGTACGAGGCGCAGCCGGAGTCGGTGGTGCGAGCGCGCGCCCGCGAAGCGCCGCGGCGCCCGCGGCTGCGCGAGGCGCTGACCGCGGCCTCGGGGGTGCTGCTGGCGGCGGGTCTGGCGTGCGCGCTGCTCGGCGGGCCGTCCCCGGTCTGCTACGGCCTCTACGCGGCGGCGATCAGCGCCGGGGGCTTCCACGTCGCGCGCGCGGGGTTGGTGGCGCTGCGCGGCGGCACCGTGGACATGAGCGTGCTCATGACCCTCGCCATCATCGGCGCCGCCGCGATCGGTGAATGGGCGGAAGGCGCGGCAGTCGTGTGCTTGTTCTCGCTCGGGAACACGCTGGAGTCGCAGGTCATGAAGCGCACCCGCCGCGCTATCGGCGCTCTGCTCGAGCTGGCGCCCGCACGGGCGCTGGTGCGACGCGACGGCGAGGAGGTCGTAGTCGCGGCGGAAGAGTTGGCGCGCGGCGATACCATCGTCGTCCGCCCGGGCGAGCGCATCGCCACCGACGGCGTGGTGGCGCGCGGCAATTCGCCGGTCAACCAGGCGCCGCTGACGGGCGAATCCATGCCTGTACCCAAGGGCCCCGGCGACCCGGTGTATGCGGGTACCATCAACGGCCTTGGCGCCCTCGAGGTCGAGGTGACCAGGACCGCCCAAGACAACACCCTGGCGTCCATCATCGAGCTCGTGGAGACGGCCCAGGCGCAGAAGGCGCCCTATCAGCGCGCGGTAGACCGGTTCGCACGCCACTACACGCCGGTGGTGGTGCTGGGGGCGCTGCTGACGGCGCTGGTGCCGCCGTTGGTCACCGGGCAGTCCTTCCTGCCGTGGATCTATCGCGGCCTGACGCTGCTTATCCTCTCCTGCCCCTGTGCGCTGGTGATCTCGACCCCGGTGGCGGTGGTGGCGGCGATCAACAGCGCCGCCCGCAGCGGCGTGCTGGTCAAGGGCGGAGCATACCTCGAGGCCCTGGGGCGGGTTCGCGCCATGGCGTTCGACAAGACCGGCACCCTCACCGGCGGCCGGCCGGAGGTGACCGACGTCATCCCCTGCGAGGGGGCGACTGTGGGCGAGGTGCTGGAGCTGGCGGCCGCAATCGAGGAGCAATCCGAGCACCCCATCGGGCGCGCCATCGTCACCCGCGCGCACCGCGATGGCATCTCCGTTCACGGCGGCCGCGAGTTCGCGGCGATCGTTGGCGCCGGGGCCACCGCGCTGGTGGATGGCAAGCACGCCTACGCCGGGAGCGCCGGCCTGTTCCGCGAGCGGGGGGCCCCCCTCAACCGCATAAGCCAGGACCTTGCTGACTTGGAGGCGTCCGGCAAGACGGTGGTGGTGGTCGGCTGGGAGCAGCAGGCGATCGGCGTCATCGGCCTTGCCGACCAGCCGCGGCCGGACGCCGAGGCGGCGATACGCAGCCTGCGCGAGTTAGGCATGGGCCCGCTGATGATGCTGACCGGGGACCACCACGGCACCGCCGAGGCGATCAGTCGGCGACTGGGCCTGGACGACTACCACGCCGCGCTCCTGCCCGCCGACAAGGTGCAGGTGATCGCGCAGCTCGAGGAAGAGTACGACGGCGTAGTTGCGGTCGGCGATGGCATCAACGACGCCCCGGCCCTGGCGGCGGCGACCGTGGGCGTAGCGATGGGCGCCACCGGCAGCGACGCGGCGCTGGAGAACGCGGACGTTGCGCTCATGGGCGACAACCTGGGGAAGCTGCCGTTCGCGATCAGACTGGCACGCGCCACGGTAGCCAACATCCGCCAGAACGTCGCCATCTCGCTGGCGGTGAAGGTCGGGCTGCTGGCGCTCGCGGCGCCGGGGCTGCTCACGCTGTGGCTGGCGGTGGTGGGCGACGTCGGGGTGTCATTGGTGGTCATCGCCAACGGCCTGCGGCTGCTGGCGGCCCGGCGGTGAGACGGCGATGGTGAGGTGAGGGCAAGGCCATGCTCCTGATCGCCGATAGCATGCTCGGCAAGCTGGCCAAGCGCCTGCGCATGTTGGGGTTCGACGTCGGGTACGAGGCCTGGGTAGATGATCGCGAGCTGGTGCGGCGGGCGCGAGCCGAGGGGCGAGTGCTGCTCACGCGCGACACGCAGCTGCTGCGGCGGCGTGACCTGCCGCCCCACGTCTTCATCCACAGCGACCACGTGGGCGAGCAACTGGCGCAGGTCGTGAGCGCGCTGGAGCTCAGGCTCGACCGCGGCGCGGCATTCACGCGCTGCATCGTGTGCAACGGCGAGCTGGCGTCCGCGCCCAAGGAGTCGGTGCGCGGCCAAGTCCCGCCGTACGTCTTTCGGACTCAGGATCGGTTCGCGCGCTGCCATGGATGCAGCCGCATCTACTGGCGGGGCACGCACTGGCAGGGCATGGAGCGCGGGCTCGCCGAGATGGGTGTCGAGTAGCCCGCGTCGCGCGCGGTCGGCAGGTCGTTTGCGGATAGACGTAGTGACGCATGGCGGGTGCGCCCGTAGAGGAGGTGGGGTGTTGGTGTCGAGCAACGACGGCGAAGCAGGGACAGGGCGAAGGCACGAGCCGAATCCGGAGCTGCTGCTTGCCCTGTGGGAGCACCTGCCGCACCGCGTTATCGTCCTCGACGGCGAGGGCCGCATTCGCAGGATCAGCCCCGCGCTGGCGAACCACATCGGCGCCGGCGAGCCGGAGCTGGTGGGGCGCGCCATGGCCGAGATTTCGCGTGACCCGGCGGGGCGAGCGTGGCCCCCTGCGGGGGTCACCAACCCGTGGTGGAAAGGCCAACTGATCGAGCTGGCGGCGGCCGATCGCGCCGGCACGTTCATGCGGGTGACGGAGGCCTCCACGCTGCAGACCGCAAGCGCCTGCTACCAGGTGATTCAGTTGAGCCCGGTGGGGGAGTGGAGCTCGGACCGCGGGTTCCGCCAGCGCGAGTTGGAGGCCATCGCCGCGTTGTCCTCCGCCGTGTGCGAGCCGCGCGACCCGGACTCCATTCTGCAGGTCGCCCTCGATCGGGCGATTGGGTTGCTCGACATGGACCTGGGAATGGTTGGCCTGGTTGACGGCGATCAGGAAACGGTGAGGGTTGTCGCCCGCCGCCAGATCGCTGCCGACGCACTCGGCGATACAGTGACCTTCGGCTCGGGCGCCGAGATCATAAGCGCCGCGGTTCTCACCGGTCACCCGCTGCTGATACCCGACTTGCAGGATACCGAGCTCGACACCCCCATCAGGCGGCTTGGGTGTCGCGGGGTTGCGGCGGCGCCCATCGTCCTGCGCGGCGAGACAGTGGGGGCCATGGTGCTGGGGTCGCTGCGCCCAAAGGAATTCAGCCGTCGGGCCGACGATCTCCTGCGCATCATCGGCTTGCAGATCACGATCGCCGTGGATCACGCGCGGTTGCTGCGCCAGGAGGCGCTGCGCGCGCGGCAGCTGGAAGCCAACGTGCAGGAGCTCCACCACCGCGTCAAGAATAACCTGGAAACCCTGTCGGCGGTGCTCGAGTTGGCGCGCGGTATCGAGGGTGCGCAGGACCTGGTTGACCGCTTGCTCGAGCGCGTGGAGACCATGGCGGCCGTGCACAGCCTGATGCATGAGGGCACACTGGGCGAGAAAGTGGACGCGGCCGAGCTGGTTACTCAGGTAGCGACGCTGGTGGGTGACAGCTGCGGCCATCTCGGGCAGCGGGTGACGGTCACCGTCAACGCCGACGAATCCAGCCTGCCGGCGCGGGCCGCGACTTCGTTGGCCTTGATCACCAGCGAGCTGGTCAGCAACGCGCTCCGCCACGGCTACGGGCAGGGGGGCGGCGAGGTGCGGGTGCGGCTGAAGCGCAGCGGGGAGAAGGTGTGCCTGGTGGTAGCGGACGACGGCAGCGGGATGGATGAGGACGCCGCCCCCGCCAGCAGCTCGATGGGGCTGCACATCGTCCGCGCGCTGGTCGAACACACCCTGGGCGGGACCTTGACCATCCGCCGCCGGGAGCCCACCAAGGTCTCGGTTCGATTCACGGTCGCGCCCGAGGACGGCGGCGCGCAGGAACCGAAGGCCGCCCCCGACTCGAGCCCCCACACCGCCGCCCCCGGCACGTCGTCAGTCGCACCGGGCCGCGCCTAGCGAAACACCATCGCCGCGAATGATACCATTGACTGCGCCGGCCGCTCCAGCGCCTGCTCGTAGCGCAGCAGGCGCCCGGCTCGGGCGCCGGTTACACGCAGCAAGGCGTAGATCGGCGGCACTCCACAGACGTTGCGCGCGCCCGTTTCCTCGCGTGCGGCGCGGCACAGACCATCGGCATCCACCTCTTCGGCGCAGGCCAGGAGCCGGCGATCCCCGCGTTCCGCGGCCTCCAGCGCGCCCGAGGTCAACACCCCGCGGTCGCCGAACCGCTGCCCGATGTGACTCAGGTCGGCCCCGGCGATGAGGCATGCGTCGGGTGCGTGCTGCTGCAGCACCGCTCGCAGCGCCGTCAGGAACCCCTCGGCCTGCGGGTCCTCCCGCGGCGACGGGGCCCGCACCGGCGCGCACAGGATGGGAATCATCGGCGGCATGCGTTCGGCCCCCAGGGCGTACTGCGCGAATACCACCTGGAACTCGACGGAGTGCTCGCCGCGGTGGCTAAGCTCGTCGCGATAGAGCTCCCTGGCTGGAGGCCAGCGCTGCTCCAGGGCATCCATTATCCGGGCATCGGTGCGCACCAAGCCGAAGGGGGTGGCGAAGTCCTTGCGCGTGAGCACGTAGGGTGAGGCAGGCGCGCTGTGGGCGGTGCCGAAGATGACCAACAGCCCCGGCGCCGGAGCCGCGGATTCGGCCAGGTGGCGATAGGCGTGGGCATAGCACGGCCCACCGCGTGCGAAGTCAATATGCGGGGCCATCAGGGCCGCCGGCCGGGTCGCCCGGTCCTCGTCGGCCACGGGATTGTTGATCCCGGCGACCGCGAAGTAGCTGCGGAGTTGCTCGCGCAGGAGTCCGGCATCCGCGGGGTAGGCCTTGCCGGCGTGTGACGCGGGCCGCACGGTCAGCCGCGCGAACTCCTCCCGCTGCTCCCGCGCGAAGCGCTCGAGCGTGTCCCCCTCCAGCAGCAGGTTCGCGTCAAGCTCGCGCACGATGCGCTCGAGCTGATCCGACAACAGCAGCTGCCCGGAGGCGCGAGCGTATTCCACCTGCACCTCGCGCAGGGTGTGGGTGCCGTCGAGCAGTGTCAGCAGGAAGCAGATCTCGGGCGCGACCGCGACCGTGCGCTCGGATAGACCGCCAGCGTCGCGCAAGACGATCACCCGGCGACCGCCGCGCAGCGAGGGGAAAGCCTCTACCGGCCTGAGCTTGGGACGTTGGTCGGACATAACGGCGTCCGGCTCTTGTTCGGCGCGGCAACCGACCATCCCTCCTGATGCGTCCAGGAGCTCCCGTCGCGCAGGGATTCGCCCCGCGCGGCGCGAAGATGAATCGCGGTCCCAGGGGCGGCCCCTTCGACAGGCCCGGGGTAGGGGAGAACTGCCATGCGCATAACCAAGGATCGCCTGGAGGTCAAGCCGACCTTCGAGGGTAAGGACAGCGCATCCGGCTGGCTGCAAATCGTCCTCAAGGGGCTTGACCTTGATGGCGTGACCCGGCTGGTGATTGACCTGGCTGATTTGGAGGGACTCCGCGAACGGCAGCATGGCGCGGACGACCTCTTCCAGCGTCTGCGGGACCGCCTCGGCGGCGATAGGTCCGAGTGAGGTCGCGGCGTAAGGGAGAATGCGCCCGTTGGCAGATTGACCCCACACGACAATGGGCGCGGGGAGACGGAGATGCATAAGCTGGTTGCTCTGGGTCTAGCGGTGATATGCCTGGCGGCGGCGATGGCGGCGTCCGCCGTCGCGGCGGACTACGATGCGGCCACGGTGGGACGGCAAGCGGACGGCCGGGTGGTCGTGCCGACCAACCAGGTGCTCGACCCCGCCGGGTTGCAGGTCGAGTTTCCGGGGCGGCCGACGGACCTGGCGCTGAGCCCGGACGGGCGCCTGTTGGCGGTCCTCAACAGCAAGGACCTGGTGCTGATACGCGTTCGCGACCGGGCGGTCATGCAGACCCTGCCGCTGCCGTCGGGGGGCCATGGGTTTGGCGGGATTGTGTGGTCGCCCGATGGCCGTTCGATTTTCACCTCCGCCTCCGAGGCGCAAGTCAATCGCGCGACCTTCGCGGCCGGGGTGGCAACCTTCGGCCCGCCAATCGCGCTGCCGGGGCCGGGCCCCAGCGGCTATTCGGCGCCAGGGGGGCTGGCGCTCAGCGCCGACGGCGCGACTCTCTACGTCTGCCTGAGTCGCAATAACACCCTGGGCGTAGTGGACCTCGCCAGCGGCAAGCTCACGGCCCAGATCCCGGTGGGGGTCGCGCCCTACGGAGTGACGCTGGCGGGCGGGATCGCGTACGTGACCAACTGGGGCGGGCGTCGTCCCGCGACGGGCGAGCCGAGCGCCCAGACCTCCGGCACGCCGGTGTTGATTGATCCGAAGACCGGCGCCACGAGCAGCGGCACGGTGTCGGTGGTGGATTTGGCGCGCGGCGAGGAGCTGACGCAAGTCGAGGTCGGCCTGCACCCGTGCGGGCTTGCGCTCAATCGGGATGCGAGCCGCCTGTTCGTGGCCAATGCCAACAGCGACACCGTGTCGGTCATAGATACCTCGGCGCGGACGGTGGTCGAGATGATCGCGCTCGCGCCCGCCGAAGCGCTGCCCTTCGGCAGCGCACCCAATGCGGTTGCCCTGAGCCCGGATGAGCGCACGCTCTACGTCGCCAACGGGGGTAATAACGCGGTGGGAGTGGTGGAGCTCGGCGCGCCGGCCGGCGGCCCGGAAGCGCTGCGCGCCAGCCGCGTCGCCGGTTTCATCCCCGTCGGGTGGTATCCCGGAGCCGTGCGGGTGAGCGCCGACGGCAAGCTGTTCGTCGCCAACGTCAAGGGCGTGGGGTCGCTGACCCCGGTGATCGCCGCCGACCGAATGCTGCCCTCCCCCGGCGCGCAGGCGCGGGACGGCGGTTCCGAGGCGCGGTTGGCGCGCAGCGTATACGACGCGCGAGGTTCGGTTTCCGTCATTCCGGCGCCCGACCAGGCCGACTTGGCGGGATACACCGAGCGCGTCGCTCGCGCAAACAGGCTGTCGCCGGGGCAGGCGCTCGCAAGCCTGCCGGCGAGCGGGCCGGCGACAGCGGTGCCGGTGCCGGTGCGCCCCGGCGAGCGCTCGGTCTTCAAGCACGTCATCTACATCATCAAGGAGAACCGCACCTACGACCAGGTGCTGGGCGACATGCCGCAGGGCGACGGCGAGCCGTCGCTGGTGCACTTCGGCGAGGAGGTGACACCCAACCACCACAAGTTGGCGCGGGAGTTCGTCCTGCTGGACAACTTCTACTGCAGCGGGGTGCTGAGCGCCGACGGGCATCAGTGGACCGACGAAGCCTACGTCACCGACTACATCGAGAAATCCTTCGGCGGGTTCCGGCGCAGCTATCCCTATAACGGCGGCGATGCCCTGGCCTACGCGAGCTCGGGATTCCTGTGGGACAACGCGCTGGCGCACGGCTTGACCTTCCGCGACTACGGCGAGTTCGTGCAGGCGGAGATTGACCCGCCCACCGCAAGCTGGACCGACATCTACGCGGACTATCTGGCGGGGGACGCCCGCGAGCCGAAGGTCAAGATCCGCGCGCGGCCGGGGGTGGCGACCTTGGAGCCATATCTATGCCCGACCTACATCGGCTTCCCCGGCAAGGTGCAGGATGTCTATCGCGCGCGGGAGTTCATCAAGGAGCTGCGTGAGTTCGAGGCCACCGGCGAGCTGCCGAACCTCATCATGATGCTGCTGCCGAACGACCACACCAGCGGCCTGCAGCCGGGCTTGCCCACCCCGCGCGCGATGGTGGCCGACAATGACCTGGCGCTGGGGCGCATCGTCGAGGCGGTGTCGCACAGCCGCTTCTGGCCGCAGACGTGCATCTTCGTGGTCGAGGACGACCCCCAGGCAGGCCTCGACCACGTGGACGGCCATCGCACCGTCGCCTTTGTCATCAGCCCCTACACCAAGCGCGGCGCGGTGGACCGCACCAACTACAACCAGACCAGCATGGTGCGCACCATCGAGCTCATTCTCGGCCTGCCGCCGATGAACCAGTTCGACCTGTCGGCGACGCCGATGGCGTCTTGCTTCACCGAGCGGGCCGATTTCGCGCCCTACACCGCCGTGCCCAACCGCATCCCCTTGGACGAGCTGAACCCCCCGCTCAACGCCCTCTCCGGGGTGCAGCGCTACTGGGCGTTGAGGTCGCTGGCGCTGCCACTCGACGACGTGGATAAGGCCGACGAGGACACCCTCAACCGCATCCTCTGGCACTCGGTGAAGGGATACGAGACGCCTTACCCGCGGCTGGCGGCGGTCGAGGCGCCCTGAGTCGAGCGCCGGGTTGCGGCGGCGAAAGGGACGGCGCTCTCAAGCGCGGAATAGGCCCTCCATCTCCTTTCTCGAGGTGGACCACACATGGATGATTTATGCTTTCAGGACGGGCAGAAGGTGCTTTTCATCGGCGACAGCATCACCGACTGCGGCCGCCGCGACACGGCGCCGCCGCTGGGTCAGGGCTACGTCAAGTTTCTGCACGACCTCATCGTCGGCGGTTGGCCCGAGCGCAAGCTGACCTGGGTCAACCAGGGGATAGGCGGCAACACTATCCTTGACTTGCAGGGGCGCTGGGAGCAGGATATTATCGGGGAGACGCCGGATTGGCTCTGCGTCAAGGTCGGCATCAATGACCTGCATCGCCACCTCGCGGGCGTGCCCGAGGGCGTCCCGCCGGGCCGCTTTCGCCAAGCCTACGAGGATATTCTGACCCAGGCTGCGACCAAGATCGAGCCGCGGCTGATCCTGATCACACCCTTCTACATCAGCGTTGACCGCGATGGGGAGTCGCCGCAGTCGGCGGTGCTCGAGCTGCTGCCGGAATACCTGGGGGTGGTGGAGGAGATGGGGGCGAAGTACGGTGCGCGGCTGGTGCGCCTGCAGCCGATGTTCGAGCGGCAACTGCGCTACCGCCCGGCGGCAACCTTCTGCCCGGAGCCGGTGCATCCCAACGCCACCGGGCATCTGCTCATCGCACAGGAGGTGCTGCGGGTACTCTGCGCGTGAGGAAGCGCGAGGCGGGCCGATGCGGTGCCCATATGCGGGCGGCGGGTCATAACCCGTCTTCGTGGTTGGAGACCACCGCGGGCCTGAGCCCCGGCAGGGCGTCGGCGAGGAGCACGCTCAGATATGCGTGCAGGAAGGCAATGGTGGATTCCGCGCCCTGATTCCAATTGACGCCTTCCTCGATCAGGGCGTCGGCGCAGCCACCGGTGGCGGGATCGTAAAGCGCCACGCCGGTGGCGTTACGTCCCAGGAACCAGTCCAGCCCCATGATCGCCCACTGGCGGTAGCGATCTTCGCTGGTCGCCCGCCACGCCGCCAGGCAGCAGTCAACGAAGGAGGCGGCATCCACCGGCTGCTGGTCGAAACGCGCGCGCTCACGGCCGCGCACCCACCAGCCGTGATTGCCCACCAGGTCGAGATAGCCGTTGGCGGCGGTGGTCTGGTGGAGAAAATCAAGCGATTCCCGCGCCACCGCGAGCCACGATTCCTCCCCCAGCAACTCGTAGGCCAGGAAGAGCGCCGCCGGCAATGCGGCATTGGTATAGCACAGGATGCTCTCGAACCAGCGCCAGTCGGGCCCGCTCTGGTGATCGTAGGCTCGCAGATAGAAGTCGCAGATGTGGCGAACCGTCTTCTCGACATGGCGCACCGTGCCGTCGGCGCGCGCGAGGTAGTAGAGGGCGTGCATCAGGTGAGCGGAGCCGCGCAGGGAGTCGAGACGGTCGAACCACGGCTGGGCGCGGCTCAGGATATCGCGCGCGCTGCGCTTGATGTTCTCGTGAACCGGAGCATAAATGGTGTAGGCGCAGGCGGCGACGGCGCGGCCAAAGCAATCATGCGAGCCCTCGTCGTCCAGGAAGCTCTGCTCGTAGGACATGAAGTTGTGGAACTTGCCGTCCGGGCGCTGGGCGTAGTGCAGGAAGGACAGATAGGTGGCGGTGAGATGCGAGCTGGCACGCCCCTGCGCCACCTGGTGATGCTGGAGCGCAACCATGAGCGCCCGGGCGTTGTCGTCGGTGGTGTAGCCGGTCTTGCGGTTGGGGATGGAGAAGATGGCGTGCTGGATGATGCCTGTGGTGTCGGTAAGGGTAAGCAGGTGATCGAGATTGAGCGGTGGATAGTCAACCACGGCGCGCTATTTCCTCCCATCGGCGGCCAGCGGCAGGACCGAGGCCGGGGACGTCTGCGCGGCGCCGTAGGTCGCGGGCGCGCGGCCCGCCCCGCGGACCGCGGGCGCGGCCACCATCTCGCGGAAGTAAGCCACGTGCTCGGCGCCGACGTGATCCCACAGCAGGCGGCGGCCGAAGTCGAGTGTGCGCGCCGTCATGAGCGCGCGTAGGGTGGGGGATTCCAGCAACAGGTTGATGCACTCGGCGATGCCCGTGGGGTCGCGAAAGTCCACGATCATGCCCCGGCCGTTGCCCAGCGTCTCGAAGGCGTACAGGTAGGGCGTACTGATGATGGGCAGCCCCGCCGCCACCGCGTAGCACAGCGCCCCACTCACCATCTGCTCGGGGTTGAGGTAGGGCGTAACATAGATGTCCGTCGCCTCCAGGTACGAGATGAGCTGGGGCTTGGTTAGATAGCGATTGTCGAACAGGATGTGCCCCTGCATCCCCAACTCGGCGCTGGTGCGCTCCAACATCTCGCGGTAGCTCTCCCCCGAGTGGCGGCGCACCCCGGGGTGGGTCTCGCCCAGGATGAGATACAGTGCGTCGGGGTGGCGCTCGACTACCGCCGGCATGGCCTGGATGACGTACTCGATGCCCTTGCCGGGGCTGATGAGCCCGAAGGTGGAGATGACCTTGCGCCCGATGAGCTTGAGCCGCGCCTTCTTCCTGCGTGCCAGATGTGGGCTGAACTTGGGCGCGCCGTGGTGGATGTGGCGAATCTTGTTGGCGGGCACGCCGTAGGTTTCCTGCAGCACGTGGGCGGCGATGCTGTTCATCACCACCACCGAGTGGCACAGGCGGCACAGCTCCTGGGTGATCTCCTTCGGCTCGGGGGCGGGGCGGCGCAGCACCGTGTGCAGGGTCGCCACCGCCGGCTTATGCAGCGCCTCCAGAAACGGGATCACATGGTAGCCCCAGGCGCCGCCGAAGATGCCGAACTCGTGTTGGATGCAGACCAGGTCCACCGCCGAGCGGTTGACGTACTCCGCCGCCCGCAGGTAGTCGGCGGCGTTGTCGCGCGAGATCGCCAGCTTCACGTGCGATGGATAGCTGGGCGCGGATTCGTCGGGGCTGACCGCGATCACCACCGAGTGCGGCAGCGCGTGCTGGCGGTTCACCGCGCGCGTGAGGTCCTCGGTGAAGGTGGCGATGCCGCACTCGGTGGGGGGAAACGTCGCCATGTACGCCACCCGGGGGCCGGCTCCGGTACGCAGGCCACCCTTGGAAAGGCGGCTCGCTCCGATCATGCTCTGGCTCCTTTCTGCAGAGGCCGCGCCGGCCCGCTCCGGAGGCGCCGCGCCGCCGAACGAGCGGCGGGGGGACGCCGCTAGTCCTGAGGTAGCTTCACCGTCGGATACTCGGAGAGCTTCCCGTAGACGATCTCCTTCTCCCGCGCCAAGCCCGCGGGCGTCGCGGCCTCGAAGCGCAGCGTCAGGTACGGGTTGGTGTTCGACGCCCGCACCAGCGCCCAGCCGTCGGGAAAGGAGATGCGCACCCCGTCAATCTCGAGCACGGGGTAGTGCTGCTGGAAGTGCTCCTTGACCTCCTGCACCACACGAAACTTGTCGGCCTCCGGCGTCGGCGCCTTGAGCTCCGGCGTATGGTAGGTCTTGGGCACGCCCTCCCAGTGCTGAGACAGCGGCCGCGGGTCCTGGGAGATGACGTTCAGGAATCGCACCGCCGAGTAGAGGCCGTCATCGAACCCGTAGTAATCGTCGGCGAAGAACATGTGCCCGCTCACCTCGCCCGCCATGAGGATCCCGTCCTCCTTCATCTTGCGCTTGATGAGCGAATGTCCTGTCTTGTACATCACCGGTTCGCCGCCGTGAGCGCGGATATCATCCACCAGCGTCTGCGAACTCTTCACATCCATCATCACCCGCTCGCCGGGATGACGCGCCAGGAAGTCCCGGGCGATGAGGATCATCAGCTCATCCGCTTCGTGCCGCCGTCCCTGCTCGTCCACCACCCCGAGACGGTCGCAGTCCCCGTCGAAGGCGACCCCGAGATCGGCCTCTTCGGCTACCACCAGTTGCTTGAGGTCCTCGACCGTCGCTTCGTTCTCCGGATCCGGCAGATGGTGCGGGAATGTGCCGTCCGAGACGCAGTAAAGCTCGACTACCTCGCAGCCGATGCGGCGCAGCACCTCCGGGGCGAAGGGGCTGGCCGTGCCGTTGCCGCAGTCCACGCATACCTTGAGCTTGCGGTGCAGGTTGCCGAGCCGCACCAGCGCCGACGTATAGTCGTCCGCCACCGACTGCTGGGTCAGCTCGCCCTTGCCCACGGCGAAAACGCCCCGCTCCGCGATCTCCCGTACCGCCTGGATCTCATCCTCGGCGATGGCGCGCGCCGCGCGCCCGGTCAGCTTGAGGCCGTTATACGCGATCGGATTGTGGCTGCCGGTGACGTTGACCCCTCCATCCACGCCCAGGTGGTGCACCGCAAAATAGAGCATGGGCGAGGTCGTCAGCCCCACGTCCACCACGCGACAGCCGGTGGCAAGCGCCCCCGCGATGAACGCGCGATGCAGGGCCGGTGAGGAGGTCCGATTGTCGTGGCCCACCGCCAGCCGCGGCCCCTCCTTGCTCTGCAGGTACGTGCCGAACGCCTTGCCGATGACCTCCACCGCCTCCGGGGTCAGCTCGTCAGCGACCTTGCCGCGGATGTCATAGGCGCGAAACATCTCCTGGTTGAGAACGGGCATCTGCAAGTGCTCCGAGGGCAGTGATCTCCCTAGGTCGCGCGCGCGGCCGCTTGCTCCTGCCCGGCCCGGGCTTCGCCGACCAACCGCGCTCCCGCGGGGATGATGACATCGCTTCCAACGACCGAGCGCTCGACCGTCGCCTCGGCGCCCACCGCAGCGTGGCTCCACAAGACGCTGTCGGCCACCGCCGCGCCCTCGCCGACGCGCACCCCATCGCCCAGTACGGCATGGGGCCCGACGCGCGCCCGCGCGGCGATCACGCAGCCCGCGCCCATCAGCACCGGCGGCGTAATCCGCGCCTCCGGCGATATCTCCGTCTCGGCGCCGACCCACGCTCCGCATTCGACCTGCCGCCCCGTCTCGCGGCACTCCAGCTTCCCGGTGAGCATATCGCGATGGGCCTGGAGGTACTTCTCCGCGGTGCCGATGTCCAGCCAGTAAGAGCTGTCGCGGTACCCGTGCATGTGCATGGCGCGCGCCAGCGCCTGCGGGTAGAAGTCCCTTTCGATGGAGAAGCGCGTCCCCGCCGGCATCTCCGCCAGCGCTTGCGGCTCGAAGATGTAAGTGCCGGCGTTGATATAGTGAGTCGCCACCTCGTCGGGTGCGGGCTTCTCGCGGAAGCGCACGATGCGCCCGCACGCATCGGTTTCGATCACCCCGTAGGCCGTGGGATCCTCAACCCAGGTCAGGGAAATGCTTACCGACGCGCCACTGCGCCGATGGTGACGCGCCATTTCCCGCAGGTCGAGACCGGTCAGAATGTCCCCGTTGAAAACGAAAAACGCGTCGCCCAACAGAGGCTCGGCGTTCTTGATCGCGCCCCCGGTGCCCAGCGGTTCCTCTTCGACCACGTATTCGAGCTTGACGCCGTGGCCGGCCCCGGACTTGAAGTGCTCTCGGATCGCGTGTGGCAGGTAGCCGGTGGTGAGGACGATATCGCGAATATCGTGGCTGCGCAGCCACTCAATCATGTGTTCGAGAAACGGCCGATTCAGTATCGGCACCATCGGCTTTGGTATGTTGAGAGTGAGGGGGTACAGCCGCGTGCTCTTTCCTCCCGCGAGGATCAGCCCTTTCATCTCGCCTCCCGCTCGAGCACGTGACGCGGCGTAGGCGCATCATCCGCGGTCACGGAACCGTGGTGCGCGGCGCACGGTGGGAGCACCGGCAGTCACGCGCGTGGAAGCAGTCAAATACAGTGCGGCGACGCAACGCCCGCGGGCGGCCACGCCCGGCCCGCCGCCACAGTCACGGCCTGTATCGTCCGGGCTAATGATAGCCGAGCGCGGCGAGTGGTGTCAACACAGGAGGGCGGCGGCTTGTCACGCCATCGTCACAAGACCCGCCTTCGATATCAGGTAAGCGAGCGCATACCGCCGGGAAGCTGGAGGATTTCGCGCCCGCAACGGGAATGCATTGGGAAGAGCCAACCGTGCTGGAGGACCCCGTGACCAGGAATGAGGAGCTCATCGCCAAGGAGCAGCGCGTACTTGCCATGTTGCAGCGCGAGGCCCTGGATGGACTGCTGCTGTCGAAGACCGGCAACTTCGCGTGGATGACGTGCGGCGGCGGCAACTACGTCGCCGTCAACGCGGACACTGGCGTCGCTCACGCGCTGGTGACGGGCGATGGCAAGTGGATCATCTGCGACAACATCGAGGCGCGCCGGGTGACGGAGGAGGAAGTCGGGGGCCTCGGGTTCGCATCGGAATCCTGGCAGTGGCATGAGGACGGCCTGACCCGCGCGCTCGAGCGCGTGGCGCCGGGGGCGCGTCTCGCTTCCGACACCGGCCGCAGCGCCACCCGCAACGTGGACGCGCTCGTGGCGCCGTTGCGCGCCAGCCTCTTGCCGGCGGAGATCGAGCGTTATCGGCGCTTGGGCGCGTTGACTGCCGAGGCGATGACCGAGGCCTGCCGCCGGGTGCGGCCAGGCATGACCGAACATCAGGCCGCCGGCATCCTCGGCGGAGAGATGCTGGCGCGGGGCGTTTACCCGGTCGTGCTGCTGATCGCCGCCGACGAACGGGCCTTCGACCATCGCCACCCGCTGCCGACCGACAAGGAAGTCAGGGACCACGTCATGCTCGTGACCTGCGGATGCCGGTGGGGCTTGATCGCCTCGATCACGCGGCTCGTGCACTTCGGCCGCTTGCCGGCGGAGTTGCGGCGCAAGCACGACGCGGTGACGATGGTTGACGCGACCTTGATTGCCAACACCAGACCGGGAGCGCACGTCGGTGACATCTTCGACGCCGCACTGGCGGCGTATGCTGCCGCTGGCTTCCCCGATGAATGGCGCCTCCATCACCAGGGCGGCCCCACCGGCTATGTGGGGCGCGAGTTTCGCGCCACCTCCGCCAGCGACCTCACCGTTGTTGACCATCAGGCCTTCGCGTGGAACCCCTCGATTGCCGGCACCAAGTCCGAGGATACCATCATTGCATCGGCTGACGGCCCCGAGGTGATTACTCTCACCCCCCGATTACCGACGGTTGACGTCGAAGTCGGCGGCGCGGTCATAGCGCGGGCCGACATCGTCGCCGGCTGACGAGCAAGGCGGCCTGCATTCGCGGATCGTGCCCCGAAGCATCGGGGCGCGCCCAAGGTATCTGTCGCCCTGCCACTTCGCTAATAGCGGCGGTGCATGATCCGCGCCTGAAGATGCCAGCGCCCTGTTGATCCCACTGTTGATCCCCGTTACGCTGGAGGAAGGTGGGGACGACGTCAAGTCAGCATGCCCCTTACGTCCTGGGCTACACACATGCTACAATGGGCGGTACAAAGGGCTGCGAGACCGCGAGGTGGAG
>Ga0307379_10005075_pt1 | contig 18505 bp, 15 predicted proteins | sample UN2MG_FD_202237 | JGI IMG/M metagenome (GOLD analysis project Ga0307379, IMG submission 202237) | Soil microbial communities from Risofladan, Vaasa, Finland - UN-2 | ecosystem: Environmental > Terrestrial > Soil > Coastal area > Acid sulfate soil | place: Finland: Risofladan, Vaasa | collected... | reverse complement strand
CGCCCATCCACCTTAAAGATCTACCCGCTCCGTCACTTTTTCGGCGGCGTGGTCGGCTTGCCTGTACCCGGCTTTGGGCCCGGCGTTGAAGATGGAGGCGGTGTCTTCGGCGGCTGGCTCGGGCTGCCAGGTTTCTGCGGACTGCTCTTGCTTGGCCTCATGCTCATCTGACGTTCTCCTTGTGGGCGCTTGCAAGCGCCCGTTGACCATGTGTCGCCCGCGCCAAACGCGGTGCGGGCTTGAGTAGGCAAACTGCCGCGAGTAGGCGGAGGCGCGTCCGGTTGGACGCGACCTCCGACCTGCCTGTGTTCGGGTACCGGCGCGGACCGCCGTGGGGGCCAATTCTCGCCAGGGCTCACGGCCGGCGATCAATCCCCAGGCTAACCTGCCCTGCCGGTTACGGCTGCTCCTCGGGCATCAGCACGGTGTCGACGGTGTGGATTAGCCCGTTGCTGGCTTCGCCGTCGGCCTTCGTGATTTTGGCCGTGTCCACCATCACGACACCGTCCTTGACCGTGATCGTGATGTACTCGCCGGCCAACGTCTTGGCGGACTTCATGGTCTTGATGTCCGCGGCCGTCTTGCGGCCTTCAAGCACATGGTGCTTCAGCACCCGCTGCAGCTTGGCTTTGTTCTCGGGCTTCTGGAGTTCGTCGAGCTCCTTGCCCAGCTTCTTGAACGCCTCGTCCGTGGGCGTAAACACCGTGTAAGGGCCCTTGCCCTTCAACGTGTCGACCAGCCCGGCTGACTCCAGCAGCTTGCAGAACGTCTTCAAGTTGCTGGTGTTCCTGGCGACATCGACAATGTCCTTGGGCTTGGGCGGCTCGGGTTTCCTTTCCTGGGCCAGGCTCAGTCCCGTCCAGCCCGCCAGCACCACCAGGGTGGCAAGAGGCAGCCACCGCCGTACAACAGAGTTCGCGTACATACCTCGATCTCCAAACCAGTGTCGCCGCCCGCTTGGACCTTTTCCGCGACCGCCCACCATGGGCGGCGCGCTCGTCCGATCTGCGGCGGCGTTAACTGCTCAGATAGCACCCGCCCGAGCCGAACAGCGTCACCGCGAACACCGCGCCCTCCGGCCGACGTCGCCCGCGCTTTCCACGCAGGGAGCTGCACGGAGAGCGCTAAGTCCCTATACGAATGAGGCTTATGGCAAGGTCGGTTTTTACGCCCGATCGTTCGCATGCCAATTCGGCCGAAGTACATCCGCTCACGCGGCCGAGATCGTCGCCCCTCGGCAACGTGGGACAGATGTGCGTTATCTAGCGACGGATTAGAGAGTTAGGATCAACGTTGCGTGGCAACCGATCCCAGGGGAGAACATCGGGAGGGGTGTGAAAAGCAGCCGGGTCTACGCTCCACGGGCAGACACCCACCGCTCCTCTGATTCATTTGGATTATACGCCGGGCTAGCCGCTGAGTTGCAGTACAGGCCACGCCTTTTTTTATACTCACTCGGCGTGGGGCTTCCACCCTGCAGGGCACGCAACTCCCGATCCCCGGACAGGGTATAATTGATTATCGAGGCGCGAAGATGATAGCCCATCGTCACCACCTGTGCGTGCATTTCCTGGCGCTCGTATCGGCGCTGCCGTGGCCGACCTTGTTCGTCGGCGCCCGCGACGCGCCCGATGCGCCAAAGGGAACGGCACCGCCGGTCGTTTTAGCTTGCGATCCCGGGGCGCTCGTTTCTGCGGCGCCGAACGAACGCAAGCCGGTTGTGAAGGGCGAGCGCATCGGACTGGACGCAACGGCGCTACCGATCGCTGTGCAGGCCCTTGTCGTCGGTGCGCGTTTTGCGCTCCCGGGCAGCCAAGACGCATCTCACCTCGCGTACGCAAATCACCCGAGCTGCGCTTTCCTCTGCAGGTTTCTGGTCTGATTAGACCCCACTGCACTCTACCTGTTTCTCAGCCAATCTGTTTGTGTTCAAAGCGTGAGGACGGCGCATCGCGCCAGAAGTCGAAACTTGCAGCGCGCGGCTGCCCGCTTGGCTCAAGCCTCGTGGCGGCGATTCGCGCGAAGGAATAGCAAAAAATGCATCGAAACCCTGAGAAGGTCAGCGAGGTGCTGGCCCTGGTCCAGAAGTTGCTCGACGCCGGCAAGCCAAAGGAAGCGGTCGAGTTGATCCGGCGCTTCGGCACCGGTTCGCCGGAAGTGAGCAACGCGTATGGCGTGTCACTGATGCGGGCCGGAGAGATCGCGAAAGCGATCGAGGTATACCGCAACCTTGTGATCAGTGAGAGCGGCGTATGCCTGAAGATAAACGCCCCCACGCTCTTCAAGACGAACTTCGCTACGGCACTGCTTTTGGCGAAGAATGTCTCCGGATGTCTGTCCGTATTGCAGGAGATCAACGACGAGCAGAACGCCGCTGTCATGCGGCTACGCGCGGCGATCACGCGCTGGAGGCAGTCGCTCACTTGGTGGCAGCGCTTGTGGTTTGAGCTCTCCGGTGAGGCGCCGGACCAGGCGGTGCCGCTCGATTTCCAGCCGGGAGAGCTCTTCGACACGCGAGAGCTGCGACCGGCGGCCTAGACGAAACGGAAATCGGCGCGTCGGCTGCGCGCGCCGGCGGGTGCTTGCGATCCATGCGTTGTGCAGGAATCTCGAGGTGAAGGTGATCGACTCCGCTCCCGTTCGGCCGCCCACGGCGTGGTGGCGTCGTCCGCACCGCTGGCTCTACGATTGGGTCCTGCACTGGGCCGACACGCCCCACGGCGCAGCAGCGCTGTTCCTGTTGGCGTTCGCCGAGTCGAGCTTCTTTCCCGTGCCGCCTGACGTGTTGCTGATTGCCCTGGTGCTGGGTGCCAGACGCCGTTGGTGGCGGTTGGCAGCGATTTGCACAATCGGCAGCATCCTGGGCGGCGTCGCCGGCTACGGCATCGGCGCCGGATTGACGGACACGGTTGGTCACGCGATCATCCGGTTCTATCGCGCCGAGTCATACTACGAGCGCGTCCGCGAACTGTATGCGCGATACGATTACTGGGTCGTGTTGACAGCCGCGTTCACACCGATCCCGTACAAGGTGTTTACGATCGCTTCGGGAGTGCTCAACATGAACCTCGCGGGCTTTGTAGGTGTCTCGCTACTTGGGCGAGGAGCGCGTTTCTTCCTGGTCGCAGGTCTGCTCCGGCTGTTTGGGCGGCCGCTGCATGACTTCATCAAGCGCTACTTTGACCTGCTCTCGCTCGTGTTTCTGGGCTTGCTGATCGGCGGCTTCGTGATACTCAGATGGGCAACGTGAGCGGCACGTACAAGATCGAGCAGGAACCGAGGCTAAGGCACACGCTGTGCAGACAGAGCAGACCCCTGTCGTCCGGTCTTCGGAGAATATCGCAATGAACGGAAAGATATCCACGTCGGGCTCTACGAGCACCACTGATCGGGGCCGGTCCAGCCTGAAAACGCGGCTACGCAACCGACTGACGGCCGGCCTCGTCCTCGTCGTGCCGATCTGGATCACAGTCCTGCTGGTCGGGTTCGTCTTCGGTCTCATGCGCGACGCCTCACTGTGGATCGTCGAGGGCCTACTGATGAGCCCTTGGACTGCGGACATGCTGGGGCGAGTCGGGCTGTCGTCAGAGGCGGTTCGCGCTGACGGGATTGAAGCCCTGCCTTCCGCCGTACGCTGGGCGTTGGCGGCGTTTTCGGCGCTGCTGACCGTCGTCGTGATCTACGTCCTGGGCATGATCACGACGAACATCGTCGGCCGTCGGATTGTCCAAACCGTTGAGGCCTTGGTTGACCGCGTGCCCTTCGTGAAGACGATCTACCGCGCGTCCAAGCAGGTCTTGGAGACCTTCGCCGGTGAGTCGACGCAGTCGTTTCAACGCGTCGTATCCGTGCCGTTTCCAAGCCCGCAGGTTCGCACCGTGGGATTCATAACGCGGGTGACGAAGGATCCGAGGTCCGGCGAGGAGCTGTGTGCCGTTTTCGTGGCGACGGCACCGAACCCAACGACTGGTTTCGTCCTCCTTGTTAAGCGGCGGGAGCTTATCGACCTGAACTGGACGGTCGAGGAGGCGGTGAGGGTCGTCATGTCCGGTGGTGTCCTCTTGCCGGACCAAGCGCCGCTGCCCGCGCAGGCCGGTGGCGGCTGATCGGTCAGACCGCCGCCTCCCGGCCAGGGAGGTCGAGCGTCCTACCGGGGAACCGGCAGGATGCTCGCCGAGCGAGAATGGCCCCGTTAACAGTCCCAGCCCGCGACCTGGCGGAGTACAAGACCAGCTCTATCATACGTTTCCAGGTTGTCGTTCGCGGCACTGACACGGCCAAAAGGAGGTCCCATGGCTTTCTCACTGATTCCGCGTGAACAGAAGTTCTACGACATGTTCGATGAAATCGCTGCGATGCTGGTGGAGGCGTCCGATGCGCTAGTAGCGCTATTTGAGCGGTGTGAGGAAGCAGAGCAGCGAAGTGCCGAGCTGCGAGAACTGGAGCACAGGAGTGACCAAGCTGTCGGAATAATACTGAAGTCTTTGGGACGGACGTTCATTACCCCAATGGACCGGGAAGACATCCACGCTCTGGCCACCAGCCTGGACACGGTGCTCGATAACATGGAGGGAGCGGCATACCGTGTGGTCGCGTTTCGCATCGGAGAGCCCACGCCCCAGGCGAAGAAGCTGGCAGACATCATTCGGCAGACCGTGCGCTCGGTCGAGCAAGCGGTGCGTCTGTGCCGCAAGCGGTTGTCCTCTGAGGAGATGGAACAGATCCTGTGTGATATTGCCCGACTGGAGAATGACGCGGATGAAGTATACCGCGAAGCGGTCGCCGAGCTGTTCGCCGAACCATCGGATTTCCTCGAGCTGATCAAGTGGAAGGAGCTTTATCAGTGGCTCGAGAACACCGCTGACGCTGCTCGCACCGTCGGGCACGTCGTCACCGGAATCGTCGCGAAGGGAGTATGACGATGTGGTCGGACCCGGGCTTGTGGCTGGCGCTTGCACTCGTGCTCGGTGCGGAATTCGTGAACGGGTGGACTGACGCCCCAAACGCGATCGCGACCGTTGTCTCAACCCGGGTGATGCGGCCGATACCGGCCGTCATCATGGCGACCATTCTGAACATGGCGGGCGCGTTCTTCGGCACGGCGGTTGCAATCACGATAGCCCGCGGAATCTTAGATCCGTCGGCGCCAATCACTCTTGCCGTGGTGGCCGCCGCGATGGTCGCAGTCATTTGCTGGAGCACACTGGCTTGGCGTTACGGCATTCCCACCAGCGAATCACATGCTCTGATCTCCGGACTGGCCGGAGCAGGGCTCGCGGCCGCAGGACCGCGAGTGCTGCTGTGGGCCGGTTGGCAGAAGGTGCTGCTCGGGCTGGTCTTTTCGACCGTCTTGGGGTTTGGGCTGGGGTACCTCTTTATCGTCGCTGTCTTGTGGTTGTGTCGGCGCTGGACGCCACAAAGAGTGGGCAAAGTGTTCGGAAAACTGCAGATGCTTTCGGCCGCCTTCATGGCGTTTAGCCACGGCACCAACGACGGTCAGAAGTTCATCGGCGTGTTTGTCTTGGCGTTGGTGTTGGGCGGTGCCTATCCGCAACACTTGGAGGTGCTGGATCCGGGCTCAACTTCGTTCGAGGCGGGAATGCTGGTGTCGCCAGAACAGATCGATGAGGCAAAGCAGAAGCTCGCTCCAACCGATACGCCACCTGACGTGCGCCAGCACGTCCCGTGGTGGGTGATCATTGTGTGCGCTGTCACGATGGGGGTTGGCACCTCATCCGGCGGTTGGCGCATCATCCGCACGATGGGGCTGCGTCTTGTCAAGATGGAGCCGTACCATGGTTTCGCGGCAGAGACCGCCGCAGCATCGGCGATCCAAGTTGCCACCGTTTTCGGAATCCCGCTCAGCACAACCCACACGATCAACACGGCGATTATGGGTGTTGGCTCCACGAAGCGGTTTTCCGCGGTGCGCTGGGGTGTCGCGGGAGAAATCGTCTTCGCTTGGATGCTCACCTTTCCCGCCTGTGCAGTGATGGCTTTCGTGGTGCACTTCCTTCTTGACGTTGTGGGGGTGACCTGAACCCAGATGAACCGACGCGTCGGGCGGCGGCGGACACTGGCCCACTCCAGCGGCGAAACGAACCGCTGCTTGCCGTACTGCAAATCCTGACGCCCGACACGGACGGTCAGCGGCACCTGCCGGCCCAGCGGGCGCACATCGAAGAACAACTGCTGGATGTCCCACTGATTCTCGTCGATCGGCCGCAAAGCCAGGTCGCGGTCCTCATCGAAGGCGGCAACCCCCTGGAAGAACACGCGGGCCACATCGCGGTACTTAAGATCACAGTGGATGAAGTAGCGCTAGAGCTGGAACGTATCCTGCCTGCGCGCGCTGGCGTCGAAGCCCTTGTTGGTCTCCGCGTCCATGCGAAATCGAAACTCGCCGCCGATGCTCAAGCGCAGATCTTCACCAAGGCGGATGTTCTTGATCGGGTCGAAGAAGTCCTTCCGGTATGTCTGCGCTTCTCCTTCGAGATAGCTGAAGTCTTCGTCGTAGCGGAGATTGAAGAATCTGGGGCCGGGCAACGGTTTTTCCGCTTCGTCCGCCGGCGCGGTCGCCGGCGGTTTCGGCGCCGGCTCCGAATCGGGCCGCAGCTCGTCGTCGAAAACGATGGATTACATGGCAGGCGGAAACGCAGCGGAGCAGTTGCCTTACGCGCCGGCTGGCACCCGATCACGGTGACATATTTCCAAGGTTCCGGAGCCGCAAGCCTGGACGTGCAATGCTCTGGTCCCGACATCGTCAAGCGGCCCATTCGTCCAGAGCTGTTGTGGTGCAAGCAGGTCGCTGAGTGACATGGTTCGCGACATCCGCCGCGGAACGAACGCGACGGTCTGGCCAACAGTCGCCGCGGAAAAGACACTGGCTGTCCTCCGATATCAGGCGCGAACGCTTCGTCGTGCCAAACGCCGACCGGCCCATACGCGCTCCTGCGTGTGTCCGCTCGTATTCTGGTATGCTGGATTCTTGCCAATTCTGTTAGCTGACGCCAGGGAAATGCCGGCCATCATCAGCTCGGAGCGAGCAACCAAACTCGCAGTAACCCTCGACAAATCAACGGATTAGACGTTATCCGGTGATTGCCGCCGAGAGTGCTGGCAGAGTCCCTCCCTCTCCGTTTGACAAGCGCGATCATAAGCGGCGAATCGGTCAAAGGTTGTGATCGGCTCGCCGCTTCTGTCTCGGCCTTGTGTGGCGGACAATCGCGGCCATCCCTTGCCCAATTCACGTCATTGCGTCGTGCAACATCTGTACGGCAGGTCGCGCCACCTTCCGTGCCGGTCGGCGATCAGGTGCTACGTCTACGTGCCGCAGATCAAGATGGTGCGGCAAGGCGCATCTATGAAGCGTACGATGTCAAGCGGGCGGTGCAAGGATTCTGGGAAGATGTCTGCGCACATTCCCGTCGCTGTCGGCGTCGGTCGATGCTGCCCATCTCAGCCGTCGCCGTGACTGCCCGGCTTGTGCCATCTTCCGCATATTCCTTGAGCTCGAGGCGGAGGGAGATTCACACCCTCCCGTTGTTTCACGAGCGTGAGCCGACGCGAAGTGTACGCTCAGGCATCTATTCGGGATCATTCCGCAACGAACGTCCCACGAAAAATCCATCCGACGGGCGCCGCCATTCACCCTAGCGGGCGTTGCTGATGGGAACAGGCCCAGCGTCTCGGTCGGGGTCACCCGCGGGTTGTCACGTCGCCGCACCACGCTCGACATCGTCCACTTCGTTCACGTCTTCTTCAGGATCCCAGCCGATTCACCAGCGCGAGCTTGGCCGGCGTTACGCCGCCCGGCGATAGGGCTGCTCGTTCAGCACCATCGCTGTCATCAGGCACAACAGACGCCGCGAGACCGCCGTGATCGCCTTCTTCTTGCCACGCCGTTTGGCCAGCGCCTCAAAGATCCGCTGCCCGCGTGCGTCGCGACGCACCAGTTGCCAGCTGGCCTGGTTCAGCACCCAGCGTAGCAAGCCGGAGCCCGTGTGCGTAATGCCCAGAGCTTTGCAACGCCCACCCGACTCGCGTTGCCCGGGAGCCAAGCCGGCGTAGGCCGTCACCTTCTTCTGTGAACCGAAACGCCGCACGTCGGCCAGCTCCGCCAGAAAAATCTCGATCGTGGTCGGCCCCACGCCGGGAATCGTGTTCAGCAGCCGGCCGGCTTGGGCCTCCGGCGCTGACGCGCCGCGGGCAAACTCCTTCAAGGCCTGCTCCAACCCACAGAGCCGTTGGTAGTAATGACCAAGCGTCAGACACAGGTCGTCGAGCACGAAGCGATCCGCCCGCCGTAGCACCACCTGCCGGGCATATTCACGACCGGCAATCGTGAACAGATCCTGGCGATCGGCGTTGTAATCCGCCAGCACGTTGCGGATGCGGTTCTGGAGCGAAGTGATCCGGCCACGCAGATGGTGGCGATAGCGTACCAGGCGCCGATGCTCACGCTGCCGCGGCGTCGGCCGATACGCCGGCGGAATCATGTCCAACGCCAGAAACTCCGCCAGTACGCGCGCGTCGAGCTTGTCGCTCTTGCGCGTGCTCTCGGCGATGACCCGCAACTTGGCGGGATGGGCCAAGACCACCCGCTCGGCGTGCGGCTCGATCAAGGCCACGAACCACTCGTAACTCGCGGTGGCTTCCACGACCACCTCGAACGGCCCCTGCTCGGCGAACCAGGCGACGATCCGCTCGGCGTCCCGGCTATGGAAACGCTGTCGTGCGACAACCTGACGGGCTTGGTTCACCGCGCAAACCACGATAAGCTGCTTGTGGAGGTCGACGCCGATAAACTTCTTCACGGTTCTCTCCTTGTGTGGAAACAATCGGTTCGCAAAACACGAAACGCTGTTTACCACGAACCCAAGGAGCCTTGAACCGCTCGGCGCGACCTCCGCTTCATAGCTTCACCCTACAAACTACCCAAGTTGGCGCAGGCTCCACCAAAGGGCAAGGACCGCAGTCAAGAACAGCACTGCACACAGTGCATCCACAACGCGTAGCGCGATGCGCTCTTTGCGCCCCCAATCTCGCCATCGGCCTGTTCCCAGCCGCAGCATAGAGCGCAGTAGGATCGGCACGCCAGCGCACTCGAGGCATATCGCCAAGTCTTTTGCCCAGCAGTACGTTCGAATACCCACAGCGCCTGTGTCCAGCCAGCCCTCCAGGATCCGGTGAAACCAGAAGAAGCCTCCTAGCCATGCCGCCACGGGGCCGATGCCCAGTAGAGCGAGCACTCGCCGCGTACGAGTCAGCCCGGAGCCTTTCCCAGCTTCTCCGGTAATCTCAGGTCCTCCGACCTAAGCCCACTTGTTGGCGATTCTGCACCGCGCGAATGTACCTGGCCCCTGAACCGTCCGTCCGCCACCCTTCGGCTGCGCTCCCTTCGACTTCGCTCAGGGCAAGCAGGGCAGGCGGGGAGCGGATGCTACTTCGCCGGACTCGGAGGTCCGGCGCTACGGGCTGAACCCTGAACCCCACGTCCGGCACGGAGACCGGACGCTACGCCCCGAACCCTGAACCCTTCGTCCGGCACGGAGACCGGACGCTACGTTCCGAACCCTGAACGCTTCGGGCGGTGCGTCTTTTCGGCCGGTCAGGCGGAAACCGCGCGCGGGACGTAGCCGCCGGCGGGGGGCGCTGGTAGCATACGCTGCCTGTAACGTGCCCATCTGTGCGCGGCCTGGGATGGAGCACGCCGCCGCAGCGAGAAAGGAAGATACCCATAGCATGACGGTAACCAATACGATCGCACCAGCGTTGAGAAAGGGGACAGGCAGCTCAGGGGGCGAAGTGACGCCCGGATCAGATTCCGCCGGGGTGGGTGCGAGAAGGGATTCTCGCACCAGCGTTGCGGCGCCGATCCATCCCAAGCATCCTCTGGGATCGCGGGCCCGGGTGCTGCTGACCAGCGTGTTCGGGCCGTATGCCCGGGACGACGAATACGGCAGCCGGAAGATCAACCCCATGGAGCTGTATCACAACCAGGTGACGCGGGTACAGGGGGTTTTCTCTCTGCGGATGTTCCACCGCTCCTGGGGGCTGATGCTGATCCAGGCCAACATCGCCGCCCCGTGCACGCTCCTGGACTTTCCCGATCTGGAACGCTTCACCGCCGAGATCACGACGAATGAGTACGACATCGTCGGGATCAGCTCGATCATCCCGAACGTCGAAAAAGTGCGGAAGATGTGCCAACTCGTCCGCGAGCACCTGCCCGACGCGGCCATTGTCGTCGGCGGGCACGTGGCGAACCTGCCGGACCTGGCCGAGCGGATCGATGCCGACCATATCGTCAAGGGTGAGGGCGTGCGCTGGATGCGCCGCTTCCTCGGCGAAGACGAAAGCCGGCCGATCAAGCATCCGCGGATTCTGTCCGGGATCGGCGCGCGCAGCATGGGCGTAACCCTGGGGGACAAACCGGGCGACGTCGCCGCGACACTGATCCCCTCGGTGGGCTGCCCGCTGGGGTGCAACTTCTGTTCGACCTCGGCGATGTTCGGCGGCAAGGGCCAGTGCGTGCATTTCTACGAGACCGGCGACGAGCTGTTCGAGGTCATGTGCGACCTGGAACGCGACATGCAAATCCGGTCGTTCTTCGTCATGGACGAGAACTTCCTGATGCACCGCAAGCGGGCGCTGCGGCTGCTGAGCCTGATGATCGAGCACGACAAGTCTTGGGCGCTGTACGTCTTCAGCTCGGCGAACGCGCTGCGCTCGTACACCATGGAGCAACTGGTGGGGCTGGGGATCTCCTGGGTCTGGATGGGCGTGGAGGGTAAGGACGCGCGGTACGCCAAGCTCAACGGCGCCGACACGCGCAAGCTGGTGCGCACGCTCCAATCTCATGGGATTCGCGTACTCGGCTCGACGATCATCGGGCTGGAAGAGCACACGCCGGAAAACATCGATGCGGCCATTGACTACGCGGTCGGCCACGATACGGAGTTTCACCAGTTCGCGCTGTACACGCCGAGCCCGGGCACGCCGCTGTACGCCGAGCATCAGGCCGCGGGCACGCTGCTGGACCGTAGCGAGATCTGCGAGGCCGACACGCATGGGGAGTGCCGGTTCAACTTCAGACATCCGCATATCACCGGCGGCCGGGAGACCGAGTTTCTGCTGCGGGCGTTTCACCGCGACTTTGAAGTGAACGGGCCGAGCAGCGTTCGGGTGGCGCGGACGATCCTGCTGGGCTGGCAGCGTTACAAGAATCACCCCGATCCGCGGATTCGGGCGCGATTCGCCTGGGAAGCCCGAGACCTGGCGGTGACCTACGCCGGCGCGCTCTGGGCGGCCCGGCGCTGGTTCCGCGGCGACCGCGCGCTGTCGGCGAAGATCGCGCGGGTCCTGCAGGACATCCACCGCGAGTTCGGCCTGAAATCGCGCCTGGCAGCGCCGCTGGTGGGCCGCTACGTGCGGTTCATGATGGCGCGCGAGGACCGCCGACTCCGCCGCGGCTGGACCTACGAGCCGCCGACGTTTTGCGAAGCCAGTCAGATGGTTGCGGCAGGAAGCGCTGGTTGATACCCCTGAGACGGGCGCAGGCCAAGACGGCGGCTGTCGCGGACGGATAAGAAGACAAGGTGATGACGCACCGAGAGAGGTGCCCCAACCTCAACCACCGTCGTTCGAACGCGCCAGTGCGTTTCTGCCCGACGTGCGGCGAGGTGGTGAATGAGAATGTCCCCACTGCAAAGGGGAGTGTGGGCGTCTCGCCCGCAAAGTGCAGTGCGGAGACGCACGCCGCAATGCGACGCGACAGAAACAGGTACTGTGTGGACTGTGGCGAACAGCTCATCCGACAAGGACCGCCTTGACCCTTGACACGCCGCGCCGGGCTTCGTCCGAGTTTCCCCACGCGATCGGCTCGCTTTGCGAGCCCGCGGCGTGTCAAGGGTTGAGCGGGAACTCAGCGCGTGCATCGCTGATCTCCAGTGGCTGTGCGACCATTTCACGCGTCTCAGTCCCGCGGAAATACACCGGCGTCTGAAGGAATCGATTACCCGCCAGGCAGCCCTGGTGGCTTGCGTCGGAAGGTACGTCTACCCTTTGATCAGGCCGCTCCTCGGCAATGACGTGCAAAGCCTGATCATGACGCCGTTCGACGCGCGAGAGCTGCGGCAGAAGCTCGACGAACTCGATGTTGAATCTGTGCGCCGTTGGCGTACGCGCGACAATTGGCAGATTGAAAGCGAAACCGATGACGGGTCAATGCGGTCCGGTCCTGCTCGCATCGGCGTTTTGCGTCTCGGAAGCCTCGACCGGGCCGCGGGGCTCAAGTTCCGCGTCAGGTGGCGGGGGCGCATCCGGATCCGGCAGATCGGGCCGCAGGGTCGTGGGCTGGGCCTCCTCCTCCGCAACACGGGCGATGTCGGACTCGCTCAACTCTCGGCTGAACAATCGGCGGAAGGTCGCGACCTTGTTCATGTGGAAGAACGACGGCTCACCGGCCAGCGGGATGTTCTCGGCTTCGAGGCGGCGCTTGACCATGGGGATGTAGTGGTCTTTCAGCACCCAGTCGCAGGTCGGCAGCACGCGGACCAGCGTTCGGATGTAGATCGTCGAGCCGTCCCGCGACGTGCTCACGAACTCGGGCCGCTGCTTGACCGCTTCCACGCGTTCATTCAACAGGCGTCCGACGTCACACAGCACGGCCTTCGCCTGCTCCACATTCGCGTCCGCCGGTACCGGCGTATCAACGTAATTGTCCACGTAACCGCTTGGGAAGCGCCGCGAGGGGATGCACTTGCTGTTGGGAATGTTGAGCACCTGCCCCGACGGCGTACGCAGCACGGTGTACTTGACCTGGATGGCGAGCACGTGGCCGGAGCTGCCGGCAACCTCGATGAAGTCGCCGATGAAGTAGTGTCCGCCGGCGGCGATGTCGATGCCTTTGACGAAATCGATCACCAGTTGCTGGAACATCCCGGCCAGCACCAGGCCGATCACGCCCAGCGCTCCCGCACTCTGGCCCGGTGAGATGCCGAACTCCGTCAGGATCGTGACCAGCGCGAAGACCCACACCAGCAGTTTGGCAATGCTTCGCACGAAGTAGATGAGTGTTTGGGCGCGCTTGATGCCCGCTGTGGCGGCCTCGCGCCGCAGTCGACGGGCGACCGTGGAGAAAACGTTGGCCACCAGCCACGCGAGTAAATTCATCCCCAGCACGACCCCGATCGTCACGGCCAGGATACGGGCGATGTTCAGGATGTACGCGTGCTCCACCCAGAAGCGGCGATTGGCGGCTCGCAACGCTTCAGCCTCGCGCCGATACTCGTCTGAAATCGCCCGCACGGCCCCGGCCTGATCCTGGATCGCGTACGCGACCAGCCGCTGGTTGTCGATGAGTTGTTCAGCTTGTGCGAGCGCCCGGCGGAGCTGCGCCATTTGTTCATCGCGCTGCTCCGCGGCCAGCTCAGTCTCGAGCTCACCAAGCTGCTCAGCCAGCTCGCTCTGGAGCTTCTGATACTGGCTCACTTTCGCTCGCTCGGCATCCGCCGTCGAGCGCAGGTCATCGGCCCGCTGCTGCGGCCCACGCGCGGCCGATTCGAGCTCTTCGGCTTTCTGCGTTCGCTGCTCAGGCGTGAGCTGGTCGAGCGCTGCCAGCGTGGCCTCCGCCTCGTGTTGCCGCGCTTCGGCCGCTTCTTTTTCCTCGGCTGCATGCCGCAGCTCCTGGGCGTAGCGTAGTCGCAGCGCCGAAAGTTCTTTGCGTCGCTCTTCGTAAGCTTCCTCGAATTCGAGCCGTTCGAGCTTCGCCTGGGCCGCTCGTGGGAACACGGCTCGCTCGGCTTCACGCTCCGCTTGTTCCTGTTCTTCCCGGATTTCCTCCAACTTGGACTCGGCCTGCCGGGCGGTCTCGTCCGCGAGCTCCTCCTTGATCTCGGCTTCGCGTTTCTGTTCCTGCACGGCCTGCGACGTCGTCGGCCGGCTGGTCGGCTGTGTCGTAGGCTGTGTCGCGGCTTGTGCGGTGGGAACGCTCGTCGGTGGCTGCGCCTCCTGGGCCACCGTACTCGTTGCGATCAGCAAACAAATGGCTGCGACAGCTAAGTTCGCGTTCATCAAACCACCTCAAAAGTGTCGCGGTCTGGTGCGTTGGCGCGGCACAAGGAGGAAGACGCCCGAATGCCCGCCCTTAATGAGGAGATGTTACCCGAGCCGCGCGGGGAATCCACGGTGGCGGCCGAAGGGTTCAGGGTTGAGTGAGCACCACCGCTGTGTCGGCGGTGCCGGGTGCAGAATGGGTGCAAAAGTCCGCAATCCGAAATCCACAATCGTCAATCCGCACCCACCCCTTGATCAGGACGCCGATGACACAAACGTGGGACAAAGCGCCCGCGAAAACGAGGGCCTCGAACGGCCGGCCAACCAGCGCTCCGAGGCAGATCAGCAGGATCCGCAAGTCACGGCGTTTCAGACGATTCAAGACGTCGTTGGCGTAAGGCCGACCGTGTCGGATGGCGAACTCCTTGGTCACGTAGCTGGCCAGGATGAACCCGAAGGCCACCAGGAACCCGGCGATCCACGGCAGCGGGCCGGGGTGGGCGGCTGCGAAGACATACGTGACGGCCAGAGCGACGGCCAGGTCCGCGTACCGATCCAGGATCGTGTCGAGCCACGCCCCGCGAGCAGAGCTCAGATGCTTCAGGCGGAAGCCCTCCCCGTCGCAGCCATCGATGACGGAAGCCAACTGGACCAGCAACCCGCCGACCAGCCCGACGGCATACTGGCCCACCGAGAGCAAGCCGGCTCCCAGCAGGGAGATCAGGAAACTGATCACCGTGATCTGATTGGGCGTGATGCCCGTCGAAACCAGCCGGGCGGAGACACGCGTGGAAACGGGACGGTTCAGCCGCACAGATACGTAACCCTCTTCGCCCCCCTTCCTCAGGTTGGCAAGCAGGCAACGGCAGGCCTCGCGGAAAGTCTCCGGCGTATCCACGTCGATCCAATCCTCGCCGGTGACATCAACGGCGTTGACCTGGCCGGCCGCGGCAAGCTCGCTCACACCGTCGGACAGGGAGTACTTCTTTCGAGCCCTGACTCGTTTGAGCGCATCAAACAGGGCGCGCGTGCAGAAGAACACGCCGGTGTCCGCCGCGCACCATTCCTTCAGCGTCTTGCCGATCCGGACCACGTGGTCGTCCGACAGCTCGACCTTGGTGACGTCCTCGACGTCGAAAATGCCGGCCTTGTGGCGGTCCACGGCCAGGCAGATCTCGCCGTCTCGCGGGCGGGTCCGAAGGATCTTCTCGATCAGTGACGGGGCGATCAGGTGGTCGTACATCGTGAGTAGGAAGGGGGCGCTTCCTACCTTGTCAGCGATGGCCAGAACACTGACACCGTTGCCGAGCTTCCAGTCCTGGGCGGTGACGAACTCAATGCCGCACCGCCAGCGGGCGGCGATCTCCCGGTAGTGCGCCCGGACTTGATCGGCGTAGTAGCCGAGCACAACGAGGAACCGTTCAATGCCCGCGGCAATGCAGGAGCTGATCGTCCGCTCTGCCAGCGACAGGCCCAGCAGGCTTAGCGCCGGCTTGGTCGTGCCATTCGATTGGCACGATAACCGTGATCCCTCACCGGCAGCAAGGATGACCGCCAGCGGGGGGGCGCCGGGCTGGAAATCATGAATTGTGTCCGGCGAGTGCATCAATGATCTCCCGGGCAAGCTCCTCGGTTGCCGCCGCTATGATCGTGGTCCTTTGGTGGATATTGGCGAACTCTGGGAGCGGGTTGCCGTGTGTGTCGAGCACGCATCCGCCGGCCTCACGCAGGATCGCGGCCGCGGCGAGGAAGCTCTCCGGCGTCAATCGGGACCGAATGTCGAGGTGCGCGTCGATCGCTCCGCCGGCCACCAGGGCAATGGCTTGGGAAGCGCACCCATAGGAGCGGACCGCACGAGCCCTGGCGAATACATCGCTCACCTGCGGCGTCGGCGCGAAGTGGTTGAGCTGGCATGAAACAAGCGCGTCCGCGATCCTGCGCGTGCCGGAGGCCTGCAGCTTCTCGGCCCCGCGCTGCGCTCCTTCGCCGCGGGCGGCGACGATGGGCGTCTCTTCGTCCAAGCCCCCGACTAAGGCCGCGACCACCCGGTCCAGCGCGATCGGCCCTTGTGCCGGAAGCACTGCCACAGCAACCGACGAGAGCGGCAGACCTCGGCCCCAGTTGTCCGAGCCGTCCACCGGATCGACGATGAAGCGGTAGACCGGGGCGGCTTGCGTGCCGGCTGGGACGAGATTCCTATCTCGTCCCGACTCGTGCAGGAATCCTTTCCTGCGATTGGCGGAAAGGGATTCCCGCAATCGTGGGTGCGAGAAGGGATTCTCGCACCAGCGTCGCTCGGCGTCACCGAAACGGTGATCGTCCGACTCCTCCGACAGAATAATCCCGGCGCTAAACTCCTGCTCGAGAAAACGGCGCGCGGCCATGTCGGCGGCGACATCGAAGCCTCGCTGCCGGTCGCCCTTTGGGTTCTTTCCGAGGACCTGAGCCTGGTCAACGGTGGAGGCCGAGAGGGTTCGGCGGACTTCTTCGTGGAGCCGAACCAGGACTCTCGCGATAGCGCTTTCGATCGCGGACAAAGCATGCCCTCGGGCGTTGCCGATGGCTGCGGTCTCCTACTGGCCCGCGATCCACTGCTCCATGCGGTCTCGGGCCTCCGAGTCACGGAGCTGCTTGGGCGGATGCTTCATGCAGAACGCGGAGATTTCTTCCAGCGGACCGCCGATGTTTCGATCGAGCGCGAGCTTGGCACATCGGATCGCGTCGATGGCCACGCCGGCGCTGTTTGGCGAGTCCTCCACACTGAGCCGCAGCTCCAGGTTCATGGGCACGTCGCCGAAACCGCGCCACTCCATCCGCAGGAAGCAGACCTTGTTGTCCTTCTGCCAGGCCACGTAGTCGGAGGGGCTGATATGGATGTCGTCCCTCTCCAGCGGGACATCCAACTGCGACTGCACGGATTCGGTCTTGGAGATGCGCTTGGAGTTCAGGCGGCTGCGTTCGAGCATGTTGAGGAAGTCGGTGTTTCCGCCGGTGTTGAGCTGGTAGGTGCGCTCGAGCTTCACGCCGCGGTCGCCCATGAGCCGAGTGAGGATGCGATGGACGATCGTTGCGCCGAATTGGCTCTTGATGTCATCGCCGACCACCGGGAGGTTCTTCTTGAGGAATTCCGCGCTCCATTCGGGATGCGACGCGATGAAGACCGGGATGCAGTTGACCAACGCGACGCCCGCGTCCAGGCAGGCCTGGGCATAGTGATGGACGGCATCTTCGGAGCCGACCGGAACGTAGCAGACCAGGACCTCCGTGCCGGAATCCCTCAGAACCTGGGCTGTGTCGCAAGGCTCTTCATCCGCCACTCTGAAGGCTTGTTGGTCGGGATGCTTGCTCATGTGGTCGGCCACCCCGTCCAGGACGGGGCCCATCTGCACGATCACGCCGTAGGAGGGAAGCTCGCGCTGAAAGACCGTGGTGCAGTTCGGCGGGGCGAAGACGGCTTCTTCGAGCGGCTTGCCGACCTTGCGGCGATCGATATCGAAGGCCGCCACGACGCGGATGTCCTCGAGCCGGTACCCGCCGATAACCGAGTGCAGCAGCCCCGCGGTCTCAGCGGAAGTGCGCGTCCGATAATACTCGATGCCTTGCAACAGCGAACAGGCACAGTTGCCTACACCGACGATGGCAAGCTTGATTCTGCCCACGTTACTATCTCCTTGAATATGGCATACCTCGACCGGTGCCCGGACCGTGCGGGTCGAAAAACCCGGGCTCTGACGCCGACCATATCAGCCCTAAGCGGGATAGACTGAACAGCGACAGTATGGCACACGAACCGGACTGTCCAGCGCGAGGACCAGGTCTTGCGGCTGCGTGCTGATTGGGCGGGACGAACCGGCCGACGGCATCGACGACGCCTGTGAGAACCAATCCCCAGTCATCCTGTGCAACGAAGCAGCCGTGATTTGGTCGCCGGTCCACGAGTTGATCGACGTCAGCCCTGCATTCAGCGCATATGACCCGGACCCGGACGATGACGCGCTGACGCTGAGCTTTCGCGTGTTCAGCGACGAGCCGGAGATCCCGGAGACCGGGGATGGGACTGGCCGCCACGCGCCCGACTTCAAGGATGAGGTTCCCGATGCCGAACGGGAGACCGGCCGCGGATTGCTGGTTCGGAGCGAACGCCGCGGCGGGGAGGATGGCCGTTTGTACATTGTCGTCATCACGGCCGACGACGGTAACGGCGGCGTGACGACGGAGGTCTGCGTCGCAGCAGTCGTCCCTCACGACCAAGACCAGCAATCTCTGGACGATGTGCTCGCCTAGGCCGAGGCCGCAGCGCTTGTCGTACAGGACTCGGTGGACAGCGGTGAGTTGCCGCCTCCGGGCCTCCACGAGCACGGACTCGCCGAGCCGCTGGGGCCGAAGCAGTAGGAGTCTGAGCGCGGATCGATCTCCATCGACAAGTACGCAGCCGAAGAGAACGAAG
>Ga0307379_10005069_pt1 | contig 18515 bp, 18 predicted proteins | sample UN2MG_FD_202237 | JGI IMG/M metagenome (GOLD analysis project Ga0307379, IMG submission 202237) | Soil microbial communities from Risofladan, Vaasa, Finland - UN-2 | ecosystem: Environmental > Terrestrial > Soil > Coastal area > Acid sulfate soil | place: Finland: Risofladan, Vaasa | collected... | reverse complement strand
TGATCTTGCGTTCGTAGAAGCGCTTCACCAATTCGAGTGTACTATCGGCGTCGGACTTCCTGGGCAGCGCCACGACGGGCTCGTCGTTGACGATGATAGCGAAACCCTCCGCCTCGATCGTTACCGCCTTCTCGAGGGCTCGGACCGCTTCCGGCAGATCAGATAGGCCGGGGTTCTTCTCGGCCCGGCGAAAGGTCACACTCTGAACAAATTGAGTAGCGCTCGGAGACACAATGGTCGTTCCCTGAAGTCTGACATCGGCGAGGACCTTCTTCGCGGTGCTGCGAGATTCGACGGTGACGATCGGCTTGCCATCAACCACTATGGTATAGGGGGCGCTGTGAAAGTGGCCTACTGCGGCCAATACGATGGCGCCGAGGATAAGGGCAGCGCATGCGATCCAGATTCCAGGAGTCTTCTTGGTCATCGGCTGATAGAATAGCACAAAAAGGCGGAATGTGCTAGTTGTTGAGGAGTTCTCCGACAGTGACGGGCTGGAAACCGGCAGCCTGGAGTCTCTCCAAGATCGAATCGAGCGCGTCGGCAGTGGCTTTGCTGCCGATGTGCATTAGAACGACCGAACCATTCCTCGTCTTGGCGGTGACACGTGCCTCTATCTCGGCCGGGGTGACATTCGGCTTCACGGAATCCCAGCAATCCTCGTCCCAGTAGATCGAGCGGTACCCCAGTTTCGCCAGCGTGGAGAGTACTCGCTTGTCTCGTTCTCCGTATGGCACACGAAGCAGGGGCTTGGTGCTCTTGCTTGTGAGATTGACTATGATCTTCTCGGCTTTGTCGGTTTCTTCTGTTATCTGCATAGCGGAAAGCTTGGTGAGACGCTTATGTGACCAGGTGTGGTTCCCGATCTCATGGCCCTCGGACGAAATCCGCCGTGTGAGGTCCGGGTTCTTTTCCACCCACCTGCCGGTGAGGAAGAAGGTGGAGCGCACGTGATGCTTTGCGAGCACATCGAGGATCTTGTCGCCCGGCTTATTCTCCCAGCCGGCATCGAACGTGAGAGCGATTCTCGGGCTATCCGGATCTCCTCTCGAAAACTCGGTCCAATCATCGGCGGGAGTCACGGACCCTTCCTTCGGGCTTTCGTCGGGCTTTGTTGAAATCGGCTTCGGTTTGAGCGGTTCTATATCTTTGGGCGGCGGCTCACTGGTTTTGGTTGCCTTGCTTGCTGTGCGAGCCTCTGTTTCCAGAGCGGTTGCTCGGGCTCTTGGTTCACTCTGCCGGCTGGATTCCATGCGGTGAGTCTTCCCTTCCATGTTAGGTTTGTGAGTAAGTAAGCTTGCCGAGGCAACAAAGATCACTGCGATAACGACGAACCCAAAGGCATTCGCGAAACCAACTCCTGTTTTCGAACCTTTGTTGGGATACTTTCTAACCCTTTTCGTTGCCCTTCAACTCCGAATTAGCTTGCTTGGTGAGGGTATCTTTGAGGTACGAGACCGCTCTCTTCAACTGAACATCGTTATCATTCTTGATATCGTCATCGCTTGGCTCGACCACGATATCGGGATGGATCTTCTGCTTGGCGACATCATGTCCTGCAGGCGTGAGGTATCTGGCTGTGGTAATAACCACTGCTTCTCCATCCTGGAGGGTGATGATCGTCTGAATGAGGCCCTTGCCGAAACTGTCCTGGCCGATGAGAGTACCGGTCTTGTGGTCCTGAATCGCACCGGCGACAATCTCCGAAGAGCTGGCAGTCATGTGATCAACGAGAACTACGAGTGGACGCATCGCATGATTGTGCTTCGAACGGTCAACCGCCAATGCATTTCTGCGACCGCCTTTCTGCTGGACGATGACTATATTGCCATTGTCAATGAACCTGCTGCCGATGGATATTGCCGAGTCCAGCAGGCCGCCGGGATTCTGACGCAGATCAAGTATCAGCGCCCTAGCTCCCTCGCTGTCCAACTGGTTCATGGCTTCGTATAGCTGCTGATCGCACTTTTCATTGAACTGGTGGAGGGCTATGTAGCCGATCTTGTCAACACTGTCCTCCATCCTGCTCTCGACGATCTCAATTGGGATGACGGCCCGCTCGATCTCGACGTCGAATGGTTCGGGCTTGCTGTCCCTTGCAATGGTGAGCTTTACCTTTGTGCCCCGAGGACCTCGTATTCTCTTGACTACATCCTCGATATCAAGCCCCTGGATCAACTCGTCGTTCACTTTGAGGATAATGTCGCCCGCCTCGAGTCCTGCTCTGAGCGCCGGACTGTTCTTCAAGGGCTTTTCGATGAGGGTGCGGCCCTCTTTGGCTCCCAGTACAGCGCCGATGCCTTGGAAGTCGCCCCTGTTCTCGTCCTGCAGCTCCGTGTGTTCCACAGGGTCGAGGAAGCGCGTATAGCGATCTCCCAGGGATGCGAGCATCCCCCGGATAGCAGCATAGGTGAGTTGCTTCGGCTGCGGCTTTTCACCGTAGTAGTGAGCGTCGAGGTAGGATGCCACGCTCCAGTATGTCTCCACCGGCGGCAAGTCGGCATTCTTTCCGGTGACAGCCGTGGTCATGACCGACGACAGCCTCGACGGCACAAGGTCAATCCTTGCCAGCAGACCATGAAAGCCGCTGCCTGCGCCGAGATCGCGATAGGTGAAGCCCGTCAGGAATGATGAGAGGGCCAGTATGCAAATCAGTATCAAACGGGAACTTGATTTCACCGATTTATGCCTTTCCAATCTTCGCTTGCAGGACTTTCACCGCTTTGTCGAGCTGCGAGTCTGCCTTGATTTGCTTGATATAGTCGTCGGGCTGGATGCCTTTGCGGTCGAAATCCAGGCCCTTCGCGGTGAGCATCTTGCCGGTCGTCAGGACGGCTGCCGAGCCATCCTTCAAGAGCAATGGCGTCTGGATCAGCCCGTCGCCGAAGGTCTTGGTACCTACAATAACTGCATTGCTCCTGTCACGAAGAGTGCCCGCCACTAGTTCCGAAACGCTGGCTGTGCCCGAGTTCACTAGAACAGCAACCGGGAGCTTGAGGGCATTCTCTCGAGGCGCTCTCAGCACCTGCCGGCCGGAATTGTTCTCCACATTGGCCATCACTCCACCGCCGGTGATCCTGCTTGCGATCCCTGTGGCTGAGTCTATAAGCCCGCCGGGATTGTCCCGTAGATCGAGTATCAGCCCCTTCGCATGGGCGGCCAACGCACGCTTTAGCTCCGAATCGAATTCCTTCACCGCCCGCGGGTTGAACTGGGATATACGGATGCACGCGATCCCCGGCTTCGGCGAGGAGGATGTCACCGGATCAACACGCGTATTGCCGCACTGAACTTTGACCTCGATGGGCTTGTCAACCCCAGGCCGATCCAACTTGAGTGCGATCAGGCCGGAAGTCTTGGCTGTCAGAATCTCGAGGGCATCCATGACTGTCAGTCCTTCCTTCAGCTTCTTGAGCGCCGCCTTATAGGTCTTCTGGTAGGTCAGCTCGTCAACCTCCTTGTTGCGGACCGCTTTGGCAAGTTTGTCGAGATTGACTTTCTTGAATGGATCGTGCGTGACTATCCACTTGTTATCAACATAGGTGATGGAGTCGCCGGACTGAATGCCTGCTTTCTGAGCGGGGCTTCCGGGCATTGGGGCGACAACGAGAAGCTTGGTTACGTCCAGGTCCCCTATCTTCTCTTCTCTTAAGGCCATCACGGCGCCGATGCCCTCGAACCGCCCGGAGCCGACGTTATCCAGGAGCTTCCGCTCGGTGGGATCGAGGAAGCGGGAGTCAGGGTCTTTCAATGAATCCAGCATGCCTCGAACCGCTCCCCGAGCAAGCGTGGTTTCCTTCTCGCTTGTGATAGGCTCCACATAGTGAGCTTTCAGCATTTTGATGACTGTGCTGACCAGCTCCCTGTTGGCACTGACGGTTTCCGGAGCGCTCGCAAGTGTCGTCGGAGACCATTCGGGCGTGAGCTTGAGTATCGCATTGGCCTGGACCGAGGTACCCAGAGGTTCGGGGGCAGCCTGCATGTCTCGCAGCCTGGCCCCACCCATAAACGCCGCTATCACCAGTAATGAAGCCAGGATCCAGGTTCCGGAGACTGAAGTTCTGTTTCTCAATATGGGATATCCTCGCTGATGTTATTCCACTATGGGGGTACGGGTACCCCGTTCCTTTGTACCTCGAAGTGCAGATGAGGCCCGGTACTCGTCCCTGAACTTCCCACATAACCGACGGTCTGTCCCTGCTTGACCTTCTGACCATAGCGTACCGCAAGTCTGGAGCAATGGCCATACATAGTAGTCAGCCCTCCGCCGTGGTCAATTACCACCGCGTTACCAAAGGCCCCAAAGTATCTGGCCAATATGACTACCCCTCCTGCAGCCGCTTTGATCGGCGTCCCGGTACGCGCTGCAATGTCCACTCCCGTATGCTTCCGGTAGGCATGCAAGATCGGATGGAAGCGCATACCGAACGGGGAGGTGATCCTGCCCGAAACGGGACGAATGAGTCCGCCTCGCCAGACCTCAGTGGCGCGCGCACCGCCAGAGGATCTCTGGAATTTGCGAAGCATGGCGCTCAACTGAGCAGAGGCCGCGTTCTCTGCGGCCAATATTCGCTCGAGTTCGGCTCGCTGACGCTGAAGCTCACTCACGGTCTGGCGGCAGTCCAGTGTTTGCGCATAGGCCGTGTGGGTCAATACTTTCTGTCTCTGCTCAAGGGCGGCTCGCCTGTAAGCCTGTTGCTCGAGAATGGCGGTGTATTCCGCTATCTGCCGCTCGTCCTGCTTAATATCGTCAAGCAAGACAACATCATTCTGCATGACCTTCTTAACGATGTGCCCCCGGTTCAGCAAGTCCGCGAAATCGGCGGCTCCAAGGAGCACACTCATGTAGTTGACACTGCCGTGTTTGTAATTGTCAACCAGCCGGCTGGCAAGCAGGTCATTCCGCTGTCTCAGGCGTTTCCTTGTCTTCTCCAGCGCCTCCCTGGTAACCTGCAGCTTATTCCTGGTATTCTGAAGCTGGGACTGAACATCCCTCAGTGTTCGCTGAGTGGTTGCCAGTCGGTTCTTGGCAACAGCAAGGTTCTTCTGCGCGTTGACCTGTTTCTTCTTCAGCGGCCGGAGTTGCGCCTGGATGCGACTGATGTGTCTGGCCGTATCCGACAACTCCCGCTTCAATTTAGTCAGACTCGCTGCGCCGTGAGATGGTTCCCCCACCAACGCTGCTGCGAGCAGGACCAGGACTGCTGTCCTAACGGTTCTGTGCATCAGTTGGCCCTCAGAAATTGCCTTATGGAGACCAGGCTGCTCATCATGCCGATGAAACATCCCAATATCACCAGCCCGCCGAAGAACTGGCCAGGATCAACCCCGCTGGAAAACTGTCGAAGCAGAGGCATTATCTGGCTCACCAGTTGGCCGGCGTACTTCGCGCCTCCGAAGATCACCAAGCAGGCAATGCCTGCACCGATCGCTCCCAGGATCGTCCCTTCGAACACGAACGGCAGGCGAATAAACCAGTTGGTCGCTCCCACTAGCTGCATGATTTTGATCTCGCGCCTTCTGGCGTAGAGTGTCAGTCGGATCGTGTTGTTCACGATGAAGCCGGCGACCAGAAATAGCACGGCCGCTGCCGCGATGCCGACCCATTTCACAAGGTCCGCAAAACGGAGCATGTGCTCCACGACCGCCTGACCCTCGATTACCTCATCAACCCCGGACATTCCTCTCAGGCCGGCCGCAGTGATCTGAGTAAACTTCGGGTCGTCCAGCTTAACCCGGAAATGATCGGAGAGCACGCTGGGTTCCACGCCGCCCAGTTCGATCTTGTCCTCCCAGCTTGCCTTTATCTTCTCCCAAGTAGTCTCAGCCGTCTCCAGGTTTACCGACCGGACGTGCGGCAGGGCGCGGATATTCCTATCCATCTCTTGCACCTGTCTGTCGGCGACATCGGTCTTCAGCCATACGGAGATTTCGAACTGGTCCATCTGGGCGTGAACGATGTTATTCAGCCCCAGGGCAAGGAGCACGAAGCCGCCGAGTATGGCCAGCGACAGCCCCACGGTCGTGATCGAAGCCATGGACATCAGGCTGTTGCGGGCTATTCCTGTCACCGATTCGGCTATGGAATACTCAAGTGTTCGCAGGCTCAAAGTATCTGCCTTTTTCCTCGTCTCGCGCAACACTGCCGTTTTCCAGGCGGATGACGCGCTTGCTCATTCGGTCTATGATATGACTGTCATGGCTGGCAACGAAAACGGTAGTGCCCCTGGAGTTTATACGATTGAGAAGCTGGACAATATCCCAAGAGGTATCAGGATCCAAGTTCCCTGTCGGCTCATCCGCCAGCAAGATCGGCGGATTATGAACGAGCGCCCGGGCAATGGAGACGCGCTGCTGCTCTCCTCCCGAAAGCTGATGCGGATATGCATTCGCCCGATCCATCACACCCACCAGTTCGAGCACTGCCGGCACGCGAGTCCGTATGTCCTTGCGCGACGCTCCCGTCACGAACAATGCAAAAGCGACATTCTCCCAGGCCGTCTTCTGCGGTAGCAATCGGAAATCCTGAAAAACTACTCCGATGGTGCGCCTCATACGGGCGATGGCGTTGCCTTTCAGCCGGGTCACATCCCTGCCCGCGACAATGACTTTCCCTTTGGTGGGCCCCTCTTCTTTATAGATGAGCTTGAGGAGGGTGGACTTGCCTGTTCCGGTGGGGCCGATGAGGAAGGCGAACTCCCCTTTCTCTATGCGCAGGTTCACATCAACGAGCGCTCGTATGTCCGGCTTAAATGTGACGGATACGTTGGAAAACTCGATCATTATTTCGGCTCGTTTGGCTTGGCCAATATCGGCCAAGTATACCAGAAGAGGGTGAGGAATGCAAGCGCGATTGGGAGGTGAACGGTAAGCAGCTAATAGTGAACGGTGGACGTACGGCACGGAGACCACACACTGACATGCCCCTTTACAACTCTTTCGGACTATGGTCCTAGCCCGTATTTGGAACTTCCACAATCTACACTCGGGGCAAGACCCGGTGGCGGTAGTTTCCTGCTTACCAACAAGGCGCGACCGCCGCTCTTGAATTCGTTCCATGATTGCCGACGCGGAGCGGTTTAACTCAGCAGACATCCGCGCATATAGCAGAGGTATCCAGGAGCAGCTGCTGATCCCAAGAGGAGGCCGGACAAATGAGAAGGTCAGTGCTAATAATGCTTCTCGCAATACCCTTTCTGCTCGTTGGCTCTGCAGCAGCATTCGCAGACAAGCCGGATCCTGGTGGCAGGATAGACCCCTCGCTGTCGCCGTTCCTCGGTGATCCAAGCCCAGTCAATGTTCTCGTTTTCCTAGATGACCAGCCTCTGTGGGAGATCGCGCAGGACGTCCAGGCAACGCGTCTGCCGGAGATACAGGCCCTGGAGAAACAACTTCGCGCGCCAGGGTACTGGTCGCTGGTATGGTTTCCCGACGGTAAGAAGCTTGCGTTTCAATCGGACATAACGCATGTTCATCGCCTTCTGACCAGTTCTGACTCCGGTCGTCACGTGAAGGCCGCCACAGGGATAGCGAATCCCAATCCCGACCCGATATCCTGGCTTGCGGACAATAAGCGGGTTCTCGTGCCGCTGCTCAAGCCGCCTTGGCGAGTTGGCTCTTCATGTCGCTGAGGAAGATGTCTACCAGTTGGCTATCAAATTGGGTGCCCGCGCCTTCTCGGAGCTGCTTCATAGCCTCCCGCTCGCTCATTCTGGACCGGTAGGGGCGGTCGGAGATCATGGCGTCGTAGGCATCGGCGATTGCGAGTATCCTGGAGAGAATGGGAATCTGCTCTCCGGATAAGCCATCCGGATAGCCGGTCCCATCCATCCATTCATGGTGATGCCGAATGATGAGGGACAGATCGGACAATTCCTCTATGTTCGAAAGAATGTGACTGCCGATGTCGGGATGCGCCCTCATCTCCAGCCACTCCGCATCCGATAGCTTGTCCGGCTTCATGAGGATCGCATCGCTGATTCCTATCTTCCCGATATCATGCATGTAGGCGGCCAGCTCCAGGGTACTCTTGTTAACATCCGACAAACCCAGGCTGTCCGCAATGGTGAGCGCAACCGAAGTGATCCGCTCGCAATGCCTGGCGGTCTGACTCTCCCTGGTACCCATCGCGGCGGACAGCGCTTTTGTGCTCTCCAGCAGGAGTCTGTTTCTCTGCTCTATGATCCGGTTTAACTCTATCTGCCGGCGGCGGAGATTGCGTTCTATGGCAATGGGGGCGGCAAGCAAGGGAAACGGCTTGCATAGGAAGTCGGCCGCGCCCTTGTCTAACGCCTCCCTTGCCATGGAAACGTCGGCATAGGCGCTCATCAGAATGACCAGAATGTCTTTCCTAAGCGATAGAGCCCTCTCCAGCAACTCCATCCCCGACATGTCCGGCATCACTACGTCCGCAATCAGAACATCGAAGTCCTGGGATTTCAGCCGTTCCATGGCTTCCGTTCCACCCTGGGAACACGCGGTCTCATAACCGCAATCCCTCAGCGCTCTTCCCAATTGCGTGAGGATGCTTGGTTCGTCGTCTACCAGAAGGACGGAGACTGTAGCTAGGCCAGTCTCGGGCAGGAATGATATTCTCATGCTATCTGGTCACCCCTGTTTTGGCGAACTCCATCAGGGTCTCCAGCCTCACCGGTTTCTCCAATACCGTAATGTTCGGGACGAGGCGGCGGGCTTTGTCTGCCAATTCGTGCCCGGGATGAGCGGTCACTATTACCATTTGTGGAGGCTTGGGCGTTGACATGACTGCACTGATGATATCCAGGCCTGTTCCGTCGGGCAGCAGCATGTCAATGAAAACGAGGTCGAAGGCGATCTCAGTCAGAAGGCTGAGCGCCCTGGCGGTAGTGCCGGCGCCGACACACTGATGTCCGGCTTCTTGCAAGACCTTGACGACGGTCTGGAGTATCAGCGCATCGTCCTCCACTACAAGTATATCGGCGGATTGCTGCTTGCTTCCCTGAAGCCATTCGTCAACTTTCGGCCTGGAAAACCTCCACTGCTTTCCGACTTTCGTGCCGGGGATTTTGCCGGCCGCCAAGAGATGGTACAACGATGCTTGCGACATCTGAAGGTAAGATGCCAACTGCGTGAGGTTCATTACTTCAGTCACTTTGCTTCTTCCGGTCAAGCTCATGTTTCTTGCGGACATTCTCCATTGTCGGCTGATAACTGCGGTTTCCTCAGGTTACACTCCCGCCGCCAGCTCTCCTAGAGTCGCCATTCGACTCGCATCCGTAAGATTCTGCGGACTGCGTTCGGCCAAACTAAGGTTTCCGTGCCGTGGCGGGGACTGTTTTTTCTCTGAGGAAGACTTGAGCGTGCTCTCGACTCTCGCGAACCAGGCCTCCCTGGTGATCCAGAAGATCGAGTTGCTGGAGAATTTGAAGGAACAGGTAGATATCCTGGAGGCTACCCTGCAGGAACTCCAGCAAGCCCAGGCCGAGTTGATGCAGTCCGAGAAGCCGGCCAGCATCAGCTTGCTCGGAAGGCGGGGTCCAGGAGATCAATCCGAATGAACTCCTGGATAAGACCCTGGCATTGCCGATCCTTGGCAACCCCGGCCAGCTTCAGCAGGTGTTCACGAATCTCATCATGAACGCCTACCAGGCCATGCTCGGACAGGAAGGCGGCGAACTGACTATCAAGACCAGTCTCCAGTCAGATATGGTGCAAGTGGACGTCATAGACACCGGCCCCGGCTTCCCCAAAAAGCACCTTGATCATCTGTTCGAGCCCTTCTTCACCACCAAACCGGAAGGCAAGGGCACCGGACTCGGCCTGTCAATCGCCTACGGAATCATCCAATCGCACGGCGGCAGCATCAAAGTGCACAGCATCGAAGGCCGAGGAACCTCTTTCTCCGTATCTTTCTCCACCAAGCACAACGAAAGCGAGGACCAAGCATGAGGCAGCCAAAAGTTTTGGTTGCTGATGATGAACCAGGGATTCGGAACTTGTTTAGCAACGTCATTACCATGAGAGGTCATCAGGCAGTGTGCGCGGCAAGCGGAACCGAGGACTGGAGCAACTGAGGGCCGAGCGGGCGGATGTCGTTTTTCTGGACATCCGAATGCCTAATGGCGACATTTGCCTCCGGACGATCCATGGCTACCTCCTCCTGTGGTTTGGGAGGAGGGGATCGCCGGAGGCATTTCATTTCGTTTGCATGCAGGAAGAGCCGGGGTAACTTGGTAACATAGAACCGATAGGAGGCCCCGCCACGGCTCAACACCCGAAAGCCATCGAAGTCCATAACCTGGTCAGGAAATTCGGCGATCTCGTCGCCGTCAATGACATCAGTTTCGAGGTCGAGCATGGCGAGATATTCGCCTTCCTCGGGCCGAATGGGGCAGGGAAGTCCACGACCATCAAGATGCTCACCACTCTGCTTACCCCCACCAGCGGCAAGATCCTAGTCAACGGCCACGACCCCGTCACCCAGCAGGACGAGGTTCGGAAGTCCTTCGGCATAGTCTTCCAGGACCCCAGCCTCGATGACGAGCTTACCGCCTACGAGAACATGGACTTCCACGCTATCCTCTACAGCGTGCCACGCCGATCACGACGGCAGCAGGTCGAGGAACTCCTGAGATTCGTTCAGCTCTGGGAGAGGCGCGATTCACTGGTCAAGACTTTCTCCGGCGGCATGAAGCGCCGCCTGGAGATCGCTCGCGGTCTCCTCCATCATCCGACCATTCTGTTCCTTGACGAGCCCACCCTCGGCCTCGATCCCCAAACTCGCAATCTGATCTGGGAGCACATCCATGACATGAATAAGCAGGAAGGGGTGACGGTCTTCTTCACTACCCACTATATGGAGGAGGCCGCGCGAATCGCCGAGCGGGTGGCGATCATTGACCATGGCCGCATCATGGCCATTGCCAGCCCCGATGAGCTGAAAGAGCAGACGAATACCCAGTCGCTGGAGGACGCCTTCCTGGCAATCACCGGCAGGGCCATTCGCGAGGAGGAGGGAACTGCGCTTGATCGCATGCGAATGAGAAGCAGGGCATGGAGGGGACAAAGGCGATGAACGCAGTCTATGTGCTGTGGATCCGCCAACTGAAACGATACTGGCGTTCGCGCTCGCGCATTGTGGGAGCGCTCGGCCAGCCGCTCATGTTCCTCATCGCCCTCGGTTACGGATTCGGCGCAATCTTCAGACGCGCGGGGGCAGGGAACTATATCACTTTCCTCGTGCCGGGAGTCATCGCCCAAACGATCCTCTTTGCAGCGGTCTTCAATGGCTCGGAGATCATCTGGGATCGGCAGTTCGGCTTCCTGAAGGAGACGCTCGTCGCGCCCGTTTCGCGATTCAATATCATGCTTGGGCGAACGCTCGGCGGGGCAACCGTCGCCGTGATGCAGGGGCTGATCGTGCTCGGGCTCTCCTACATAGTCGGCTTCAGAATAGTGACCTACGCCCTGGTGCCCATTGCCATCATATTCATGTTCGTCATCGCCCTCATGTTCACCGCCCTGGGGACTGCGATCGCCTCGCGCCTCACCGATTTCCAGGGATTCCAGCTCATCATGAACTTCCTCGTGATGCCCATGTTCTTCCTCTCGGGGGCTTTGTTCCCATTGAGCGGCCTCCCGAAGGGATTGGCGGTCGTGACGAGGATAGACCCGCTCTCATACGGCGTAGACGCCATTAGAGGGACGCTCACCAATTCGGCCCACCTTGGCCTGGGCACGGACATCTGGGTATTGGCGATCTCAACCCTGATCCTTCTCTTCCTCGGCAGCTACCTCTTCTCCAAGATTGAGGTCTAGCCCGGAGGGCTTTGCTCCCTACTAGCCTAGGGTTTTGAACCCTGGGCGTCCTAACCCCCTACCCTCACCATCACCGCCCCATGACTCGGAATCTCCACGCCGAATGATCCTTCAAAGCTCCCGAGGTCCTTCTTCCGCCAGAGATCACGAACCGGTTGACTGCCTGAAATGCCTAAGTCCGACCATTTCACCGTGACCCTCATCCTGACGAAGTCCCGGTTGAACAGTCCCACCGCCATCGAGCCGTCCGACATCTCCTTCGCCCAGACTTCCAGCAGCCCATTCTTCGAGACTCTTGTTGCCTGCCGCCCAAGAGGATCCTGATTGACGCCGATCACCTCATCATTCGTGAGGAGGTCCATCTCAAATTGATCCAACTTGGCGATGTCGCCCCCAATCAGCAGTGGCGCGCCGAGAAGGCACCAGAGCGTCATGTGAGTGATCTTTTCATTTGGGGTCAGCCGCGACGGATGCAGATTGCCGAATCCGACTCCGCCGAACATGAGCATGTCGAGGTCGTTCCAATGCCCCGGCCCGGCGCCGACCTCATGGCCGTTCTGGCTGAAGCCGATGTGGCTCATGTGCGCCCAATTGTCGCTCGTGTCGCCGGTCGTGCGCCACATATTCGCGCCCACCAGCTCGCCCCAGTTCCAGACCTCGCCCTTGCCATACTGGCACAGGCTGTAGACGATATCCCTGCCAGTGCTATCGAGGGCATTGTGCATTATCTGATACGGCTTCTGCAGCTCAGGGAGGCTGTCGTCCTTGGCAATGAGCTTGTATGAGCACCAGTCGCCCTTGAAGAAGTCCACGCCCCACTTTGCATAGGTATCGGCGTCCTGCTTCTCATGCCCATAACTCCCCTCGAAGCCGGCGCAGGTCTTCGGCCCGGGTGACGAGTAAAGCCCGAACTTCAGCCCCTTGGCATGGATGTAATCCGCCAGCCCCTTCATATCAGGAAACTTCTCATTTCCCGTGATCTCGCCGTTTGCATCGCGATCGCCTTCCCAGCAATCGTCAATGTTCACGTACTGATAGCCGTGACCGGCCAGCCCGGTCTTAATGAGCTGATCGGCTGCGTCCCGCATCTTCTGATCGTCCACCGTTCGACACCAGACATACCAGGAGTTCCAGCCCATCGGCGGAGTGAGCGCGAGTTTGTCCCTTCCGCCGACGATGGTCAGCGTGCCCCTGGCGACGCCCTTCGGCCCTTTGACGGTCAATGTGACCTCAGTCGTCCCCGCCTCCTTGAGCGATCCCGATATGATCCCCATACTCTCATCCAGGCTCAGCCCGGCAGGCAGGTTCTCCGCCGAGTACTCGAGCGGCCCCTTGCCGGTCGCGGGGATCAGGAACAGGAACGGCCTGCCCGGGGTCGCGCCGATGATCTTCGGCCAGTTGATCGAGGGCTTGTCCGCCACATTGTGAGCGATCTTCATCGGCTGCTCATCGGTGAATGCGGTAGCCACCGGGTATTCCGACTGATCCAGCTTCTCGGGAACGTAGATCGCTGCATCGGCCCAATCCGCATGATCGAAGCCTATGCCATCGCCTGCATCATCGGCAACGAGGACCATGCGCTTAGCGCCCTTGAGGTAAACCGTGAAGTTATACGGCTGGTCGCCTCCATGCATGATGGGCGTCCTGGCGGCCTCTTTGCCGTCCACCAAGACCCGGAATATCACCGATCCCTGCCCATTCGCCGCATCGTCAACTCCCGCCTGGGCCATGAACAACTCGGCCTTGCCCTTCAGGTCCACTGCGAATACGCTTTCCGCATGGCTGCCGACGCCGTTCTCATACGCCTGCCCGTGCAGCGCCAGCGGCTTCTCCGCTGCCGACAGCTTGGCGTGTGGCTGGCCATAGCTCTGGGTCATCTTGCTCAGGTCCAGTTCTTCCAGGCGGACGGTGTGCATGCCGTTGGTATTTGCACAGATGCCGCATCGCGGCAGCAAACCGAGAACGAATAGGGTCAATGCAATCTTAGTCACTTGGGTGCCTCCATACGCTAATTGTTCGACGCTCCTCCGATTCGACCTCCGGGCAGGTATCCATCCCCTTTGTGCCGAATCTCCATGAAAATGTTAATTCTATGTATGCTACTGGTGTCTATGCAGCCGAAGACCTTCATCAACGAATTTCCTCATCCCCCGATGATCGTCCATTTCCATCCGAATACCGGTCAGTTCAAGCTCGACCACCTCAAGTTCGCCCTCGACCACAAAGTGAACGCCGTGGAACTTGACCTTCATCTGCGAGACGGAAAAGTCGTGTGCAACCACGATTCGGCGACCCCCGAAAGCCCGACCCTCAAGCAGGCGATGGATATGATCCTCCGCCGGAAGAGGCATGACCGCCTCCAATTCTTCATCGTTCTCGAACCCAAGGAGAACTCAGGCGCATTATTTGAAGCGATACTGAAGGTTTTGGGTGACTACCGAGCGCACCTCAGCACATCTGCGGAGCGCATTTCGCCGAGAGGCGTGACAGTTGTGATCACGGGCGCATATCCGCTGGAGTTCTACTCTCACTTCCCCCCGGCGACCGTCAATCGGCTTTGTATCGTCGAGAGCCATGACTATTCCGATGAGATCACGGACCTATCCGGGCAGCGATTCCAGTGGGTCTCCATAAAGCACTCGAAGAAGCTCGGAGAGGACGCTCGGCGAGTCCGCGCTCTGCATGACGGCACTGATCCCGCGATCCCCGGCAAGTTCAACGTCCGAATCTGGGACTGCCAGGGCGACCTGGAGCAGGCCATCGCCTCCGGCGCAGACTCCCTCAACTGCGACCGCGATGAGATAGAACTGTTCAAGAAAGCACTCAAGTAACCTGAGGCCCATTTGTCCGCCTGGCCGTAACTCGCTGACAGAAAGCCGTCAGGATCACCTCTCTCATTTCGGCTTCAACCCCTGACGTTCGGCAAGGAGCTCTATCACATGGCGGACCCGCCGCTTCCGATCCCCGCTTTGAATCTGGATCAGGCATGCCGGGCAGGCGGTGGAAACGATCTCCGCCCCAGTCTCCGCTATCCGGCTGATCTTCCTTGCCAGGATCTCCCGCGACATCTCGGGATGCGTAATGTTGTACGAACCCGCGCCTCCGCAGCACCAGTTCGCCTCCGCAAGCTCCACGAGTTCAAATCCGCCCGCATCAACCAGCAGCTTCCGAGGCTGCTCGATTATCCCTTGCTGCCGGCCAAGATGGCATGGGTCATGGTAAGTCACGATCCCTCCGGTGCTGACAGGCTTCGGCAGAGTAAGCGTCGCCAGCAATTCAGTCAAGTCCCGAGTTTTCTCGACAAGGCCTTTCGCGTCGGGCAGAAGATCCGCGTACTCCTTCAGGAATCCGCTGCAGCTCCCGCATTCGGACACCAGCAGATCGAAGTCAATGCTCGAAAGCAGATCGAGGTTCTTCTTGGCAAGCTGCTTCGCCGCCTCCACATCGCCGTAGGAGTAGGGGGGCAGGCCGCAGCAATTGTTCGGCGCAATGATCACCTGGCATCCGGCGAGCGATAGCATCCTTATCGCCGCCTCGCCCGTCTCGGGGAGTTGGAAGTTCGTCCCGCAGCCGATGAAGTACAGCACCTTCGGCCCGGTCGCGTGCTCAGGATCGAGCCGCAGTATGCCGTCGCCGGCATCAACGAATCCCATCGCCGCCAGCCGATCCCTTAGAAACTCGCGAGGCATGGAATCAACCAGCTTATCGGCCGCTGCCAGGGTAGGGTTCAGCCACCGCAGGAGGCCAAGACTCTGAGCCACCTTGGACAGCCCGCTCTGCTTGCCCAGGGAGGCCATCCGCACGAACTTCTTGAGCTTCTCAGGATTCGGCAGGAGGCTGCGGAAGATGAACCGCTGGATGCGAGGTTGGCCATACTGGGCGTGGAATGCCTCGCGGGCGAGGACCATCAACTCCTTCGTCTGCACCTTGCCGAAGCAGTCAACCGTGCATGCTCCGCACAGCAGGCAGTTGAAGAAGGGCTGAAGCATCTCGCGCGTCAAGGTGTTCTGCCCCTGAGTTACCACCTGCAGGATCTGATTGCGCGCCCGGGCGACCTCCGCCTCACGACGAACCGTGCGGTATACCGGACAGCTCTGCATGCAGTAGCCGCACTTGTTGCACCGGCTTAGCTCAGACTCGATAAACTCGCTGTCTCTCATAGCACATCCGGGAGTGTCTCATTCGGATCGAAGGCTTGTTTCAGCCGCCTGCACACATCCAGAACGGTATCCTCCAGTGCAGGCCGACTCCTGCTCCGCTTGGCGACGGCATGGAAAACCAGCCCCAATCCCAATGAGGCGCGAAGCGGGAAATCCCCATCCAGTTCGCTCGCCGTCTTCACGGTATCGCTGATCGCGCATGATTCCTTCAGCACCCGCCAACCGCCAAGGTCGGTCACGGTCTGCCAGAGTTCAGAATAATCGGCATCCAGCGCCGCCCAATTCCCCGACTTCGTGAGCCTTCGCTCCATCTCATCAACGTCATCGGCGAGGCCTTCCAGCCCAACGAGCACCTGCCATCCGTCGAGCCCGGCCAGCTTCGCCGCAGGCGGATTCAGCAACTCAACCGCCGCAGGTCTCATTCCCGACTGGACGATCACGCCGAGAAGCTCCTCCGCCGACGAAGGGCTCTCAATCGCGAGTGCCAGGTTCCGGCGTGCTTCCGGCCTCGGCAGCGTGCGGAACGTAATCTCCGTGATCGCCGCCAAACTCCCATGCGAGCCGATCAGCAGCCTCTCGACCGCATACCCAGCGACGTTCTTCACGCATTTGCCGCCGAACCGAACGACCTCCCCATTCGGGAGGGCTGCCCTGATCCCCGTCACCAGGTCCCTCGGACCGCCGTAGAGCAGCCGGTGAGGGCCGTAATCATTAGTGCTGACGATTCCTCCCAAAGTCGCCCGACCCCCGCATCGAGGCCTTAGCGCCAGCATCTGCCCGTGAGCCGCGATCGCTTCATCAACCTGGGGCAGGGTAACTCCGCACTCGGCAGTGATCGTCAGGTTCTCCGGATCGAAGGAAATGATCCTGTTCAGGCGGCTGAGTTCCAGCGGCGCATACTCAATGGACATTGAGTCGGACTTGGTGCCTGCCCCCATCAGAACTACCTTCTGGCTATCTCGAGTGGCTCGCGCAAGCAGCGCCTGGACTTCCTCCCCGCTCTCCGGCTGAACCCAATTCGTCGCCTCTCGACCCTGCTTCTCCTGCGGAATCCCACTCTTGTCAGGGAGGACTTTGTCAGGATTGCACAGCCCCTCGGGATCGAAGACCTCCTTGATCCGCCACATCAGCCGCAGCTCCGACGGCCCGAACATCCGCTGCATGTATTTCCGCTTGCCGCACCCAATGCCATGCTCCCCGGTCAATACGCCGCCATGATTCACCGCGAGTTCCGTGATCTCCTGATCGGCCTCTTTCGCGCGCCTGACCTGGTCCTCATCCCGCGGATCGAACAGCAGGAGTGGGTGAAGGTTTCCGTCCCCGGCGTGGAGGACGTTCGTGATCGGGATGTCCCACTTGCGGCTGATCTCCATAACCTCGGCCAGCACCTTGGGAAGCTCATTTCGGGGGACGGATATGTCCGTGCAAATCTTGCTTGGGGCGATATTCACCACCGCCCCGAATGCGCCCTTGCGTCCCTTCCAGAGCAGCGTCCGCTGCTCCTCGTCCTCCGCAACCTGGAAACTGCGCACCTTGTTCCGAGCGCAGGCCGCTTTGACCTGCTTCACCTGATGGGCCATGCTCGTGCTCAATCCATCCAGTTCGACGATCAAGACCGCCTCCGCATCGAGCGGATACCCCGCATGCAGGTTCTGCTCGATCGCCTGGATCATCGGCTTGTCCATCATCTCGAGGGTGGCCGGAATGATCCCCGCGGCAATGATGTCGCTCACGGCCTGACTCGCGCCATCGAGGGAATCGAAAATCGCCAGCATGGTCGTCACTGCTTCCGGCATCGGCATCACCCGGCAGGTGATCTCCGTCACCAGTCCGAATGTCCCCTCGCTCCCGACGATGATTCCCACCAGATCATAACCCGGCGGATCGAGCGCCTTGCCGCCGGTAACCAGCAGACGGCCATCTGGGAGAACGAATTTGAGACCAAGGATGTGATTCGCGGTTACGCCATACTTGAGGCAGTGCGGCCCACCCGAATTCTCACCTACGTTTCCGCCGAGCGTACACACACATTGACTTGCTGGATCGGGAGCATAGAAGAAATGGCCTTTAGCAAGGATGTCTTGGAATTGGAGGTTCACGACTCCGGGCTGCACCACCGCCCGCTGGTTCGCATAATCGAACTCCAAAACTCGATCCATGCGCGTGAAGGAGAACACGGCCCCTCCAGAAACCGGAACCGGCCCGCCGCTTAGACTGGTCGCAGCGCCGCGAGGCACGATGGGCATGCCTGCTTCGCGAATCGCTTTCACCGCCGAGATCACCTGCTCCGTAGTCTCCGGCAGGATCGCGAGTTCGGCCTCGCCCTCATAAAGTGTGCCGTCATACCCGTACATGAACAACCGCAATGGATCGTCCATCACGGCATCACGGGGCAGGAGTTTTCGTAATTTTTTAGCGAGCACTCTGTCGCTCCGTTAGACCATAGACAGAAGACAAAAGAGCCTGTTGAACAAATCGGTTTTCAGGTTACTTCCAGTCGCAGAATGACATGGCATGGGCGGGAAGCGCCCTTTTCGGCAGGAAGCCGTCTATCAGACG
>Ga0307379_10005068_pt1 | contig 18516 bp, 14 predicted proteins | sample UN2MG_FD_202237 | JGI IMG/M metagenome (GOLD analysis project Ga0307379, IMG submission 202237) | Soil microbial communities from Risofladan, Vaasa, Finland - UN-2 | ecosystem: Environmental > Terrestrial > Soil > Coastal area > Acid sulfate soil | place: Finland: Risofladan, Vaasa | collected... | reverse complement strand
GATGCATCCTGGGCCAGAACACGATGGTGGCCGGCGGCGCGACCCTGGGCGACAACGTCAAGGTGCAGAACAACGTGGCGATCTACAGCGGCGTGGTCGTCGAGGACGACGTCTTCCTGGGCCCCAGTTGCGTGCTGACGAACGTCAGCAACCCGCGGTCGCAGGTGTCTCGCCGCTCGCTGTACGAGCGAACGGTCCTTCGTCGCGGCGCGACGGTCGGCGCGAACGCCACGCTGGTCTGCGGCATCGAGGTCGGCCGGTATGCCTTCATCGCCGCCGGGGCCGTGGTGGCCGCCGATACGCCCGACTACGCCCTGATGATGGGCGTGCCGGCCCGCCGGGTCGGCTGGATGAGCCGCCACGGGCATCGCCTGCAAGCGCCCGACGCCGAGGGCGTTCTCACTTGTCCCGAGAGCGGCTTCCGATATAAAGAGGTCTCCCCCGGCCTGCTGCGGTGCCTGGACCTGGACGAGGAAGCCCCGCTGCCGGCGGAATTGTCCGTCGGAGAGATACCCTACGACGAGTGGAAGGCCCGGCGCCGCGGGCGACCCCATGCAGAGAGCAAGGAAGAATGACATGCAGGTTCCCCTTCTGGATCTGAAGGCCCAGTACGCGACGATCAAGGACGAGATCGCCCCCGCCGTCCAGGCCGTCCTGGACAGCCAGTACTTCATCAACGGCCCCGAGGTGAAGCAGTTGGAGGCCGCCATCGCCGACTACAGCCAGTGCAAGGCGGCCGTCGGCGTCTCCAGCGGCACCGACGCGCTGCTGGCCGGCCTGATGACCCTCGGCGTGGGCGCCGGCGACGAGGTGATCACCACGCCCTTTACGTTCTTCGCCACCGCCGGGGCTATCTGGCGCGTGGGGGCCCGGTGCGTGTTCGTCGACATCCAGCCGGAGACGTTCAACATCGATCCCGCCCAGGTCGAGGCCGCCGTCACCGAGAAGACCAAGGCGATCATGCCGGTCCACCTCTTCGGACAGACGGCCGACATGGACCCGATGCTGGCCATCGCGGCCAGGCACGACCTGTTCGTCGTCGAGGACGCCGCCCAGGCCATCGGGGCCACGTACCGGGGCCGCAGGGCCGGGTCCATCGGCGCGATCGGGTGCTTCAGTTTCTACCCGAGCAAGAACCTCGGCGGCCTGGGCGACGGCGGGATGATCACCACGCAGGACGAGGAGCTGGCCGCGCGCCTGCGCCAGTGCCGCAGTCACGGCTCCGGGCCGAAGTATTTCCACCACTGGGTCGGCGGGAACTTCCGGCTGGACACGATCCAGGCCGCGGGGCTGCTGGTCAAGCTGCGGCACCTCGACGGCTGGTCGGCCAAGCGCCGAGCCAACGCCGCGCGCTACGATGAGCTGCTGGCCGACTGCCCGCCCGTGGTCACGCCGACGGTCTCGGAGGGCAACGTCAGCATCTTCAACCAGTACGTGATCCGCGTGCCGCGGCGCGACGCGCTCCAGGCCTTCCTGACCGACCGGGGCATCGGCACGGTGGTCTACTACCCGTTGAGCCTTCACCAGCAGGAATGCTTCAAGGACCTGGGCTACAAGACCGGCGACTTCCCCGTCAGCGAGAAGGCCGCCACGGAGGCCCTTGCGCTGCCCATCTACCCGGAACTTACGGACGAGCAGATCGTTACCGTTGCCGAGAGCATCAAGGAGTTCCTGTCCTGACCGCAGAAGTGCTCGGCACACCCCAAGAATCTGTATCTATAGCAAATAGAGGAATTTACTGGATTCCCGGTGTGCGGGGTCCCTGTGTCGGACGAAACGGCACGGGACACTTTGCGGATTTTCTAAGTCTTTTATTTTGTGCAGATTAAAGAATCCGGGGCGTCCAGTTTTGTGCGTGTCTTTCGCCTTGGGACGGCTTCCGGACCGCCGGCGCGTCGATTCCGGGGTGGGGTGCCAGAAAGCCGAACGTCCGCGAGGCAAACGGCCGAAGTAGGTAGTACCGCGGAGGGGGGCTGGCATGCATGAGTTCGTGAAGGAAAGGCTCGGTTTCCGATGGCGAAATACTTGGTGACAGGCGGGGCGGGGTTCATCGGTTCGAATCTGGTCCGCCACGTTCTGGAGAAAGGCCACGAGGTTGTCGTTCTGGACAACTTCGCCACCGGCAAGCGGGAGAACCTCGCGGAGGTCATGGACCGCATCGAGCTGATCGAGGGCGACATTCGCGACCTGGACGTCGTCCGGCGTGCCGCGGCGGGTTGTGCGGTGATCTTCCACGAGGCGGCCCTCGGCTCGGTGCCGCGGAGCGTCAAGGAGCCGGTGACCGGCCACGACGTGAACGTCAACGGCACGATCAACGTCCTGGAGGCGGCCCGGTCGGCCGGCCAGCGGGTGATCTTCGCGGCCTCCTCCAGCGCGTACGGCAATCAGGCCGAGTCGCCCAAGCACGAGGGGATGGTCCCCGCGCCGATCAGCCCGTACGCGGCCAGCAAGGTCTGCTGCGAGGCCTACATGCAGGGCTACGCCGCGGCCTACGGCCTGGAGACGGTGAGCCTTCGGTACTTCAACGTCTTCGGCCCGCGTCAGGACCCCGCCGGCGCGTACGCGGCGGTGATTCCGGCGTTCGTCAGCCGGCTGCTGGGTGGCTGGCGGCCGGTCGTCTTCGGCGACGGCGAGCAGAGCCGCGACTTCTGCTACATTCGCAACGTCTGCGAGGCGAACTGGCTGGCGGCCGAGGCCCCCGGGGAGGTCTGCGACGGCCGGCCGATGAATATCGCCTGCGGGCGCCGGACGAGCCTCAACGAGATCCTCGCCCAGCTTCGGGACCTGATGGGCGTGGAGGTCGAGGCGGACTATCAGCCGTCGCGGGCCGGCGACGTGAAACACTCGCTGGCCGACGTCTCGCTCGCGCGGAAGCGGATCGGCTACGAGCCGGCCGTGTTCTTCGAGGAGGGCCTCGCCGAGGCCATCGACTGGTACCGAGAGCACCTGGCCTGATTGCCCCGGGCTGTCGTCTCGGGTCCCCCCGCGGCCGTTCCAGGAGGATATTCCTCCCTTGTCGCCGTCGGGCCCTTTCCCGCCGCCGTCCAACCCGGTACGATGAGTTTTTGGGAGACCGAGCAATGCATGGACATCTTCCGGCGCCGCACGGCGGGTCGCTGGTGAACCTGATGGCGGACGAGGGCCGGGCGAAGGAGCTGCGGTCGCTGTCGCGCGACTACGCGTCGTGGTCGCTGACCCCGCGCCAGTTGTGCGATCTGGAGCTTCTGCTGAATGGCGGGTTCTCGCCGCTGCGGGGCTTTCTCGGGCGGGCGGACTACGAGAGCGTCTGCGAGACGATGCGCCTGGCGGACGGCACGATGTGGCCGATGCCGATCATGCTGGATGTCGCCGACGAGGTGGCCGCCGGCCTCCAACCGGGCGACGCACTGGCCCTGCGCGACCCGGAGGGGGTCATGCTGGCCGTGCTGACGGTGCGGGACGTCTGGCAGGCCGACCGCCGCGCCGAGGCCGAGCGTGTCTTCGGCTCGACGAGCCCCGAGCACCCCGGCGTGGCGCACCTGCTGAACGCCACGCACGGGACGTACGTGGGCGGCTCGGTGGAGGGCGTCGAGCCGCCGTGCCACTACGACTTCCGCGAGGTCCGCCTCACGCCGGCGCGGCTGCGGGAGCGGTTCACCGCGCGAGGCTGGCGGAACGTGGTGGCCTTCCAGACCCGCAACCCGATGCACCGGGCGCACCAGGAGTTGACCATCCGCGCCGCCAAGGAGCTGGAGGCCAACCTGCTGATCCACCCGGTGGTGGGCATGACCAAGCCGGGCGACGTGGATCACTACACGCGCGTTCGCTGCTACCAGGCGTTGATGAGCCACTACCCCAAGGGCACGGCGATGCTGGGCCTCCTGCCCCTGGCGATGCGGATGGGCGGGCCGAGAGAGGCCGTCTGGCACGCCATCATCCGGAAGAACTACGGCTGCTCGCACTTCATCGTGGGCCGCGACCACGCCGGGCCGGGCAGCGACTCGGCGGGCAAGCCGTTCTACGGGCCCTACGAGGCCCAGGAGCTGCTCAGCCGACACGAGGAGGAGTTGGGCGTCAAGATGGTGCCGTTCCAGCTCATGGTCTACCTCGCCGAGGAGGACCGGTACGTGGCCATCGACGACGTGCCCGACGGCGTGAAGCCGAAGATGCTTTCGGGCACCGAGCTTCGCGAGCGGCTGGCGGACGGGCGGGACATCCCCGAGTGGTTCTCGTTTCCCGACGTGGTCAAGGAGCTTCGGCGCACCTACCCGCCGCGAGGCAGGCAGGGGTTCACGGTGTTCTTCACGGGCCTGCCGAGCTCGGGCAAGAGCACGCTGGCGAACGTGCTGATGGCCAAGCTGATGGAGACCGGCGGGCGACCCATCACGCTGCTGGACGGCGACTTGGTGCGCAAGAACCTCTCCAGCGAGTTGGGCTTCTCGAAGGAGCACCGGGACATCAACATCCGCCGGATCGGATGGGTGGCCTCGGAGATCACGAAGAACGGGGGCATCGCCATCTGCGCGCCGATCGCCCCGTACGAGCGGGTCCGCCGGGAGGTCGAGAACATGATCTCGCCGGTGGGGGGCTTCACCCTCGTGCACGTCTCCACGCCGGCGGCGGTCTGCGAGCAGCGCGACCGGAAGGGGATGTACGCCAAGGCGCGGGCCGGCATCATCCGGGAGTTCACGGGCGTCTCGGACCCCTACGAGGAGCCGACCGACGCGGCCCTGACCTTCGACACGACCGACCTGTCTCCCGAGGAGTGTGCCCAGGAGATCATCCTGCACCTGGAGAGGCAGGGGTACATCGCGGCGGAGCAGGAGTAGGCTCGCCCGGCCCGGCGGGGGCGATCAGGCGAGGCGTTCGACGAGGATGTCCGCGATGCGCTCGGCGGCGTGGCCGTCCCAGAGGGGCGGCGTCCGCGGCGGGCGCCCGCGGCCGTCCATGGTCCGGCGATAGGCCTCGAGGATTCGCTGAGGATCCGTCCCGACGATCTGGTTCGAGCCGACGTCCACGGTGATCGGCCGCTCGGTGTTCTCCCGCAGTGTCAGGCACGGCACCTTGAGGATCGTGGTCTCCTCCTGGATGCCGCCGGAGTCGGTCAGGACGAGCTTGGAGCTGCTCATGAGCTTCAGGAAGTCCAGGTAGCCGATCGGGTCGAGCAGGCGGAGGTTTTTCATGGCCTCCACGCGGGGTGCCAGGCCGAGCTTCGGCAGGTTCTTTCGCGTTCGGGGGTGGATGGGGAACGCGATGGGCAGGTCCCGCTGGATGACCTCGAGGGCGTCGAGGATGCGTGCGAAGACGGCCGGATCGTCCACGTTGCTGGGCCGATGGAGCGTCAGCGAGGCATACCCGCCGGGCTGGAGCCCCAGCTCGTCGAGGATCCCGCTGGCCTCCGCTTTGGCGCGGTTCTTCAGCAGCGTGTCGATCATCACGTTGCCCACGAGAAAGACGCTTTCGTCCGGGGCGCCCTCGTTGCGGAGGTTGTCCACGCCGCTCTGCTCGGTGCAGAAGAGGAGATCGCTGATGGCGTCGGTGAGGCGGCGGTTGATCTCCTCGGGCATGGCGCGGTCGAAGCTCCGCAGGCCCGCCTCGACGTGCACGAGCCGGACGCCGAGCTTCACCGCCACCAGGCCGCACGCGATCGTGCTGTTCACGTCGCCGACGACCAGGACGGCGTCGGGCTTCTCCTTCAGCACGACCGGCTCGAAGGCCTTCATGATCCGGGCGGTCTGGGCGGCATGCGACGCCGAGCCGACTTCGAGGTTGACGTCGGGCTCGGGGATGCCGAGCTGCCGGAAGAACAGGTCGCTCATGCGCTCGTCGTAGTGCTGGCCGGTATGGACGAGCAGGGGCTCCAGCTCCGGGCGGGCCTGGTAGGCCTCCATGAGCGGGGCGATCTTCATGAAGTTGGGGCGGGCGCCCGCGACGTTGATGATCTTCATTTCTCTTTCGCTTCTCTACGAACCTTGCCGGGGAACGTCATCCAGAGGACACTGGGATGGTATCGGCAATCTGTCCGCGGGTCGTGACCTGTCCGCCGGCCTACGCGTCATGGTACGCTCCGCCCGGCCGCCGGGGGAAGGGGCAGCGACGGGGGAATGGCTGGACGCCCGGCCCCGGCGTGTCGTACAATCGGGCGCTCGGCACGTGGAGGGCAGACGGCCGACGCGGAACGGCTGGCGGGAGATCCGTCATGAAATGGTGCGTGCTTGCCTCGTGGGTCTCGGCGTGCTGCCTGCTGACCGGCGCGTCGAGCGCCGACGAGATCGACGACCTCGTCAACGCGCTGAAGCCCTCTCCTCTGGACCATGCCGTCTGGGCCGAGAACCTCCTGAAAGCCGCCGAGAACCTCAAGGCCCCCGAGGCGCGGATGCGGCTTCACAAGCGGGTCTACGCGTACGGCCTCAAGCGGCCAAAGGGGTACCCGGCGGCCATCAAGGCGGCGCGGTTCCTGGCGGGGGCTCAGCCGAAGGACCGGCTCCTGTGGGAGAGGAAGCTTCTGGCGGCGTTGAAGCTCAACTGGCAGTCGGCCGGGCGCAAGGAGAAGAAGGAGGCGGGCAGGGAATACGTGGATCAGCTCATCGCGACGGCCGACAGCCTGGTGGGCTCCGGCAAGGACTCCGAGGCCGCCAAGCTGTACGGGGAGGCGTCCTACAAGGCCAGGTACTACGCTCCCAGCCGCAAGGAGGAAATCGCCCAGAGGCTCAAGGACCTGCGGGAGCGGGAGCGGCTCCGGCGGGACGTGAAACGGTGCCGGAGCGTGTTGGCCGAGAATCCCGGAAACGTGGTCGTTCGGGAGAAGCTGATCCGCCTGTACGTCGAGGATCTCGACAAGGCCGCGGAGGCCAAGGCCCTGCTCACGGCGGACGTGGGCGAGGCGCTGCGGACCTGCGTACCCCTGGCGGCGGGCAAGATCGACAGCGCCCCCAAGAGGGTCTGCATGGAGTTGGGCGACTGGTACCGGTCGCTGGCCACCGACGCCAGCCCGGCGGGGAAGGCCAACGTGCTGGCCAGGGCGAAGGCCTACTACGGGCGCTTCGTGAAGCTGGAGACCAACACGGTCCAGAACGCGATCGGCAAGGCCAAGCTGGCCCAGGTGGAGAAGGCCCTGGCGGAGACCGCCGTCGGGCCCCGCCGGGGACAGATCACCCTGACCCTGGGCAAGAACGTCACGATGAAGCTCGTCCTCATACCGGCCGGCAAGTTCCTGATGGGCAGCCCCCTGACGGAGAAGAGGCGCAAGGTCGAGGAAGTGCCGCACGACGTGTCGGTCACCGGGCCGTTCTACCTGGCCGTGACCGAGGTGACGCAGGGGCAGTACGCGTCGATCATGGGCAAGAACCCCGCGAAACACAAAGGGCCCCAGTATCCCGTGGAGCAGGTATCGTGGACCGACGCGGTGCAGTTCTGCAAGAAGCTCTCTGCCAGGACGGGCAAGGCGGCTCGCCTGCCGACGGAGGCCGAGTGGGAATACGCCTGCCGGGCCGGCGCGAAGGGGCGGTTCTGCTTCGGGGACGACGCCAAGCTCCTGGGCGACTACGCCTGGTACGCCGCCAACAGCAGCGGCAGCACGCAAGCCGTCGGGCAGAGGAAGCCCAATGCCTGGGGCCTGTACGACATGCACGGCAACGTATCCGAGTGGTGCAGCGACTGGTACGCCGCTCCCTACTCGGGGAAGAAGGAGATCGACCCGCGTGGCCCGGCCTCCGGGAGCGGCCGTATCCTGCGCGGCGGCACCTGCAAGAACTCGGACCGACTGTGTCGCTCGGCGTTCCGCTACAGGGGCCATGCGCAGCGCTACCGGACCGACTGCGCCGGTTTCCGGGTCGTGGTTCCATGGTCTCCGGACATGAAGTGATCGGCCCGCCCCCTGCCGGCGGCGCGGGAGACGGCGGACCTTGATGCGGGCCTCTCAGAATCCTCCGACCCAATCGCCGGCGGATCGTCCGGTGGGGGGGTTCCCCGGCCAGTGGTGGGTCGCCCACGTCCGCCCGCGCCAGGAAAAGGCCCTGGCGCGAGACGTTTTGCGTTCAGGAGGGGGGTACTTCCTGCCGATGTATGAAGTTACGAAGCGAAGTGGCCCCCGCCAGTGGCGGTCACTTCTGCCTCTGTTCCCCGGCTACGTGTTCCTGTGTGGCCGCGAGGAAGACCGGCTGGCGGCGCTGAAGACCAACCGGATTGTCAAGGTCATCGACGTGGCGGACCAGGCGCGACTGGTCGCGGAGTTGACGGCGATCCAGCGTCTCGTGAGGTCGAGAACTGCGATGGATCCATACCGGGCCATGGCGAAGGGCCGAACGTGCCGAGTTCGCAGAGGTCCGCTGTCGGGTCTGGAAGGCCACGTGGTTCGGCGCAAGGGCCGCCTGCGATTCGTGGTGAACGTGACCATTCTCGGGCAGGGCGCCATGCTGGAGATCGACGCGGAGATGCTCGAACCGGCCGAGTGACCTAGGCGTACCAGTAGTATCCGTTCCGCACTGCGGAGGCAGCGGCCGTTCGGAGGGATCGGCAGGCGGCGAAACATCCACAACTGGTTTACTTGTATAGACTTTTGAGCTTCTTCGGTGCACAGCCGAGGGAGGCGGAGTCTGCACTCTTGCAGGTCGGCGGGCCGGACGGCAGGGCGGTCCCGGAGATCAAGATGAGCGATCAGCCGAAGGCGAACGACGAGCCGATCGTCCTGGCTCTCATCCCGGCTCGGGGCGGCTCCAAGAGCGTGCCGCACAAGAACATCCAGCCGTTCCGGGGCAAGCCGCTGATCGTGCACGCCATCGAGCAGTCCCTGGCCAGCGAAACCGTCAGCCGGGTCATCGTCAGCACCGACGATCCGAAGATCGCCGAAGTCAGCCGGCAGGCCGGCGCCGACGTGCCCTTCCTGCGCCCGGCGGAAATCTCCGGCGACTACGCCACGGACTTCGAGGCCTTCGAGCACGCCCTGGGCTGGCTCGACGAGAACGAGGGCTACCGCCCGGACCTCATCGTCCAGGTGCGATGCACCTGTCCGCTTCGCCCGCCGGGGCTGATCGACGTGGGCGTCCGCCGACTGCTGGCCGAGCCCGAGGCCGACTCCCTCCGGGTGGTGATCCCCGCGCCGCACCCACCGTACAAGATGTGGCTGCTCGACGGGAAGTTCCTCCAGCCCCTCCTGGCCCTGCCCGGGGTCCCGGAGCCCTACAACCAGCCGCGCCAGAAGCTCCCCGCGGCGTACTGGCAGAACGGCTACCTCGACGTCATGCGGTGGTCCACGGTGATGGAGAAGCATTCCATCACCGGCGATCGGATCCTCGGGCTGATCATGGATCCGGAACACGACGTGGACATAGACGGGCAGCGGGACATCGAGCTGGCCGCCGCGAAGGCCAAGGCCCGGGAAGCCGACGCCTGACGGCCCTCGCGCCGGTCGGCGCATGCTTCCAGGAGACGCAGCCCATGGCAGCTTTTCGCATCACCGACGGGGTTCACCTGGGTATCTCGCACGCGGTGCTGCTGCTGTACCGGTACCTGACGCACGTGTACTTCCTGGGGGACCTGTCGCTCGTGCAGTTCATCAACGGCTACGACCTCGGACGCCGCCGGAAGCAGACCGACCTGCGCGTCCTGACCGTCAGCGGCAACGGCGTCGGAGAGCTGCAAATGCTCCTGGCGTCCGACCCCCGGGTGAGCCGGGTGGACCTGATGACGGTCAAGCCGATGCAGATGCACATCATGCGGATGCTCTCGGAAGCCTCCGCCGAACGGATCGAGCAGCTATGGGCCTGGGCGCGGGAGCAGACGCGGGACTACCCGATCCTCAGCGAGGCGTTCTCGGCTGCCGGGCTGGAGGCGTACTGGCAGGAGGAATGTGCCAAGTGGCAGAAGGAAGTCGACCACGGCAAGGTCATGCCCGTGGGCGGCTCGCCGTGGTCGCTTGTGCCCGAGCCGACCTACGACGCCATCCTCCTCTCGCACGCCCAGACGGTTCTGTATGAGAGGGATGCCAAGGGCCTGATGGCCTGCCTGAAGCCCGGCGGGCTGCTGGCCCTGGTGATGCCCATCGTGTTCGCCCCGCCCACGGATCAGCCGGTTCCCAGCCGGTTCGCCGACACGGCGATGGTCCGGGAGACGAAGGCGAAGATGCGGGAGCTGGCCCGCGCACACGGGTACGACCTTCACGCGGCCGTGCCGCAGCGCGTGCAGTGGACGCGCGATGAAGACGACGTCTTCCAGGTGGTCTCGTTCATGATCACGCGGCCGATGCGGTCGCTGCTGACGGGCGAACTGCTGATCTACTCCCTCCAGGCGAACATGCCGGATTCCCTTCGCCTGTCCATGTTGGAGGCGGCCCTGGTCGACGTGCCGCCCGGGATGGCCGCCGGCCGAGACGTCTACCAGCTCATGCTCGCCGAGAAGCCGGTGGACTCCTGACCGCCGCGGCGGCGACAGGCGGGCGCGATGGCCCGTGCCCTACAGGAGAAGCACCCATGGAGAAGAAGATCACCTTCCCTTTCGGCCCGGTTGAGGTGGCTCGCGACGGCGGCATGCTCCCGCTGCTGGAGATGGCCAACAACCACCAGGGGGACGTGGAGCACGGCAAGAGGATCGCCCGGGAGATGGCCGCGGTCTGCCGCGAGCGGGGCGTCCAGGCCGGCATGAAGCTCCAGTTCCGCCGGTGCGACGTGTACCTTCACCCCGGCTACGCCCAGTGGCGAGGCGGCGAGCTGTCGAACCCGCTGGCGACCCGCTTCACGAGCACGAGCCTCTCCTACGACCAGTACTACGAGATTGTTTGCGCGATCCGCGAGGTGGGGCTGATCCCGTTCTCCACGCCGTGGGACGAGCCCACCGTGGAATGGTGCGACCGAATGGACCTGCCCGTGATCAAGGTGGCCAGCTGCTTCTGCTCCGACGTGCCGCTACTTCGCGCGATCGCCGAGACGCGCCGCCCCGTCGTCGCGTCGGTGGGGGGGGCCAGCACCTACGAGGTGGACCGGCTGGTGGAGATCTTCCGCTCGGAGAACCTTCCGCTGGCGCTGCTCCATTGCATCGCGCTGTATCCCACGCCCATCGACAAGCTGGCCGGCGACCAGGTCCGCCAACTGCGACAGCGATATCCGGATCTGGTGATCGGCTATTCCGGGCACGAGGCCCCGACGGACCTGACGGCCGTGACGATGGCCGTGACCGCCGGGGCCGCCATCGTCGAACGCCACGTGGGCGTGCCCACCGAGACGATCACGCTGAACAAGTACTCGATGAACCCCGAGCAGGTGGGCCGGTGGCTGGACCGGATGATCCTGGTCCACAAGGGCACAGGCACGGGCCGGAGCCGCCCGGTCATCGAGGGCGAGGCCGAGGCGCTGGGCAGGATCCAGCGGGGCATCTACGCCCGCCGGACGATGGCCCCCGGGGAGTTCCTCAAGCCCGAGGACATCCTGCTGGCCATGCCCAGGCTGCCGGGTCAGTTCGCCGCGGGCGACATCGACGAGGTGTGCGGCCAGCCCGCCCCGGCCAGGGGGCTCCAGCCCATGATGCCGATCTGGTGCGACCAGCCGGGCCAGGTGCCCCCGGAGATCCGGGCCAGCAGCATTCGCCAGCGCGTCCGCGAGGTCCTCGATCACGCTCGCATCAATCTTGCCGGCGAGACCGAGGCGGTCATCCAGCACTTCCACGGCCTGGACCGGTTCGACGAATGCGGCGGCGTGCTGATCAACATCGTCAACCGCGAGTACTGCAAGATGCTGATCGTCATGCTCTCGGGCCAGAGCTACCCGATGCACAGTCACCAGCAGAAGGAAGAGACGTTCCACCTGCTGGCCGGGGAGCTGGAAGTGACCCTCGGCGGCGAGGAGAGAACGCTGAAGGCCGGGGACAGCGTGACGATCCAGCGCGGGCAGCGGCACGCGTTCCGCACGAAGACCGGCATGGTCCTCGAGGAGATCAGCACGACGTACATCCAGGGCGATTCGCTCTATGAGGATGGGGAGATCCCCACGGACTCTTCCCTGCGGAAGACGACGATCGTCCTGTAGACGGGATCGTGGGGTGCCGGGCCGGTGGGGCGTTGCGGTGCAGGATAGCGATGCGGACGATTGTGTGGGATCGCGACGACGTCCTGAACGACCTGATGGGCTGCTGGTTCAGGCAGCGGTGGCTTGTGGACCATCCGGGCTGTGCGCTGCGATATGAGGGCCTGACGGCCAATCCTCCCGACGCCGTGCTCGGCGTACCCCGCAGCGAGTACCTGGCGTCCCTGGACCGGTTCCGCGCGTCGGGCGACTACGATGCGATGGAGCCCCTCGCCGAAGTCCGGCGCTGGTTCCAGCAGAACGGGCAGCGATACCGGCACGTCGTCCTGACGGCTACGACGCTCACCTCGGCCCCCGCGGCGGCCGCGTGGGTCTTCCGGCACTTCGGGCCGTGGGTGCGTGCCTTCCTCTTCCTGCCCGCCCATCGAGAAGCAGAGGACCTCCCCCGATACGACAGCGATAAGGGCCAGTCTCTGCGCTGGTTCGGCAGCGCCGACGTGCTGGTCGACGACTCCCCCGCGAACATCGAAGCGGCCAGGCGGGAGGGCGTCGCGGGCGTTCTGGTACCCCGGCCATGGAACGACGCCCGCGGAACGCCGGCCGACGCACTGGCCCAACTCGACGACCTGCTGGCGTCGATGGAGTGCCCATGAGCCTCGGCAAGAGCGTAGCGAGGATCGGCAAGCTCAGCTCGGTCTACCTCATCGGGAGCATCATCCCGATGATCGTCGGCTTCGCGCTGATGCCGGTCTTCACGCGGTACCTGTACACCGAGCAGATGGGCATCGTGAACCTCTCGGCCCGCATCATGGGGCCGGTGTCGATCCTGATCCAACTCGGCGTGCTCTACTCGCTGAAGAGCCATTTCTTCCGCATGGAGGCCTCCGCTCGTCCCCAGGTCATCAAGACGGTGCTGGTCGGCCAGATCGTCCAGGCCGGCCTGATCTGCGTGGTGCTGTCGGTGGCGGGCATCTGGATCTCCGGCGCGATGATGCCCAACCTGCCCCTGTCGCCGAAGATGGTCCTGGGGCTGTGGCTGATCGTGATCTGGGGATGCTTCTTCTTCTCGCTCATGCGGGTCGGCACAATGCTGATGCAGTTGCTGGAGCGGGCCGTCGCGTGCGTGTCGCTCAAGCTGCTGAAGTACGGCCTCCAGGTGGGCCTGGGGCTGGTCGCGGTGGTCTGGCTTGGCTGGGGCGGCCTGGGCCGGCAGCAGGCGATCTTCGCGGCCACAGTCGTCGCGGGCGCCGTCGCGGTCGTTCTCGTGAAACGCTGCTCCGGGGGGGGGCGCTTCGACCTGGCGACCTACAAGCGGATGCTGGCGACGGGCATCAGCTTCATTCCTCACACGCTGGCAGCGTCGCTGTCGCTGTCGATCAACGCATGGTTGCTGAACAAGTTGGTGACCGCCTCGGCCCTGGGGGTCTACGGGATCGCGCTGGCCTTCGCTCAGCTCATGGAGTTTCCGCTGGCGTCGTTCAACAATGCAGCGTATCCGACGCTGGCCGGGCTGATGAGCGATGGCGGTCGGGAGGCCCGAAGGCACCAGAGCCGACTGTACACGCTGCTGATCTCCGGTTTCGCCGTGCTGACGTTGGGCGTGGCGATGTTCGCGCCGATCCTGATCAAAATCCTCGCCCACGCGCGCTACCACGAGGCGGCGCTGGTGGTGCCCGTCCTCACCGTGGCCTACCTTTTCCAGGGCTTCTACGTGGTGGCCGGTGTGCCGGTCTTCTATGTCGGCGGCGGGCTTTGGCTGGCCGCCGCCACGCTCAGCGGCCTTCTCGTCAACGTCGTGCTGGCGTTCCTGCTGATCCCGCGCTACGGCATGTACGGCGCGGCGCTGGCGGTCGTCGGCTGCTTCGCCACGCGGTTCGCCGTCATCGCGGTCGTCGGGCAGCGCAAGTACCCCTTGCCCTGGCAGGTGGGGGCCATCTTCCGCGCCCTGGCGGCGGCAGGTGTTCTGGCGGCCGTCGATTTCTTCGTCGCGCCGCGCCTAGCCTTCCTGCCGGCGTTTGGCCTCAAGGTGCTCCTGCTGCTTGCCGTCGCGCCCCTGATGTGGGCCCTGGGGGTCGTGAATACACGGGAGGTGGCGTGGTTGCGGAGGCTCGTTGCCGAGAAGACGCGCAGCCTGCTCAAGAGGCCACGATCGTGATCGGCCCAAACGCCGGTCGGCCGGGTGCCCACAGACGCCCCCCTTGCCCGCGCGTACCGCGAAACGAAACGCAATGACACCGTCGTGCTCCCCCGTGCTGATCTTCCGTCTCGCCCCGCTGCCTGAGGCGCTCCAGGAGCGGCTGGCCGAACGCTGTCGCGGGGTCCCCGTGTCCGTGCTGTCGATGGCCGGCCGGCCCGCGGGGGCGCCCGTGCCGGCGGAATGGCAGCCCCTGCGCGTCTCGGAGCTGCTGGACACCGACGCGCTGCGCCAGGCCGTCCTCGACTTCCTCGACGCCTGGCCCCGGAAGGAGCTCGCCGACGGCCGCTGCTTCGATGAGACGTTTCGCACCGACGGCGGCTACTCGGTCTGGTGGACCGGCCCGGGCGCGTCTCGCCACCAGGACAAGGCGGTCTTCCTGTCGCTGCGGGCCGCGTGGCTCCTGGGCCGGGCGATCGAGCGCGTCCGACCCCGGGACGTGTTGATCTACAGCCCCGACGGCCGGCTGTCCGCCATCCTGTCCAGCCGGTGCCGCAGCGTCGGCTGTCGATTCGAGCTGCTCCCGGGTTCCGCGCCCCCCGCGGTGCCCTGGCCCGGCCGAGCGCGGTGGCTGGCCGGCTCGCTGGCCTGGCTGGCCCTGTCGCCCGGGCTGACGCTCATCCGAACCCTCTTCGCCCGCGCCCTGGCCGGGCGCCCCCGCGAGGCGGCGCCCGACCGCCAGACGCCGGCCGTCGTCATGACCAGTATGTTCCCTCGGCACGTTCGCCAGACGCCGGCCGGGCCAGAACTGTGGTACTGGAAGGAACTCGCCCAGGCGATCTCCTCCGAGCGTCCGTCGGTTCGCCTGCGCTACCTGCTGCACACCATGTCCGGGCGCTTCGGGGGGTACCGCATGCGCTCGGCCTGGTACCACACCGGGTGGCGACTCCTTCGCCGTCTGGGGGGCCTGGCGGCGATTCCCGAGACGAACTCGGGTTTCCGGGCCTTCCTTCGCGCGGTGCCCGGCCAGGTGCGGGCGCAGCTTCGCTACGCTCGTCTGGAAGGCACGCCGGCGTTCCGCGAGTCGTTGACGTTCGACGGGGCCGACGTGAGCTGCCTCTTCGTGCCGCTGCTTCGCCGGTCGCTGGCCCGGCTGGCGGGCTGGTCGCGGGACGTCGCCTCCCGGGCGCAGAGCCTTCGACGGCTGGGCAACGTGGCCGTCCTGCTGGTTACCGAGGAGATGTACGGCATGGGCATGCGCGACGTGGCGGCCGCCAGGAAGGTCGGCGCGGCGACCGTCGGCGTGCAGCACGGGGCGATCTACCCGATGCACGTGGTCTACACGCTGCCACCGGGCCAGGTCCGGGGCGCGCCCGTGCCGGACTACTTCGCGGTGTACGGCGAGTTCGCCAAGGAGGTCGTGACCACGCTGGGGGCGTACCCCCCCGAGCGGGTGCGGGTTACCGGCAGCCCCCGCCTCGATGCGCTGGTCACGAAGACCGTCGACGCCGCCGCGGCGCGGAAGCGGCTGCAACTGCCCCCCGACAAGCAGGTCGTGTTGATCACGACGAACTTCTACGCGTGGTTTCAGGACGTCGCCCGGGTCGCCTTCGAGGCCTGCAAGGGCCGCGACGACACGATCGTCTGCCTCAAGACGCACCCCAAGGACTACCCCCTGGCGGTGTACCGCCGGATCGTGGAGGAGGTGGGGGCCGAGAATGTCCGCCTCTACGACGAGGGGTTCGAGGACCTGCTGGCGGCGTGCGACGTGCTGGTGGGGGGCTTCTCCACCACCGTCATGGAGGCGATTCTTCTGGGTCGGAAAACGATTTGCGTCGACTTCTCCGACGAGCCGTGCCGGTATCCCTACGCCGCCGACGGCGGGTCCCTGGGCGCCGAATCGCAGGCCGAGTTTCAGGAGGCGCTGGGGAAGGCCTTGTCGGGCGCCGGGGATCGCGAGTTGGGACTGGACCGCCAGGGCTTTCTCCAGCGGCACCTGGGCCCGTCGGCAGCGGGCGGGGGCGCCGAAGCGCTGGCGGAAGTCGTTGCGGGCCTGGTCGAAGGCGATACGCCAGGCGCGACGGGATCGTTCCATGCGGGCTGAGCCAGCACAGGAGCATGGTCTTTGGGCAGACACGTCCTATTCATAAGCGCCGCGTTCTATCCGAATGGCGCCAGCGGCGCGCACCGTCCATCCCAGTTTGCCAAGTACCTGCCAGAGCACGGGTGGACTCCGTTCGTCGTTCGCGTGGACTGGACTCCAGCGAACTGCGGGGCGTGCTACGCCCCCAGCTTGGCCGAGAGGGGGGACTTCTGCGAGACGGTCTCCGTGCCGTATGGCGGCGGCCCGAAGAACGGGTTCGGGCGGCTCGCCCGTCGCCTGCTCAAGCCGGCCTTTCCCTACCGGTACCCATTCTGCCTTTGCCGGAGCATGTTGGCGGCCGCGGATGCGGCGGCGGCGCAGCGAAAATTCGACGCCATCTGGTCGACGTACCGGGGCGGGGTGAACCATTACGTTGCCAGCAGGATCAGCCGGAAGTACGGCATTCCGTGGGTGGCAGACTTCCGCGACTTGCCGGATCAGAGCTACGACACGCCGGAGACGCGACGCGCCGTCCGTGCCGAGATACGAACCTGCGCCTCTGCGGCGGCCCTGGTCACCACGAGCCCGGCGCTGACGGCGATCGCGGCCAAACGCCATCAGGTCCCCGTCCACACGATACTCAACGGCTTCGATCCAGACGATTTCCCCGAGCCGGATGCCCGGGTTTCCAGCCGTTTCTGTATGCGGTACTTCGGGGTGCTGTACGAGTTCCGCGACCCGGCCCCGCTCTTGCAGGCCGTCGACCTGCTGGCGGGGGAGGGCGGCGTGAATCTGGATGACCTGCAGCTCGAATTCTACGGGAGCAGTCCGGAACGGGTGGCGGAGCTGGTGGGGGCCCATCGGTGCGCGAAGGTCGTCCGGTGCGAGGCCTGGGTCGATCGGCACAGGATGATCCCCCTTCAGCAGAAGGCGTCGGTCCTGTTGCTGCTGAAGTCGCCGGGAGCGGGGGGATCGATTCCTGCGAAGCTCTTTGAGTACCTGGCTGCCAAGCGGCCCATTCTCAACATCCCGGGAGACGGTGACGTGGTGGACGGCATTCTCCGGGAGACCGGCGCAGGAATGAGCCTTGCCTCGCCCGAGGAGATCGCCCGCACGCTGGGGCAGTGGTACAAGGAGTGGCGGGCGTCGGGGGCAGTGCCTTTCCGGGGTGTTCCCGAGAGAATCGCCGCCTACTCACGACGGAGCCAAGCAGGAACGTTGGCCAAGATTCTGGAAGGCGTCTGCGGAGGAAAGACGTGAGGTTCCTACTGAACGACACTCGCGGCCTCAAGGTGGGCTCAACGCGGATCTGGACCCACAACCTCCTGGGCTGGCTGGGCGAGCTTGGTTGTGACGCTTCACTCAATGATTGGGAGCACTACCGCGACTACGACGTGGCCATCTTCGGCAAGTCCGTTCCCTTGGAGCGATATCGGGCGGCGAAGCAGCAGAACCCGGGACTGCTCTGCGGCCGGATCAATCCCAGCGATCGCGGCGAGGAGAACCGGGAAATACTGAAGCGGGCCGATTTCTACGTTGTCGGATCCATCGAGGAGCAGGACTACTACCGCCAGTATCAGCGAAATGCCTTCATCATCCCGCTCGTGGAAACGTGTTTCCGGAAGACGAAAGTCCACGAAGACCATGAGCCGATCGTGCTGGGCTACCATGGAGATCTCCAGCACTTGACGGAGTTCCGTCCCTTCCTCACGTCCGCCCTGGAGCAGCTCGCACGGGAAACCCCCATCAAACTACTGGTGGTCTACAACAAGAGAGGCAGCCGTTGGAAGGTCTGGGACCGTGGCAGCCGGTGGAAGGTAGGCCGGCCGAAGATCGAGATCGAAGAGGTGCAATGGGAGCTGGAGACCATCGAGGAACAACTCCTGCGATGTGACGTTGGGCTGGTCCCGGGGCTCGTTTCGATCGGGAACGAGGAGCAGGCCCAGGCGCTGGCGTGCCTCGAGCAGGTACGGGAGGGTTCAGGAGGGCGGGAGAACGACTACCTGCTTCGCTTCAAGTGCAACAGCAATGCCGGCAGGGCTTTTGTGTTCCACCAGTTGGGCATTCCCGTCGTCGCAGATTTCATCCCCTCCAACTTCCACATTCTGGGTGACCCGCGGAACGGTTTCCTGGCGCATTCGACGCAGGGCTGGCTGTATGCGTTGGAGGAGCTGTGCTCCTCGGTGGAGATGCGCCGGGAGATGGCCGACCGCGCCGCCGAGGCGTTCCGGCGGCTGTACGATCCGATGGTCTGGTGCGGGCGTTTCTGCGAGGACCTTGCCCGACTGAAGGCAGGTGCGTCCGTCTGA
>Ga0307379_10005067_pt1 | contig 18526 bp, 35 predicted proteins | sample UN2MG_FD_202237 | JGI IMG/M metagenome (GOLD analysis project Ga0307379, IMG submission 202237) | Soil microbial communities from Risofladan, Vaasa, Finland - UN-2 | ecosystem: Environmental > Terrestrial > Soil > Coastal area > Acid sulfate soil | place: Finland: Risofladan, Vaasa | collected... | reverse complement strand
CAGGTATAGTATGGTGAGGCGGTCAACGTGTTCTGCTAGGGCTGTGAACTGGGGCATGTAGCGGGGCAGTATATCTAGATCCCAGAAGGGCATGAGTAGCTTCATGTTGGGCCTCCTCTGTCCGTTTTGTTGCCTTTCACCCCATACAGTAACAGGTATAGCACGATCAGGGTTGGCACCCGGAGGCTCCACATGTACGCGGTGGGGCCTAGTTTGTGGATAAGCGGGGCGATGCTTAGGCCGAACCCGTAGAATAAGGTGGCTCCGATGATCGCTGGGAGCAGAAACTTCGATGTTTTGTAGTTTTTCGTTGTCTTAATTATGTATATGATGATCGGGAGGCATAGTACCTGAAACTCTATGAAGAACACCTTTACGGCGTTAATCTTTAGCCAGTTCCAGGGGGCGAACCCGCTGTTTACCCAGTGTGGGATGCTGTAGGATATTTCGTAGATCCAGCCTCCGCTTAAAGCCGTTAGGAGGGCTAGGTAGGATGCCTCGAATATCGGTATTTCCCGGCCATATAGTATGGCAGTTATGGCGATTACCAGTGTGCCCCATTCGATAGGGCTGGGTGCGCTCCAGTTTATCCCCGCTAAGAACTCCATGTTAAGTCCCCCGAGGTATAGCCCGAGGGCTGTGCCGGTGACTAGGGTGTTGATTAGGGCTAGATACCAGCCGAGTGTCGTTATGACGTATTTAGGAACTCTGTGTCTGTAGAGGTAGACTATTGACAGAAAGAACGGAATTCTATCCCGCATAACATAGTATGTTGGGGGCCACATTATGATATGTACCATTAACCCAAGGGCTGTGGCTATGATGGACTTCATTTTATGCACCTCACGGTGTACTGCCCCTGGATGTCTCGTAGCTTGTCGATGGCTCCGGGGAATAGGCGGCGGGTGATGTGGCCCCAGGGGTTGTGAAACCATTTGTGTTTGTAACGATATTCTATCCATTCGACAACGCTGAAGCCGTAGGCTTTTAGTTGCCAGGGCTTGATGATTTTGAGGTGGGGCACTCCGGGTATATGCCAGTACAGGTGTGCCCGCCAGAGGGCTACAAGGATAACATGGAGGCTGAACGGGAACTGGGTGAATAGGGTTATGATGTAGTGGCGCATGTGGCTGGTGATTATGGGTAGGACGATCTCGGCTTCTCCGCCTTCTTTGAGGGCTCTGCGGCCTTCATGTAATGCCTGTTCGGGGGTAGGTAGGTGTTCGAGGAGGGCTCGCCAGTAGATCTTTGATACGGTGTCGCTTCTTATGGGTAGGTTGCAGGCGTCCCCGGCAAGTGGGTGGCTGCCGTGTTGCTTGATCTTCTCTAGGAACGTGGGCATTACGCGGGTCATGTTGAGGTCCAGGCTTACGGTTGCGTAGACGGGGTTCTGGACGCCTTCGGTGAAGCCGCAGCCCACGTCGAGGCTTGTGCCCTCTGTGTGGTCTATGGGGGTTAGTTCAGCCATTTCTTAGCATCCTCCTGATTTTTCTTTGTATGCGGGTGAGGGTTGAGGGGTTCAGTTGGGGCGGGATCTCTTCGTCTATGGTGAGTTTGACTTGTGCGTGGTAGATGCCTGGCGGGATCTCTCCGTACCTGTCAACGTTCCACCAGAGGTAGGCCAGCTCTATGAGGGAGTTATCATGCCGCCTGTAGATCATGAGTTCCTTCAAGTTGCCGTCGTTGATGGTGAAGGTGAACCCTCCGACTCGTACCTTCATGTGTTCTTTTACTGTGAAGAATTGGGTCCGTGTCCAGTGTTTACCGTATTTGAGTCCCTTGACTTCCTTGGCGTTGTTCTGGTAGATGTCTATGGGGGCGTCGTCTACGTAGACTTCCTCGGAGAAGGGTAGCATCACCCACCATTTCAACTGATAATAGCCTTCTTCTTGGTAGTCTACCCGTAGCGTTATGTCTCTGGTTCCGTCTTCGCCGATTTGCAGCGAGTAAAACGCTTCGGGTGTCTCCCATGTGGCGGGGTAGCCGTTAAACAGGGTCCAGTCCATTAGCTGGGTGTGGGGTTCCTCCTGGTTGCTGAACTCTATTCCACCGTTGAACATTAGGGAGCCCTCCTCATGCGTGGTGTGCCGCCGAAACGTTTTTTCCAGAAACTAACCTGGGGGTGCTTCTCCTCGTTGTAGCCGCCCTGGTCAAATTCTCTGAGGCCCTGCGCTTTCGCCCACCGTATAGCCCACCAAGTTAATGCGGCGTGGCTGTGCTGTTCCTCCCTTAGTGCCGAGTCTCGGCGCAGCACCAGGGCCTTGCCTCTTACGTGTGTCAGAAGGGCAGCCACCAAGCGGCTCTCGTTGTCATAGGCTAGGAAAAGGTGGCCCTCTCTCAGCCATTCCGGTGGTAACGGGAACAGGTTGATCTCTTGGCTGCGTTCTGCCTCGAAGGTGAGGTAGTCGGCGGCCTCTGACGGCTTGACCACCTTCACGGTTATGATGTTTTCGCCGCGTGTGATCTCGGCTCGCCGTGTCTTCTTCACGTTGCCCCATAGAACGTTCAGTGGCTTCGTCAGGTCGATTACTATGGTTTGTCGTGTCGGCGGGGATAGCGTTCTCTTTAGCTTCCGAATTGCTCTGGCGGGGAGGGTGAGTAGATGGGGTGGTGGCTTTATTACCTGTACTACGCCTCCGGGCTCCGCCTTCTCAGCCACATAGTAGTTCAGTATGTCGCCGGTGTAGCATCGCTGCATCCTTAGCCCCACGGTTTTGAGCTGCTGGGCTTGCTCGTTTATGTGAGAGGCGTACACTACCTCGGTTCCTACGGGGCCGGTGTTCCTGTAGTAGCCTTCGTCTATGGGGGTGTTTTTCTCTGGGTGCCCATCAACGTATGCCTTGTTGTGGCTGCTGTAGATGAAAACGCCTCCGTTCTTTAGTACACGGTGGGCTTCGCGGAGGCATGAGATTCTTTGAGATGTGGGGTGGAGGAGGTCTAGGCCGCCGCAGGTGAATGTTACGATGTCGAATGATTCTGTGTTGAAGCCGTTTAGGTTGCTTGCGTCGCCTAGAATGAAGGTGCCGTGTGGGTGTAGCTTCCGAGCTTCGCTTATCATGGCCTCGGAGATGTCTAAGCCTATGATGGTGAACCCCATTTTCTGTAGGGCTGCTGTGGCTCTGCCGGTTCCGCAGCCGAGGTCGAGGGCTCTGCCTGGTTTAATGTTCTTGAATATGGCTTCCTCTTGGGGCATCAAGCGTTTCCCTGAGTAGGCGGCTATCATGCCCGGCTGGTTGTATAGCCGTATGTTTGCCTCGGCTACTTCGCTCATGAAGTTACCTCCACCCAGTCTATTAGTGTGAGGTCGCGCCACCTGTCCATGTTTTCGGTGAATACCACCCTGTAGCTGTGTCCGGGTTGGAAGTCGTGGTTTCCCCGGAAATGGTATTGGCCTTGCCCTATGGTGTAGATGTTGGTCCACTGGTTGCCGTTCCCGTCCTGTACGTGGTCTATGTCCCAGACTTCCTGTATGACTACCTCATGTCTGGGGGGTGCAAGGTAGCCCTGGGTGAAGACCACCGCGAACACGGCGGCCACTAGACATGCGGAGGCGGCGGTAACATATACTTCACGGGGATCCTTTGTTTTCATGTTGGGCCTCCGTTGTTGCCCTGGTACATCAGCCAGCATCCTATGACGATGATTACCTTGGAGGCCGCCACCAGTGAGATGCCTGCCCAGGTGGTGCGGTTTAGCTCCATTTCCCCTAGCACCGTGGACATGGTGTATATGGCTACCGGGAACGTTGCCAGGTTTATGGTGCCGCTGATCATGTTCATGACGGGGTAGCTGGCCCCCATGTCGAAGCTGCTGAGCCACACGCCGAGAGGGAACGTGGCGAAGGTGAACAGGGCTAATCCTCCTAGCCAGAGTACCTGCGTCAACGTTAACGTGGATAGGAAGTCGATGCTGAACATCCTCATGATTGTGAGTTCGCCGGTGGTGAAGTGGGTCTTTATGACCCATCGCTGGTAGTTCTGTTTGAATACGGCGATCAGTTGTTGACATAGTACGATGAAGGCGATGCGCCACAGCACCCGGTCAGTAAACATGATCGTCCTCCAGCTTGGCGACCCCAAAGGGGGTTAGACCGTAGTATTTTATGATGTGACAGTTACTCGGGTTTATCTCCTCTGCCTCGACTTTCACCCATTTGTTTAGCATGTTCCAGCGGATGTGCTTCCCTACGCCAGTATAGTGTAGCCCAGTGAGATCCGCGATCTCGCTGCATTTCAATGGTTTACCTGCTCTTTGGATGGCCTGCATTATCGCCGCCGTTTTCTTGTTGAGTCTATTCACCGTCATGGTGTTTCCCCCCTTCCGTTCATGATGTTGCATTCTCCGCTGTTTGGGTATAGATGAGCCTAGCAGAACGTCACGGGCCGCCTGGTGCAGCGTCTCAGCTCGCTCCGCTATTGTGAGTTCTGTGGGTGGTTCCCGTGTCTTCTCTCGGGCTACTTGTGCCTTCTCGATGCTCCTCAACCAGAAGCCTCCTTGGGGACCGCGTAGTAGAGTAGTGTGTCGTCTGGTCCCTTCCATGATTCGACCCAACCTTTTTTTCGTAGGCTGCGGAGTTTGTTGTCAAACACCTGTATGCCGGTTCCGTGTAGCACCTGTTTGATGTGGTTGTGGGTCATGCCTTTTCCCATGCTGTTGAGGAAGTTGTAGATCACTAGCTCTTTTGGTGTGAGGCTTGTGAATGGTGCCCTTATGCTGATCTTCTCATCGGTGAGAGTGAGTTGAGACAATGGGCTACCTCCAGACCTTGATGCCGTGTTCATGGAGGTAGCGGCAAGTGATCTCTACTGCTCCGCCCTTGTCGAATCCTCCGTGGTAGAGTGGATAGTTTCTGCCTACGACCTTGGCGACTTCTAGGTATTTGATCTCGTTAGGGCCACCACTTCTGTTTGGTAAGTATTCATCGAGGATTAGCTGGCTCATTTTGCGTGCGAACTCGTAGCCGGGTGTGATTCTCTTCATTTCTCTCTCCCCGGCTTTCGCTATGTCCTCTGGGAGTGCTTCAGGTACACCGTAGATTATGGGTTTAGGGCCGCCTCCTGGGGCAGCTTTGATTTTACCAAGTTTTTTGATTAGGTTGTGCTTGATTAATGGCTTTATGACTCTGTAGGTCGATGAATCGTCGAGTTCTAGTTCTTCAGCTATATAGGTGATTGTACTTGCTCGTTCTGTGTAGAAGAAATAGTAGACTGCTAGAGTCTGGTTGTTAAGTAAACCAGTTTTTTTTAATTTTGAGAGAAACTGTGCGATTTGCCTCGGTGCGACGTAACCAGTTTTTCTTATTATTAATAATAAGATTAACTGTATCATATCCTTATAATCTGGGGAGTTAGTCTCATTTTTGAGAATAACTGGTTCATTAGAGGGCTCAGGGCTGGTGAGTCCCTGGCCCTCCTTCTCCCGCTGGGTTTGGGCTACCGAAGCTGGGACCATGATTGAGGGCTCAAGGGCTTGCAGGGGAGGAGTCCCTTGGCCCTCCGCGCTTTCGCGCTCCCGGTTGCTAAGGTCGGGTTTCAGCGTGTTAACGCCTCCTCTGCTTGGATGAAGTTGTTTAGGAAGGTTAGGTTGTCTACGGCGTTCTCGTTGGCGGCTGTTTCTTGTCGTATCTGGTTGAGGAGTTCTAGTATGTCGAGGACGGCGCGGTGGCAGTAGCTTGGGTAGTGTCCAGGGGTCTTGTCACTGCATTTGCCTCGGATCTCCCTGAATTTCCTGTTTATCTCAGGGTTCATCTGGTTAGCCTCCTGTTGATGAGTACGGAGGCGATGAGGGTGGCTATGCTGGCTGTGGCTGTGGTGAGTATTCCCTGTGTTCTGGGTGTGGGTGGTCCCTGTGGGCCTTGGATGCCTGTTGGCCCCGGTGGTCCCTTTGCTCCGATTTGTCCTTCTGGTCCCTGTGGTCCCTGGGGTCCGGGTGGTCCCTGTGTTCCCTGTGGCCCTGTTTCTCCGGGGGGTCCGGTTATTTGGGCTAGGTATTGGGGGTGGGTTTTGAGGAACTGTGTCCAGTATTCGGCGGGTGGGGCTCCGTCTGTGACGGTGTAGATGTACCTTAGCTTCTTGGTGTCTTCTGGTCCCTCTATCCAGATGTTTATGGTGTGGTCGTCCTTGTAGTCTAGGCCGGGTGGGGGCTTGATGTAGATGTCCCACTGGTGTAGGTGTTCCTTGTTTGCCAGGGTGGTGTCGGGCTGCCGCTTGATCACGGGCACGCTGTCCCAGAAGACGTAGAGGTACAGGGTTTCGCTGCTCTGAGGCGGGGATACACGTATCCAGATGAGGATCTCCTGGGTGCTGGTTCCCTCTTCGGGCATGACTGAGTAGGTTACGTCGAACCCATGTACGGCGGTGTAAGGCATGGCTGCTAAAAGCAGCACCAGGCAGAGAAGCACCCGCCTCATATCGTTAACGCCTCCGTTTTTTTAATGGTGTTGAGCTGGGTTTCCAAATCATCTACTACTTTCAGATAACCCAATAACCGGAGCATACGATCATCCTTCTTCTTCTCCTCTAGTTTGGTGGTTCTCTTTTCTAGGTCATTGTGGACTTGTAGAAGCCGGTCCTCCCAAGTAGGTGGTTTTATCATCTCTCCGGTTCCTCCGTGATCATGTTGAGGCGTTTCTCTAGGTCATTGATTCTCTCCAGGATTTCAGACCAAGATAGAGGCTTACTCATCGACCGGGGCCTCCTCTATGCGGACATCCCCCTGTCCGCTTTCTTCGGTGTCTTCCTCCTCGGGTTCGCTGTAGTCTACCCTGTCTCCCCGTCGCGCCCTTTCCTCTGGTGTCATGTAGAATTGTCTTTGTTCTTCTGGGCTGAGTCTGTCGCTGAGGTCTAGTACCCATCGTTTTATTGTCCACCTTATCTTGGGGTTCGGGATCGATGTATTGAATCCGCTACCTACCGTTATGCCGGATAGTACGGGTAGCTTCTTGTCGTCTGGGTATCTGGTGCTGCATACTTTGCAGAACCCGCCTGCGTAGTGATCGATTTTCCGGTAGTTGCCGCAGCCCTTGGTCATGCAGGCTCCGTAGACGGTGCCGCTCCAGTTGGGTTTCTGTTTCAGGCCGTGTTCGATTCTTGTCTCTGCAAAGGCTCTTTCAATGGTGGACAAAAACGGGTTAATCCTCCTTTATCATCTCTATGAGTAGGCTGAGCTCGTCGCGGATCTCGGTCATTATCTTCTTGGCCCAGCGTCGCTCGTTTACGTCGCAGTTTCCCAGGTAGATTTTGAAGTGGTCCATTACCTCGTTTTTTACGGTTATGATGTTGTTGACGGGGCTGGTGCGGCCTATGGGTTCCTCGATTGTTGTAGTGGTTTTCTTTGGTGCAGTGGCTACCTGGCGGACTCGTTCGAGAACGGCGTCCTTGTACTTGTCTAGGAGTGTTTCGTCTTCAGCTACTTTGTCGGCTAGATTCTGTTTCTGGGCATCGGTGAGTCCCACGCCCTTTTTCTCTATAGCGTCGATGGTTTCAGCGGCCTCAAGGGCTCGGTCAAGAGGAATCTGTTTTTCAATAACCTTTTCTAATAAAGCATTACTGGTTTTAGCCAATGAAACCGCTTTATATATTTGTCTAGATGGAATTGTTTTTTCAGAAACCCCCTTTAATACTTTCTTTCTTACTTCAACATCTTGTATGCTTCTTGTTCCTGTTATATCTGCTGTTGATATACTTTCGTCGTCGGCGATTTTTGGGTCAGATTTTCTGAAATCTGATGCTTCAAGAATGTCTCCAACCCTATCATGGCTTAATCCTACTGCTTTGGCTAGTTGCTGACGTGTAGGGTAGTTTCCCTTTCCATTCTTCCATAGTTTTACTATGGCGGCTTCCCGGTCCCTATCGCTGAGCTGGTGATGGTGTAGGTTCTCTACCACCTGCCTCTCAAACCGTTTATCGGAGCCGTTCTGCCAGAGGATGCAGGGCACCTGTTTCATACCCGCCTTCTGTGCGGCCCTCCAACGGATTTCCCCGGTGACGATCACATAGTCCTCATCTATCTCAATCGGGTTAATGATCCCCTGAGAATCTATCGTAAAAGCCGTAGAAGCGATCTCATCATCGCTAAACTGTTTCCTCGGCTGGTTCGGGTCAGGGCTGATCTCATCTGTGTCAATCCAGATAACTTTCTTTTCACTCATCTTTTTTCTTCCTCTTTGACGCTATTTTTTATCTCGTAAAACTCGGCCTTCAGCTTCCGAAGCTCCGCCAAAAGCTCTTTCCAGGAGGGTGTCATGCTGTTTCCTCCTGTGGTGTGGCCGGGGCGGTTATCCTGGGGGAGTTAGACTCAGCGTCTTGCCCCGGCCCTCCACTCATGGGGGTGGAGTATTCGATGTATGTGAACGGCGGCGTTTTGGCGAAGCGTTCAACGAGTGTCCATGAGAAGGGTGGGTAGTGAGGCCTGCCGTCGCGGGCTTGTTTATGGTGTTCTTCGAGGCGGTAGAGCAGCTTTGATGCTACGTGGGCTCTGTCTCGGTTTAGGATCTGGTTACGGTTCGGGTCTATGCTGAGCTGAAAAAGGTATTCGCGTAGGGCCTCGTTTGTTACGTCAAGCTCAGAATAACGGTGCCGTTCTAGTTCAGGCAGATCATTGTTTACCTTTGGTTCCTCGGCGATTTTGTGGTATCGTTGCCGAGTCAAGCCGTGGCCTCCCTGAACAATAGCCACCGTGCCAACACCGCCGAACACATGAAGATGAACAGCTCCACGGTCCACCACCAGCGGCAAGGCTCAGAAACCATCGCCGACCCATATATCCCGATTCCGATGAACAGGTAGGTAAGAGTCAGGCTGTACACCAGCAACAGCACGGCCCCAATCTTATGCCAGAACATCAACATTTTTATCCGCGTCACTCTCGGCCCACCTCCACCCCGATCCTGTAGCACACGCATCCGGTGAACGCGATCACTGCGATGATGCCGAACCAGAAAACCCCCACCAGGTCTATCAAGCTCATCTCGGCGTCTCAGCCTCCTTGTGTGCCTCCAGGTACTCGGCTAGTGTGTAGGCTTCCCGTGTCTCGTCGCGGTTCCAGAATCGCTGTATGAAGATGTCGGTGAGCTGTCTGGCGCGGCTGCGGGCTTGCACCGGGTTCAGCGGCTCAAGCGTCGGTGCCGCTTCCTGTAATTGCTTAGCCATCTGCGGGCACCTCCAGGGCATGTGCTATTAGTTGGTCGGCTAGGTCTTGGATGTCCTTGCCTTCTTCGGCGGCCTTTTCTTTGACTTTTTCATGTGTCTGTTTCTGTATGGTGATACAGACCCAGCCTGGTTTTCTCGGCATAGTAATCTGTACGAACAATGTTCGTACTGTTATTTAACGATTGTTGTACGAACATCTATAGTCCGTTTTACTAAACCGTCAAGTTGAGTTAAAAAACATTTAAATGTTCGTACATTATACGCAATTAGAGTTATTTATGCCCCGAGACGGTTTCGCAAGCATTACAATTAGAGAAGAAACACATAACCGACTTAAACTTAAATATGAAAAAAACAAGGATAAACTGGCGTTACAAGGAATCTATGGATTCGGAGCCTATTGTACTAAGGTTCTTGAAGATATGCTTGATAAAGAGAATCAGCATATTGATTAGGATCTAACTGTTTTTTTTGTGCCTCTTTCAATAATCTATTATGGACACAACACTTTATCTCAATGTCCTTTGCATCACTCTCACAGGGCATTACAATCTAATGAAATCCATTTTTTAGGTATTTAACGTTTAAGAACACTAAATATAGAGGGGCAGGTGAAACTAGGAACGCCTCCGTTATTCGTTCTCCAAGAAATTTAATTACGTTGACTGTGACAGGTCACTAAAAAAGGTCGTGCTGTGGCTGAGAAGCTAAAGGAAATAAAGGAGTTATTATCGGATTCCTAGAGCGTGTATAACGTCCCATCCCATTCCCATTAGATTCCATAAACCCCAAAAAAAATATGTTGTATCCATCCAGATTTCATTTGAAAAACCTATTGTGTATCCAGAAAACAATATTGCTGTTATTGTTAAAATCAAAGGTGCCAAAGAAATATACATATTCTCAGAGAAATTCCTTGGTTTTGTTCCTCTCGCTAAACCAAATATGGGTGTAACGAGGAGAATCTTTGCATTATATCCAAAATGTTTCCAAGCCATTGTATGTAATAATTCATGACAAAAAACCAGCATCATTAACATAAGAAAGCCAATAACCGTGTTTGTTTGTTCTAGAAATAAGGTGTGAATTTCAGAACGTAGGATATAATTCGTATCAAGATAATTAATGGCATAGAGCCCTACCCCAGAAACAAGAAACATCTTACCAATTGTTAAGATTGTTTTCTTTAGTCTCCAACTAAATCCAATTTTTGGCTCTAATCCGTGAATTGGTATTGGTTCAAGAGGGTTCTTTTCTTTAGATTGTGGGATTGGTTCCCTTTTAAGCCCCCATTTTTGAATACGTATTTTTTTATAAATAGACCACTCTTTCTTTATTGGTAAAGCAGGGCATAAATGATTCTCAGGCAACCGATGTTCAGCACAAAATAACTGCCCACAATAATTACACTTGAAAGGAATCTCCACCCTTTCTTTACATAACTGGCATCTGCCCATCGATTAACCCATCTTGTTAAAGTTTATTCTCCTCATTTATTTTCTGGACATATTCTTGGTACTCTTCCGTGAGGTCGAGGTGCTTTATTATTATGTCCTCGTAGGTGTCACCACGACCCCCGAGTTTGTCTAGTTTCTCTTTGAGCCAGGTGCTTATTCTTATCGTCGTGTACTCCATTGTAATCATTATAAACGTTATAACTGTTATATTTAAGGTTTATCGATGCCTGAATCCTTCGGGTAATGATAGATGTCAGAGAAATACCACACCAGACCCAGGAACGCCTCCGTTATTCTTCCAGGTGCCGTATCAGCCGCCTGAATAGGTCCATCTGTTCCCGTATTTCCTGCATCTCGGCCCTCATGCCTCGTACCTCCATCTGTTTGCTCTCCAGCTCATCTAGCCGCTGCTGTAGTTCGCGTTCGTCGCTGAACACCCGTATCGCGCCGTAGTTCTCTGCGTAGAGCTCCACCGATTTGCCGGGTATGTTCTGCACCTGGCTGTAGCTGTCATCCTGGGATTTGATGGCTTTACCCATCCACCGCTTCCACACATATTCGCTTACGCCCTGGGCCTGCATCTGTGTCTCGAAGTAGATCCTGAAGCTATGGCACCCCACGTTAACCAGCCCCGACTTACCGGCGATGTCGCTGATGCAGACGGATGCGGCGGGCACCTGCCACCGCTTCCCCGACTCATCGAGGAACAGCGGCCCCTCGGTGCGATCCCCGACGTAGAGCCGCACCGCCTCCACCGCCTCCGGCCCCAGTACCGGGTACGCAGGAACCTGCATCTTCTTGGTGACAACCATAGAGAACTCAAGGTAGGTTTCGCCGTTTACCATGTACTCCACGGCCCCAAGCAGATCCCCGACATCCAAGCCCACCGTATCACTCACCCTGAATCCCGTGTCCTTCGCCACCATCATCCACGCCCGGTTCCGATGCTTATAGTACCCCGCGTTATCCCACATACCCCGCACCTGCTCCTTCAACACGATGCGCCTACCCTGCTTCACCATCCTGGGCTTCTCACTCGCCCGCAGCCCAAACACAACGTTCTGGCTCCGGTAGAAACACGCCACCGCATCATAAAGCAACCCAGCAGCCGACCCACTATACCCATCCTCAAGCACACTCCTACGAGCAGGCAATACATCCCGAGGCCACAGCTCAAAGTCACCCTCCACCATCTCAAACATCATCAAACGAACCCGCCCCTCAGCCCAATTAGCATCCCGAGGATCACCCGCACGAAGGCTATCCCACTGCAACCTGAAAAGCGACTCAAGATCCCCGACACCAAACCGACGCATAAACCGCGCCAAGTGCCTACGATAAACCACCCTCGACCCTGGCTTCAACCCACGAAGCTCAGACTCCCATGCATCCTCCGCCTTCCCCATAGAAACACCCCACACAAACACGATCCTAGAAACTACTTTAAGGCTTACCCTTAGCCAGTACCCGCTGTTTCGGGTCTAGCCTTAATGAAGGGTTTAGATTAACGGTGCCGTTTTATACATGGTATCTAAATGGTGATCGGTGTCCTGGTGCGGTTTGATCGTAAGGACTGGGCCTTGGTGGGGCTTATTCTCGTTCTTAATATATTGTTACGTCTTCAATATTTGCCTTTTTTCTTGGTGGAGTTGGCGCGTGACCCGTTCGGTGTTATCATGGAGTTGGTGGTGGGTGGGGTCGGTGGGGCTTATGTTGGGGTTTATGTGTTGAAGTGGGTGTTTAATTGGTATAGGGCGTTACCTGATGCCGAGTGATAAACAGAAGACATTAACGGTGCCGTTAAGTCTCTGGGAGCGGTGGAAGGCCATCTACGAGGCGAATCCTGATACGTGGCGTGACCTGTATAATGTGCGTAGCGTGACGGGGCTAATCGTCTGGTTCTTGCGTAAGGAAGTTCGCGCACTCGAAGAAAAGGGCTAACTCGGGGTCGTCTTCACGGTCCACTACGCGCTTCATCTTCACCATCTCGCCGACGCAGTAGAGGCCGAGGGGTATCAGGGTGGGCCAGAAGAGTGCCCTGGGGCTTATCCATAGGTGCCCGAGGTTTATGTAGACCTCTAGTTGGTAGTGTAGGAAGATTATGGCCCCGACTAGGATTAGCTGTAGCCGTTGGTATCTTATAGTAGCCACCAACTTGGATCTGCGTATGGAAATGTGTTTCTAATTCTTTCAACTAAACCTATCTTTTTATAGATATAATAAACTGAGTATGGTTGTAAGAAGAGGCAAATAAAATATATTATCTCAAGTAAAACAGAAAAGATAATAAGACTTAATGAAAAGACTGTATATCCTAGAAAATATGCAAAGTTATAGTTGATAAGAAAAGAGTATATGTTTACTGTATTACTTGCTGATATAATGGTTAACTCTCTATAGTTGATCATAGATGTGATAGTTGGTTGTACCTGTTCTATTAATATTAAAAAAATTGAAATGAGCCGTGATTGATATAATAAAGTAATTGCTATTTGGTGGCTTTTCTTTATGAATGGGAAGAACAGAGCAAGAATGTAGGCATCAACAAAGAAAAGCGGCAACTTAATTGGGACAAATATTTTTGTGATTAAGAAAAAACCTATTAACGTGGAGAAAAGCGCAGCTACCCTTGTCTTATTCAAATGAATCCCTGGAGGACACCGGACTTTATCAGCGCGATTCCTACTAATGCACCCGCTATCAACGCCCCTATTAGAATGGGAACGAAAGACCCGCCGAACCCGCCTTCCTTGGGTGGCCTGGTGTTCGCTAGTTTCTGGGCCTCCACGCCCTTTAGGAACATCTCCCGCATCTTCTTGGGGCCGAGGTCTTTCAGGTATTTCTTCAGGTTCTCTGGGCTGATGATCTCTAGGAACGACACCGTTTCTATAAGCTGGTTGCCCCTCCGGTCCTTGACCTCTGCAAGCTCCTTGATTATAGGGTGTGCCTTAACGTAGTCTTCCTCGTTCTCGGCTTTAGCCACCGCCGCGTACAAGGCCGGGGTGATGGTGAAGCTAACCACGTCCGTCGCTATGACGGCGGGGCGTTTACTGCCCGCCCATGTGCTGCTCTCGCTTATGAGTTTGTTGTAAAGATGGTCCTCTCTACTCATTGGGTTAAGCAGCTTGTCTAGGCCGAAGAACATGGCTTCCTTGCCCAGCCTCCAGATGCCTTTATCCCATTTGAGGCTCGTTAGGCTGATCCTGTTGCTCAGGGGCTCATGCCGTATGAGGTCCACGCCCCCGCCTCCGAAGCCACGTTTTATGAAGTGGCGGCCCTCCTGCCGTGCGAAGTACCATTCAGCCACCGCGAAGAGGATGGCTATTACCGTTGTGCCTCCTAACGCGAAGGTGGTCATGATCCATAGGCTGCTGTCACTCACTTTTTTTCATCTCGTAGGTTCTGTGGGCTCCAGCCATCTTCACGTTATAGTTCTGGTGGCTGCCGCCGATGCTTCCGCCCTTTATACTTCGTCTGAGTATGAGGTTCAGGGCGTCGAGTACCCGCAACGCCTCCGGGTTGTCGTCGTAGTATAGGCCCAGGGGATCGTAGAATAGGCCCTCCCAGTAGAGGATCTCGGCCATTCCGTGGCTCCAGGTGTAGTTCATGACGCTGTTCAGGTGGCTCCCCGCGTAGCTGAGGGCCTTCTCAAGCTCCGGGTATCTTGTTGATCTGATTATTTTGTTTATGGACCCGGTTTCTTTATCATCAATATATCCGTACTCGTAGATGGTGTTGAGGAGGATTGCGCGGCTCGCGGGGTCTAGCTGTGTGAGCTTGGGCTCGGTGGTGGGCATGGCGTCCTCTACGCCCTCGGGTAACAGAAAACCCTCTTCGTCACTCAAAGGGATTCCTCTTACTTCCCATCTGGTCTATGTATGCGCCGAGGGCCTGCATGAACCACGCGAAACTAACGAACAGCGGGGCTATGGTGATTATGATTCCGAGCATCAAGTTAGCCTGACCGCCGTGATCGAATATCCACTGCGCCATGCTTCCGATCCAGAAGAGGAACGAGGCACCGAATAGGAGGAGCTGTTCATTGGTGTCACGGTGCATGTAGCCTACGGCTAGGGTGGCCAACGCTATGAGGGTGAAGACTGTCCACTCGACGAACCACGCCATACATATTACTTACCATGTATCACATATATAAAAAAGGGGGTTACTTGTGCTTTCGGTATATCGTGTATTGCTTTTTGTGTTTCACTACACGGGACTTGAAGCCATGCGCCCGATCTTCTGCGGCATGTCTCTTGGCTTTGGTTTTCGTCTCAGCCCATCCCGCGTAACGGTACACTTCACCATCAAACTTCCGTGTTCCCTTTTCAGGTGCTTTACCCATCTAACCCACTTACCTATTATTTACATAGTACAATAGTTAAAGGTTATTGATAAAAAAGGGGAGGCTACTTGTAGCTGATCCGCCAGCCACCCTTCACCTTGTAGAGCTTGCCGCCCTTGTTGCAGTTCCTCTTCGCGCCTGCCTTCGTCTTGTAGGTCTTGCGGGCCACTGTTTATCCCGCCTAAGTCGCTATCTGTCTTATGTAGTTGGCTGCGATGACGAACACCGCGATTGCCATGAACCCTACCGCGATCCACGCGAAGGATACGAGGCGGTCCATAGTGTCGTTGAACTCTTCGGATGCTCCGGGCCTCTCGTCGTCAATCATGTTGACGAACTCCAGTATCAAGAGGGCGGTGACGAAGACAGAGATGACGGCTCCGGTGATGAAGCTGCCTAGTTTCATGCTCAATGTTGTTCAGTAAAGGGTAATTACCATGTATATTTAAAAACATGTACGAAATCGTACAAGTTACCAGAAATCCTTAGCTATACGTTTCAATATCGTTACAACTTTAAGGTAGTGTCGGTCATCAAGAACCCCAAGCTCGGCGGCTTTCATCATCTGCTGTGTGGTGTCTCCGGCTCGCTCGATCTTCTTGCGGATGGTTTCATCTACGGGTACTTTGAGCCTTATGCCGTTCACGGTGGTATAGCGTCGCTTGCTCATGTGGTTCTCCTGTCCAGGTATAGTTTTGCGAGCATTATGCCGCAGCCGAGGGCGAAGAGCAGGAGGGCCATGCTCTGCGCGGGGCCGTGGATGGTTGCCGCGAATATTATCCAGCCGAGCAGCCACGCGATGAAGGTGCCGTAGGGTCCGGTGACGTTCCATACTGCTATGCTTATGGTGCCGAGTATGAAGGTGTAGAGGGTGAGGGCTCCGACTAGGTATGCTTCTTCGTCGAATATTGCGCCTATCCAGTCGCCTTCCATGAACTTTGTCTGTAGCCTGTCGAGGGTGCCGGTGGTCCAGGTGACGGTTATGGTGGTGTTTATCTCTGCGCTGGTTATGCCGTAGGTGGCTTCGAGGAAGCTGGTCACGGTGTCGTAGGTGACTGTGGCGGGGGTGCCGCTGGTTACGGTGTCCTGGAAGCAGCCGGTGTAGTTGCTCCACGACATAGCCCCGACCCCATCCACGTTTAAGGCGTCGCCGTATGTTACCAGGTGTCCGTCTATCACGCTCTCCCCGGTGCCGGTTATCAACGCCCGGAACCCTGCCTCTGTCTCGCTGTAGCTTGTGTGGAGGTCTATATAATAGTGGTCGGCTATGAAGCCCACATAGGTAGTGTTGGCTGAGGCTGCTGGGATGGTGGCTGTCACCGTGTAGTTTCCGGGGGTCGCGGGGGCGGTGTCGGGTATGATGCACATGCCCGTGGTGCTGTTGACTAGGCTTACGGTGGTGCCGCCTGATCCGTTGTAACTGGTAGTTACTGGGCAGTTCGCCCAGCCGTCGCTGTACTCGGGGTCGCCGTTAACGACGCCGTTATTTCCTAGCCCCGAATGATCTTGAACCTGTCCGTCGAAGTCGAGATATAGCACCAGACCCGTCTCGTTACGGTAGATGCCCTGATAATGCTCCTCTACCTCAGTGGGGTTTAGGGCGCGGTTGTAGATGCGCACCTCGTCGATGACGCCTGAAAAGGGACTGGATGCGGCAGCTTGTATTCCAATATAGGTGATTATATTTATAGCCGGGTCTGAAACGCCATTGTACGCTGCCTCGTTTATCAATGTGCCGTCAATATATAGCCGCACCTTCAAAGCGTTAGTATCGGCTACTCCTATGACGTGATGATAACCAGTAGTAAATACGGCAGGGTCAGCAGCATACTGCGTTGGATTACCGTAAAACCTCAGCTTATTATCGTTGGTTATACCGAGCCAAAAACATCTTTTGGGAACCTCTCCCCATTTTAATGCAATTATTTGATAATCGTTCTTAGTTGGATTTGTCGCTTTAACCCAAGCTACAACAGTCTTTGAACCCGTTAGCTGAAGGCTCACACTATCAGTAACCTTCACGTAGTCTCCTGTTCCGTCGAAGGTGAGGGCCGCTTTTCCACGTATTCCACGGACATACTGGGGGTCGCCATTAACGACGCCGTTATTGCCGTTCCCTGATTGGTCTGTTGTCTGGTAATCATAGTCAAGCCAAACATCTAATCCAGCTTGGTTAAGTGGGACTTTGTTACTGAAGGCGTATGCAATTTCCCCAGATCCAATTATGCGATTATATAATAAGGATTCATCCAAGGTTCCTGTTAACTCATTAGCTCCAACATTATCCGCCCCTAGAATTATTGAAGTCGTTGGGTTTAACGTAATTCCAGTGACAACAATAAACCCCCACGTTCCTTGTGTTAACGTAGTTGTGGCGGTTCCGTTCACATACACCGTCCCAGATGAGACGGTGATGGTATTTGTGTTCCATGTGATGGTGCCCGTTCCCGCGCCCTTTGTGGCATCGAGAATATATTGATTTCCCGCAGCATCCACTTTCAACCAAGTTGAAAAAGAATAATCTATGTTTGGGAAGGGCCCTGAAACATTAACATAGTCGCCTGTTCCGTCGAACTCCATGCCCCACCCGTTCTGTATCGGGTTAACGGTGCCGTTAAATATCGGCCCCACGGTCCACGTCACCGACCCGCTGGGGTCCACCCTGGCGTCGTTCACCGAGGCAGCCGTGATATTGCTCGTCCCGGAATATGCATAGCAAATGGACAATTTGAAGAGGACCGCAAAGAAGCTCAATAGGAAACAGAACAGAACCAGTTTCTTCTCTAGGCGATTCATAGTACCCCCATCCACGCTGCTAATCTAAACAAAACTAGAATCATGGCGGCATATCCGATGATTGCCCCCACTTTACCCGCTTTTTCAGCCAGCTTTGTAAATCGGTGCGTATTTACCTGCTCCTCTAAGGATACATTCTTATCCTTTTTCTGTGCTTTTCGTCGCAGTTCCCTTCGTTCCTGTCCCTTCAACTAGGTTTGCCTCCCCGCTATTATGCCGAGAGCTATCGCTATGAGCCACAGGAGCCGGTATATCAGGTAGATTGGCTGATAGATGAACGCCGGTGTCCCCGATGCCTCTAACATCATGGGTAAACCCTCAACAATCATACGAGCAGCAGACCAGAACGCTACGAGGCCGGTGGCGATGTCGTAGAACGGGTTGTCGCTCCACCCCCAGGAGTCAACGATCTTGGTGGCGTCTAACGCCTCCTCCCACTGGGTGGTGTTCAATGGGGTTATCGCCGTCATTCCTATGTGATCCATCATGAGTAGAACCACATTCACACAGGCGGTTAGGATAAGCAAATATATACAGGATTTTAGCACATCCACTATTCTCTACCTCCTGCGGTTAAGGCTACGCCTACGGCTATGAACCACCCGAAGACCAGCCACTCATAGCCCCACGAAGCCCACCCGAGGTAGTTCAGTATCGAGGCGATGAACATGGTCGCCACCAGGCCGCGTGCCCTGAACGCCACGCTGAAGGTGAGCAGCGAGATCATGGTTATCACCCAGGGTATGAAGTTGGGGTCCACGTCCCCGAATATCCCGGTT
>Ga0307379_10005066_pt1 | contig 18527 bp, 10 predicted proteins | sample UN2MG_FD_202237 | JGI IMG/M metagenome (GOLD analysis project Ga0307379, IMG submission 202237) | Soil microbial communities from Risofladan, Vaasa, Finland - UN-2 | ecosystem: Environmental > Terrestrial > Soil > Coastal area > Acid sulfate soil | place: Finland: Risofladan, Vaasa | collected... | reverse complement strand
TCATACTGCGAATGTTGTTTCAGAGCATCCTCGCTCAATGCGGGAGGGACCGCCGGAACCGCATGGAAGTCTACTATAAATCATCACATGAATCAAGGGTAAGGATAGGGCGGATACGCTTCCATTTGTTTTTCAGGCTTGACAAATCGCCTGCAGGCTGACATAATCATGGATGTTGCAGTTACCCATCAGCGTGCAGTTGGCGTAGTCATCTCTATCTGCCGCATCACACGGGGAAGGATCAAGGAGGACATCCAGTGCAAAAATGCCAAGACTGCGGGGCCGAGCTCGAAAATCCCGACGCCCACCACTGCTCCGAATGCGGCAAGCCGGTGGCCGCCAGCCCGCCGGAATGCGACGAAGCTGCCCTGCCGCCGGTAACGCTCGAATTCAACGACTCGCGCCTCTATATCGAGGGCCTGGGCGGCACGCTCGAGCTTCGGCTCACAAACACCTGCGACGGCCCCGCAGACGGCGCGATACGCATCGAAGGCAAGCGTCTCGAAGAAGCCATCGAATGCCCCTTTGCACTGGCCCCGCATGAAATCCGCATCTTCGCGCTCGACATCTCATTCGTGAAGGCCGGCGAGCCGCCCGTGCAGATCATGATGCACTACACCTGCAACCACGTGCCCCGGGCATTCACATCGCACAGCATCTTCAAGGTCTTCGCTCGCGAAGATTCCATGAAATCCGTGGCATTCCATTTCGAGCAGAACATCAAGGGCGGCGGCGGGGGCGACAAGATCGGTTTCGGCATGAGCCTCGAAAACCGCGTTAACCTCGCCGATGCCATCGCCGCCGGCCGCTTCAAAACCGTAAACGAACTGATCGAATACTGCCGCCAACTGCCTCCGCAATGGCGGCAGATCACCCTCTGCCACGACGAGCGCGCCACCGCAAAGCTGCGCAAATGCGTGCGGCCATTCCACGAGCTCGGCCTGCCCCAGCCGCTGGACAAGGCGTGCATCGCCTTCGGCCCGCAAAACTCCACCGTTCGCGCGCTGCTGCTGGGCAGCCCGAAAATCTGCATGGGCCGGCTTCGCAGCAACGACATCACCCTCCGCCTGCTGCCCCGCGGCGACGCAAACGACTCCCTCAGCACACGCATCTCGCGGCAGGCGCACGTCACCCTCTCCGTCACCCGCGAGGGAATCATCATCACCGACAACGGCAACATCAACGGCACATACCTCAACGACGTTCGAATCCGCAGCTCCGCCAAGGCTCCCATCGACCACCCGTCGGAGGTGGACGTTGGCCGGGCGCTCAAGCTTCGGCTGATCCCCTTCAAGGAAACCGGCAAGGGCGGCTCAGACCGCTATGCCGATCTGGGCCGGCAAGACGATCTGTGGGAACTCTCCGAGCGAATCGGCCTGCGGTCGCTGGTGATCGAGCGGGTGGACAACCTCGCCGACGCCGAAAAATACGCCCTCGTGTTCCGGTGGATTGCCGTCGGCCGCGACCCCGATTGCGAGCTTGTGGTTCCGGAGGCCGACTTCGACGCAAGGATCATCCGCCGGGGCGGTGGTTTCTGGTTTGAAACCGTGAACCTCGGCCTCACCGTCAATGACATCCAAGTGCCGCAAGGCTGCGCCGTGCCGCTCGCGCCCGGCCTCAAACTCGCCGCCGGCACCGTGTGCGGCGAAATGCTGCAATTCAAGCAGTGCGGGCTGTAGCGGGGAAGTGCCAAAAAGAAGTGCCAAGTGCCAAGTGCCAAGTTGTAGCACAGCCGCCCTCGGCTGTGAATGCTGTAGCACAGCCCCGCTTCCAGCGGGCGCCCTCGGCTGTGTTGAAATTGTTCTAAAAAAAAGTGATTTCCGCGCCCTATTCGCAAGACATTGCGGCTCAAGGACTTCCACAACACGAATGGGAATTGAGGGAAAATAAGGTAAATAAAAGCAAACACAGTCCTTGACAAGTCCAAATTCCGTGTTATACTTATTATTAGAGGGATCGATGGAAACCACTGATAGTCGCTGATTTTGGGAGTGTGCAATTCGCTTGGACCTTGGACTTTGGACCTTGGACCTTGGACCCGTGACGTATGCCACCATATCTTACAGTTGAAGAAGCGGCCGAGCGGCTGGGGGTGGACTACAAAACGATCTACCGCCTGATCCGCAGCGGCGAGATTCCCGCCGGAAAAATCGGCCGCGTGTATCGTATTCTTGAAACCGATCTCGACGCATATTTCCAGAAGCAGAAGGACGCAACCGCCCGGCAGGCCGGCCGCATGCCCAAGGCTCTGGCCGAGTCGCGGTGCGCCTCGTGCGGCAGCGGCATCATAAGTGTGCTGTCGGTGGGCGGCACGTGCCCCGAGTGCGGCCGCGAAATCTGCATGGCCTGCTGGTCCATCCGCAAGGTGCGGTCGTGCCCGGAGCATCTGCGCGCGGCAACCACGCCTCCGACCGAGCGCGTCCAGGACGCGGGCGCCCCGCGCGCGGGCGTCCCGGACGCCGGTGCGCCGGCCGCTGATGCCAAGCTGCTTGCGCCCGGTGCAGAAGCGCCGGCCGAATCGCCCGCCCAGGCCGTCGCGCGGCTGCAGGCCGAAGGCCGTCCTGCCATTTCGGCCGCGGGCGCTGTCCAAGCCGAGGACGATTTCATCCGCGCGTTCGCACGCCGCCTGGATCTGGTGGACGAGCTGCCGGATCCGCTGTCGGGGCAGACGATCAACCTGCGGCGCACTCGCGTGCGGTACGAGCTGACCACCGCCGAAGCGATGAAAAAGCCGGCGGCTTCGATGCGGAGGGCGGCCATGCCGCATCTGCCTGCCAACCGCATCAGCCGCTTCATTCTGCGATCCGGCGGGTGGAGCCGCCCGAAAGCGTGCGTGGTGCTGGAGGCGCAGTTCGTGTGCCGGCTGCACGTGCTCGCGGCCCGCGGCTACGATGCCGATCCGATCACCGATGCCGAATTGACGCCGATTTTGAACGCGATAGCCGACCGCGCGGCGAAGGACGAATGTTTCTGCGTGGCGCTCCTCGGCTCGCCCACCGGCTGGACACCTCAGGCCGCGGCCATGATCGCCGGACGCGGCGGCGTGTCGCCCTTCAGCGAGCGGCAGGCGGCCGTGGCACTGCATGACCTGCACGCCGATGTGGTAACGATCGACGAATCGGACGAGCGGCTGCGCGCGTTTGCACAGGTGATCGGACAGGAGGATTAACCACGGAGAGCACGGAGGACACGGAGAAGGCACGGAGGCAGAGGTACAAAGTGCAAGGTGCAAGGTGCAAATGAGCGTTTTGCTCGGAGCGTGTAGCCCAGCCGCCCTCGGCTGGGGTCCGGGTGCAAATAAGCGTTTTGCTCGGAGCGTGTAGCCCAGCCGCCCTCGGCTGGGGTCCGGGTGCAAATGAGCGTTTTGCTCGGAGCGTGTAGCCCAGCCGCCCTCGGCTGGGGTCCGTGTGCAAATGAGCGTTTTGCTCGGAGCTTGTAGCCCAGCCGCCCTCGGCTGGGGTCCGGGCGCAAATGAGCGTTTCTTGGCTCGATGCTGACGGACCGGGAGAATCAGGACGATGAAGATGTGTCCGCATTGCGGTGAATCACATCCCGACGACATGCAGCTTTGTCCCGCCACGGGCAAGGCGGTCGACAACCCGCCCACGCTGTATCCGCTCGACACGCTGGACCGGCCAAAGACGGCTCCCGCCGGCGACACCGCTCCGCCGCCGCCCGTGCGTCCGAAAGCCGACACTCTGGACGGCCGCACGATATCGGCCGCCGAGCTCGGGCCGGGCGCTGTGCTGGGCGGCCGATACCACATCATCGAGCAGCTCGGTGCCGGCGGCATGGGGCAGGTGTTCAAAGCGCTCGACGCCGAGATGAACGACATGCCGGTGGCGATCAAGGTGCTGCCGCCGGCGCTGGCCGGCAACAAGCGCAGCATCGAAAACCTCCGCCGCGAGGCCGCGATCGCGCTCAAGCTCTCGCATCCCAATATCTGCCGACTCCACACGTTCAACTCCGACGGCGCAATCAAATACATCGTGATGGAATACATCGCGGGCAAGACGCTCGAAGAGCTGCTCGACGCCCGGCCCGAGCGCCGCATGGCGCTATCCGAGGTGCTGCCCATCGCGGCGCAGGCGTCCGCGGCCCTCGATTTCGCGCACGCGCAGCGGCCGCCGATCCTCCACCGCGACATCAAGCCGTCAAACATAATGCTCACGCCCTACGGCACCGCCAAGGTGCTCGATTTCGGCATCGCCCGCGAGATGAAGGAATCGATGACGCGCGTAACCGGCAAGGAAACGTCGGGCACGCTACTGTACATGTCGCCCGAGCAATTCAGCGGCGAGCGCGTGGGGCCGGCGTCGGACGTTTACTCCTTCGCGGCCACGCTGTATGAATGCCTCGGCGGGCATCCTCCGTTCTGGCAGGGCGCAATCGGACACCAGTTGCTGCACATGGAGCCGAAGGAGATCGCCGGCCTCCCCCCGCACGTCAACGCCGCTCTCATGGCCGCGCTGGCAAAGAATCCGGAAGAGCGGCCGAGGAGCGCGAGGGCGCTGGCGGGGGGGATTGGAAGCGGCAAGCCCGTGCCGCAGCGCGCACCAGTGCGACAGCGAAGCGAGCGGGCGGGCGGGCGCGGGGGTGGGCATGGGCTAATGCTGGTGGGGTCTATTGCGGCGGCTGTTGTCACTGTATGTATTCTGGTGTTCGCGTTGAGTGGTGGCAAAGAGGAAACGCAGAGCGGCGCGTATGATGGTGGGCTTCCGCCTGTGGTGGAAAAGGAACCGGAGTGGGTACGGCCGCCGAGAGAGCTGCCGGCGGAACCTGATGAGCCGGCTTTGGCGCCTTTAGATCCGCCCAAGCCATGGAAGAACAGCATAGGCATGGAATTTGTGTTCATCCCGCCCGGTGAATTCATGATGGGCAGTCCGGCGGGCGAGACGGGCAGAGGCGAAGACGAGGGGCCGCAGCACCGCGTGAAGATCACAAAGGGATTCTACATGGGGGTGACGGAAGTGACGCAGGCGCAGTGGCAGAAGGTGATGGGCAATAACCCGAGCAGCTTCAAAGGCGACAACCTGCCGGTAGAGGGGATATGTCCATACGACCGCGAGTTCTGTCGTAGGCTTAGCTATAAGGAGAACAAGAGCTATCGTCTGCCGACGGAGGCTCAGTGGGAATACGCATGCAGGGCGGGAAGCACAGGCTCGTACGCCGGGAATGGCAAACTGGATGAAATGGGATGGTACAGGGAGAACAGCCAAGGTACTACGCATCCCGTTGGGACGAAGAAGCCCAACGCCTGGGGCTTGTACGACATGCATGGCAACGTGTGGGAAGTGTGTGAAGACTGGTACGGAAAGGATTACTATGATGGAAGGCCGGCCCCGGATATCGATCCGAAGGGCCCGGTACAGGGTGATGCCGGCGCTGTGGTTTGGAGGGGCGGCTCCTGGACCCATGACCCGGGGGCCTGCCGTTCCGCGTACCGCGGCAACATGTATTATCTGGGCGACTTCTACCGGATCTCCATCGGGTTCCGGGTCTGTGTGGACTTGGAGTAACCCTTTGCTTCCGCCGTCGCCAAGCCTATGGCGGGCGCGCGATAAAAAACGCCCACGGCCGGAATGGCGCGGCGCGCACGGGAAATGCGCGGCGGGCGCCGATGTGATGCGAAAAGGATTCGAACGCGCGATTGATTTTCGTAGGGTGTCGTTGTAGGGGCGGACTTCGCCGATCCGTCTTCGGATAGGCGAATGGTCCGCCCTCCGGATGCCTTGCGGACGACGAAGGGCAACGGACATACAGAGGGCGGACCATTCCCTCGAAGACTCGGGAAGTCCGCCCCTACAAGCGAAGTCCGCCCCACGAGCGAAGCCCGCCCCTACCAAGCGGCGGGCACGTGAAGCAAGAATGGCGCGATAGGCGCGGCGCTGGATTGGTAGGGGCAAGGCACCGCCCTTGCCCTGGGCGGGGACAGCCACCTGCGCGCCATAGCCGCTCCCGCCTGCCGGAGCCATGCGGCGGGCAGGTCGGCGGCGGCACGTGCCCCGCCCCTACGAACAGGATCAGGCTTTTTTACGAAAGGATACTTCTATGAGAAAGAGAATGATTGTTTGCGCGGGGGCGCTGCTGTTGCTGGCGGTGTTTGTTTCGGGTTGCGCGCCGCAGCGCGTGCATGAGAAGGATTGGCCGGAGCCGAGGACGACTGACGAGCGGCCCGGTCCGGCGCCCCTCGATCCGCCGCCGTCGGATTCGACGGGCGATGTGCGCGTGCCGGATGTAGCGGTTGCCACGCCGGACGCGGCCGCACAGGGTGCGGGTGCGGGCACACCGAACACGGCCGCACCAAACGCGGGCACCCAGGGTGCGACGCCGGACGTGGCCGTGAAGCCGGATGCGGTGCCGACGGCGAAGACGACGGTGACGTCGGTTTCGCCGCCGCTGAGGAGCAGGCTGAGCGATGAGGATAAGCAGAGCATCATCGAGGCGTCGCTGATCAATTTGCAGCGAATGTTTGTGAACGCCGACGAGAAACTGGTGCTGTCGACGGGCACGCAGGAGTCGACCGCCGCACGCGATGCGATGGTGACGAAGCTGGCCGAGCTGCAGTTTGACGTGATCCAGACGACGGAGACGCTGCCGTTCACGCCGTCGGAGGCCGAGCAGGACGCATTCCGCCGGAAGAACGACGTGAACCTGGTTTTCCTGCTGCAGGCGGAGGCGGCGAAGGCGGACAAGTTCGGCAATTTCTGGTCGTATCAGGGCAAGGCGCAGGGCAAGGTGCTGAACCTCACGACGCGGCAGGTGATTACGTCGAAAACGATCACGAAACGCGGGCGGCGTGCGCTTGACGAGGCGGAGGCGGCCGAGGATGCGCTGGCGGCGGCCGCGAAGGATTTGAATACGTATCTCACCGACGAGGTGGTGCGCAAGTGGGAGTATACGAGCCTGGTGCGGATGATCCTGGAGGTGAACAACGTGGATACGATTTCGCAGGCCGACGATCTTCGCGTGGGCTTGCAGAGGCGCGTGGGCGTGTTTTACGTGTCGCTGGAAAGCTGGGACTACGAATCGCAGAAGGCGGTGCTTGAGGTGCTGTGCAGGTTTGACGTGCAGCGGTTCCTCGTGGCGTATGTGGAGGAGCTTCGCGAGGGCGGGCTGAAGCTGCGCTGGGTGAGGAGCGGCGGCGAGGCGATCAAGGCGAAGAGGAAGGCGAGGCAGTAGAGGAGGAAGATTCACCACGAAGGACACGAAGGACACGAAGAAGCACGAAGGAGGAAACGGCGTGAACATCGAACATCGAACATCGAACATCGAACGTTGAAGTGAAGATTTTGTGCGGGAGTTTGACGTGCGAAGAGTGTCTGTATTCAGCCTAAAAGGCTAATAGCCCAAACGGCGTGAACATCGAACATCGAACATCGAACGTTGAAGTGAAGACTGTGTGCGGGAGCGAAGTGTGCGAAGGGCGTTTGTATTCAGCCTAACAGGCTAAAAGGCTAAAAGGCTAATGAGACCGGAGATACACAATGGAAAGAACAAGACGATTGGCGTGCGGTGCGGTTTTGATTGCCGCGATGATGGCGGCGTTGATGGCGGCCGAGGCGCGGGCGGCTGATTCAATTGATGTCCTTCAGCGAGCCACCGACGATGCGATCGCGAAGATTTGCGCCGAGCTGAGGAAGTCGAACCCCGACATCAAGAACGTGGCCGTGCTGCCGCTGCTGGACGATGACGTGGACGGCTACGCGACGGAGGCGCTGCGTTCGGCGGTGGTGAAGACGCAGCTTGGGGTGTTTACGCGGGACGACAGGTTGTGGGATGCGCTGCTTGGCGAGATCGAGTGGGACACGCGGCGCGAAGATATAATGAACGCGGAAACGGTGCAGAAGTTTGGCAGGATCGAGGGTGTGCAGGCGATTGTGTACGGCAAGGTGTGGAACCGCTGGGTGAACATGTGGGGGCTGCACGCGCGGGTGAAGGTGTCGGTGAACGTGTCGGAGGTGGAGACGGGGCGGCACCTGTGCGGGATCGGGCCGGTGGAAGGTGAGGCGTATATTCATTGGAGCGATGCCCTGACGCATTTCTGGCGGTATCCGCTGATGGCGGTGATTGTGCTGGCGGCGCTGGTGGTGGTGGCGCTGGTGGTGCGCGCGATAAAGAAGGCGCTGCGGCCGGTTTGAAAGATGAACCACGAAGGACACGAAGAGCACGAAGCGGCACGAAGGAGGAGGAGAGGAAGAAACGACGTGAACATCGAACATCGAACATTGAACATCGAACATCGAACGAAAGACTTGCCGTTTGGCGGTAATGGGTTTGCGGGGAGTGCTTACTGCGCCTATGATGGAGCGTAACAGGAACCTGCGTGACTGCGTTGATGTGTAGCCTGGCCGCCCTCGGCCGGGGTTGCGGATGGGGAAACGGCAGGAAGGAAGAAGGAGAGGAGAGGAAGAAACGACGTGAACATTGAACATCGAACATCGAACTGAAGATGCGCGTGCGGGAGTTTGACGTGCGAAGCGGTTTGACGTAGGCGCGGGGCACGTGCCGCCGCCGAAGCGGCTATGGCGCGCAGGTGGCTGTCCCCGCCCAAACGGAAGGGCAAGGTCGGTGCCTTGCCCCTACAATTCCAAAGCCACATTCCGGAGGCCATGAAAATGGGATTATTTAGCGATCGATGCACGAATGTGCAGTGCGACCAGCGCGTGCGCAAGGGGTCGCAGTTTTGCCCCAAGTGCGGAGCACCGGCGCCCAAGGGCCTCACGAAGTGCGGCCGCTGCGGGTCCGAAGTGCGCACGAGCTCGAAGTTTTGCTGGAAATGCGGTGCGAAGACGGCAGAGATGGCCAAGCCGCCGGTGCTGGGCGACCGCTGGGTGAGGTCGTCGGATGATTTCGCGGTGCGCATCGACGAGCAGGATGTGAAGGGCTGGCTGACGAAGCCGCTGACGATAGAGCACGGCACGCGGGCGATGCTGTTCCAGGGCGGCAGGCTGAAGGGCGAGCTGCACGAGGGGCGGCACGATATGGGCGGTTTCCTGAAGACGCTCAACCATTTCATGATCGACCAGGCGGCGGCCGTGGTGCTGATCGACGCGGGTGATGTTTCGATCGAGCTGCGAACCGGCGAGCTGTGGACGGAGGACAAGTATGAGGTGGAGTCGGTCGAGCGGATCGTGCTGCGGATAAAGGACGCGGACTCGATGTTCGTGAACCTGTTCAAGAGCTGCAATCGCGTGCGGCTGAGCGATCTGGAGGCGGAGCTTGCAGACGAGGTGCAGATGCTGCTGGGCGGGCTGGTGGGCCGGTATCGGGTGGAGGAGCTTTTTTCGAATCTGGAGCTGCGCAACGAGCTGGAGACGCGGCTGCGCGACACGCTGTCGGCCACGCTCGAGCGGCTGGGGCTGGAGCTGGCGCAACTGCGGTTCGTGAAGTTTGCGTGCGAGGCGTATGAGGAAATCCGCCGCAAGCAGGCGGAGATCGCGGCGGGCGAGGCGCGGACGGACGTGGCGGAGGATCGGGTGAAATTGAACCGCCGCATCCGGGAGGCGCTCACGCAGGACAAGATGGACGCGTTCAAGAGTGCGAACGATTTCGAGCAGTTTGTGCGGCAGACCGAGCACGAGATGGGGTTGAAGGAGGTGATCCGGCAGGACGAGATGGAGCGGCTGAAGGAGCGGTTCGGCTTCGAGCGCGACCGCGAGAAGATTCTGCGGCGGATCGAGATAATGGGGATCGAGAACGACGCGCGGCGCGAGCAGGTGTGGAAGGCTTTGACGGCGGACGAGGATATGCTGGACGAGCGGCGCCGGCGCGAGCTGGAGCGCAGGATCAAGGACGCGAAGAGCGAGATAGATGTGCGCAAGGCACAGATCGACCTCGACGATTACGAGGCGAAGCTGGGAATTGATCGGCTGATGAGGATGAAGGATATGGAATTCCTGGAAGACCAGCGCGCCCAGAAGCTGGAGGAAGAAAAGCTGAAGGTGCGCGGGCAGGCAACCGTGGAGGCGTTGCTGTCGATTGTGGACGGCCCGGCGGCTGACCGCATAGTGCAACTGGAGGAGCTGCGGCGGCGCGAGAAGATGTCGCCCGAGCAGATTCTGGCGCTTGCGGCGGGGGCGTCGCCCGAGGCGGCGCGGACGCTGGCGCAGCGATACCAGGCGGATGGGCAGCTTTCGGCCGAGCGGGCGAAGCTGCTGGAAAAGCAGCTTGCCGATCAGCGGCAGACGTATGAGAGCTTTGCGGACCGGACGGAGCGGCTGATAAAGATTTCGCTTGAGCAGATGGGCCTGGTGGCGGGCGCGCGCGAGAAGAAAAACCACGAAGGACACGAAGGACACGAAGGACACGAAGAGGCACGAAGGAAGGAAAAGGACTGAGAAGAAGAGGGAACGGAGTGAACATCGAACATCGAACGAAGGATTGCGTGAGAGAGGTGACTGTGCGAAGAATGGTTTTGACCTAAAAGGCTAACAGCCCAAGAGGCCAAGAGGCTAACGAGGCCCAAAGGCTAACGAGGCTAACAGCCTAACGCGGACGATCCGCAACCAATCAGGCCTGCTTTACGCAGCAACTCTGTAGGGGCAAGGCACCGCCCTTGCCCTGGGCGGGGACTGTGCCCCGCCCCTACGAAGATGCGGGGGTAATGGGCGGGGACGGCCACCTGCGCGCCATAGCCGCTCCCGCCTGCCGGAGCCATGCGGCGGGCAGGTCGGCGGCGGCACGTGCCCCGCCCCTACGAAGATGCGCGGCGGACGCCGTGAACGCGCGGCGGACGTCATTGCACGGGCGTGGCTGCGGCTCGTGCACGTTATGAGGATTTGACATGGATGAAACCACAGATCTCAAGCCCGAGGATTGCGGGCGTAATGCCTCTTCGCCGGCCGGCGAGCAAGTCGACGATCTTGCGCGGTTCCGGCGGACGCTCGATAGCGAGAAGCGCGACGTGGAGCTGCGGCGCTGGCCGGCAGGCACGCCGGTGCTGGCGAACCCGCTGGCGCCTGACGAGTTTATGCCGGATACCGAATCGAGCCGGCGGCGGTTCCGCGAGCTTGATTTCGCGTGGTCGGCGGCGACGCGCCAGCGGGTGTGGTTTGGCGAGCCGTCGTCCGAGCTGAGGGCGAAGCTCTCGGCGGCGCATTCGGCGAAGGAGCGGTTTATTGCCGCGCTCGACGAGAACATGGCGGCAATGCGCGGCCAGCCGATGCCCGACGTGAACCTGCCATACCGCACGTTTCTGCTGCCGTGGGAGCCGACGGTGCGCAGCGTGGAGCATTTCGAGGAAGACCTGACGGCGGCGGTGGCGAAGGGCTTGCAGCGGCTGGCCGGCGCGCCCGAGGGCGTGGCGTGGCCGAGGCGGTGGGATGAGATGCTGGGCGGTGCGTGCTGCGTGAAGGCGTATTGCCTGAAGGGCACGTGGGCGCGAGTGCACGTGGTGGCGGCGTTTGTGTCGCCCCTGCACGTGGAGCCGGGCCGCGTGTGGCTGCTGCAGCCGGGGACGGAGGTGCTGGAGGTGGTGCGCAAGGCGTATCGCCAATGGCTGCAGACGGCCGCGGCGCAGCCGCAGTTCACGTTTTTCACGCTGGGCAGCGCGATGCCGTGGTCGGCCGAAGTGCAGGGCCACGCGGCGGGCGACCACTGGGTGGTGGTGTCGTCGCTGACGCCTGCCGGCGCGTGGGAGGTGCGCACGCCGCCGAGGTTTGCAGATCGGTTTTCGCTGCGGAATTTTCTGGACAGCCTGAAGCCGGAGACGCGGCAGCAGCGGATATCGAAGATCAAGACGGCGGTGGACGAGTTTTTGCTGGGCGAGCCGGGCGTGCTGGTGCCGATGGCGGCCGAGAAGACGCGGTATCGGAAGTCGGTGGTGCTGGATGCGTTTTTGACGCTGCAGGATCAGGCGCCGGACAGTTACAGGCTGGAGAAGCGATACGACGGGCGCGTGGCGGTGCGGCGGGCGGTGCAGAACGAGCCGGTGAGCGTGACGGCCGATATGTTTCGTCCGACCATCGCCCGCCGGCACCTGCTGGGGCTGGTAGGCACGGCGGTGGGCGCGGGCGGATGGGTGCTGAGGGATTTGTTGCGCGGCGGCAGGTTTGACCCGATGGGGATTTCGATTCTCATACCGATAGTTTACGTTGCGAGCTGCGCACAGGCAGCGATCAACCGCAGGGCTTCGAGCAATAAGGAGTGACGCATGGGTGAGTTTCTATCAAGGTTGGCCGAGCTGCTGCACCTCAAACAGAGCGGCGCGGCCAAGCTGGCGCAGATGGAGAACGGTTTGCGGGCGGCACGGCGCAATAACGAGGATCGCCTGCAGGATTTGAAGGCGGAAATCCGTGAGCTGGAGGCGCGTGCGGTGCAGAAGAAGCAGGAGTTTGACGCGGCACGCGGGCCGGCAAAGCAGATCGTGGCCGGCGAGATCGAGCGCGTCCTGCGCGAGCGCAACAGCCTTCGCGAGCGGGCGAGGATCGTGGAAGATAGCATCGACAAGATTCAGCTTGCGATCTCGAAGATCGGCGAGGCGAAGGCCGCGGACGCTCGCGGCGTGCGAGCCGAGCAGTTTGACGACATCGCCATCGAGCTGGACGAGCAGCTTGCGCAGTTGAAATCCGACAGCGCGGCCGCGCGCGACCTCGAGCGGGTGAAGTACGAGGCGCCGGAGAAAGAGGGCGCGGAGCGGCAGGCGGAGGCGGCCGACGCCGAGGTGAAGCTGTCGAAGGATGTGATGAAGGAGCTGAGGGAGCTCGAGGCGGAGTGAGGGGAGAAGGTCCAAAGTCCAAGGTCAAGAGAAACCACGAAGAGCACGAAGGGCACGAAGAGGCACGAAGGAGGAGAGGAGGCGGAAGACGGAAGACGGAAGACAGAAGTCAGAAGTCAGAAGTCAGAGGCAGAAGGTAACGGCGCGAACATCGAACATCGAACATCGAACATCGAACGTTGAAGGGAAGATGCGCGGGCGGGAGTGAAACGCGCGAAGAATGGTTTTGACCTAAAAGGCTAACAGCCCAAGAGGCCAAAAGGCTAAAGAGTCCGTGAGGCTAAAGGAGCACTGACATGGATCGACGAGCGTGGCGCAATCTTTGGTCGGCGGCTTGGATGGCCGGTGTCGCGGTGTGCGCGGTGCTGTTATCGGGCTGCGGCGAGAGCGAGCCTCCGAAGACGGCGGATCGGCAGGCGAAGGACGAGCCGGCGGCAAGGCAAGTGACGCAGGCGGAGGCGGCGTCGCTGAAGGCGGCGGCGGAGGAGGCTTTGGAGAGGGTGGCGAGGCTCGACCGGTGGCCCGGCCTGGCGGCAAGGCTGGACGAGGTGGATGAGGCGGCGCGTGTGGCGGAGAGCGCTTTTGCAGGGGCCGACTGGGCCGGTGCGAAGGCGGCGTATGAGGGGCTGCTGGAGAAATGCAGGGCGGTGGAGGCGCTGGAGGAGCAACGCATGAGGGCCGTGGCGGCCAGGTCCCGGTTTGAGGCGGCGCTTTGGGAGCAAGATGAAGAGAGGCTGGCGAAGTATGGCGGGCAGCGTTGGGCGAAGGTGGCAAACTCGATGAAGGCGGCCGCGGGTGCCGGCAAGGATTTCGAGAAGGCGGCACGCGAGTATGGACGGGCAAGCCAGCTTCTGCCCGATGCTGTGCAGGCGGCAGAACGGGCTTACAAGGCGGTACTGCTGGCGACGGCAAAAGCAAATAACAACGCGGAGCACTGGCGAGTGGCGGCTAAGGCGCTGGTTGAGCTTCTGAAGCTGGAGCCGGATAGCACAGAGGCACAGGTAATGAAGGAGGAGATCAAGGAACTCTACGGGCCGAAAGTGGGCGACACGTTTACCAACAGCATCGGGATGAAGTTCATGTACATTCCGCCGGGCGACTTCATGATGGGCACTTCGGATGATGACAAGATACGCTCCTCAGACATGGAGGGGCCGCAGCATAACATCAGGATCGCAAAAGGTTTCCATCTGGGAAAGTATGAGGTGACGGTTGGCCAGTTCCGCGCATTTATTGATGACAGCAACTATGAGACGGAAGCTGAGGCAGGGGCCGGAGGCAGCGGCTGGATCAAGGGAGAGTATGTCTGGAGAAAGGAGTTCAGTTGGCGTAATGCGGGCTTGAAGCAAACGGATGACCACCCTGTGGTAAACGTGAGTTGGAACGATGTGCAGGTTTTCTGCGAGTGGCTGAGCGCCAGGGAAAAGATGCACTATCGCCTGCCAACCGAGGCTGAATGGGAATATGCCTGCCGGGCCGGCACAACCACGCGCTATAATCTGGGTGATGCGGTCACTGTGGAGCAGGTGAATTGTCTGGATGGAAGAGAGACTGACGACCGGCGCCGCAGGACAACAATGACCGTGGGCAGTTTTCCCGCCAACGCCTGGGGCCTCCACGACATGCACGGGAACGTACGGGAATGGTGCCAGACGCTGATGAAGAGCTATCCCTACCAGGTGGAGGATGACCGCGAATCGCTGGTCGACAGGACTATGACCCGATTGATGCGGGGAGGATCATGGTTTACCTATTCTCGGGACGCCAGGTCGGCGGCGCGTTATTGGAATATACCTGACGTCCGGGCAATTGACCTGGGATTCCGTGTTTGCCTGGAATTGGATTGACCGCCGTGGGAGCAGGAGAGCAGGGGGAGAGGTGAGCAGGTTACGGGTTAGAAGGCCGAGAGGCCAAGGGGCCAGAAAGGGGATGCTTGTCATGGTGCGATATTTTTGGGCGGGTCTTCTGGTGGCGGTTGCCGTGGGTGCGGCAGTGCCGGGCTGCGGCAAGAGTGAGCCGCCGAAGGCAGCGGATCGGCAGGCGGAGGAGGAGCGGACGGCAAGGCAAGTGACGCAGGCTGAGGCGGCGTCGCTGAAGGCGGCGGCGGAGGCGCTGGAAGTGAAGCGGAAGGAAGCGACTGAGGCGAAGACGGCATACGAAACGGCGTTGCGCTCACAGGATGCAGAGAAGCTGGCGAGATACGGCGGGGCGAAATGGACGCAGATACAGGACGCGGTGCGGGCGGCACAGGGCGCCGGCGATGATTTCGAGAAGGCGGAGAAGGAGTACAAGCGTGCGCGGGACTTGCTGCCTGATGCGGCACGCGCGGCCGAGCAGGGTTACAGGGCGGCGCTGCTGGCAACGGCAAAAGCGAACGACAGCCCGGAGCGCGGCCGAGCGGCTCTGGCGGCGCTCAATAAGCTTCTGAAACTGGAGCCGGATAACGAAGAGGCGAACGCACTGAAGGAGAAGATCGCCGAGTATTACGTGCCGAAGCCGGGCGACGTGCTCACGAACGGCATCGGCATGAAGCTGGTGTTCATCCCGCCCGGCGAGTTCATGATGGGCAGTCCGGCGGGTGAGTCGGATGAGGTTGACGAGCGGCCGCGGCACCGTGTGAGGATAACGCAGGGCTTCTTCATGGGAACAACAGAGGTGACAGTCGGGCAGTTTGCGGAGTTTGTGGAGGCAACGGGCTACAGAACAGACGCCGAGAAGGGCGATGGCGCCGACGGGCGGGCGGGCAAGACGTGGGAGACGCGCAAGGATCTCACGTGGCGCAATCCGGGCTTTGCGCAGACGGATTCGCATCCGGTGGTGGGTGTGAGCTGGAACGACGCGGAGGCATTTTGCGAATGGCTCAGCGGCCAGGAAGAGAGCCGTTACAGGTTGCCGACCGAAGCAGAGTGGGAATACTCGTGCCGTGCGGGAAGCAAGGGACTTTATGCCGGCAATGGCAGTGTGGACGACATTGCATGGCATAGGTGGAACTGCGAGTGGAAGATTCAACCTGTGGGCACGAAGCAGGCCAATGCATGGGGGCTGTATGACATGCACGGCAACGTGTGGGAATGGTGCGCCGACTGGTACGGGAAAGGCTATTACAGACAAAGCCCGACGGACGATCCGAAGGGGCCGGATGGTCCAGGCGACAACGGCCGCCGCGTGGTGCGGGGCGGTTCCTGGCGCGCCTTGCCGAAGATAGGCCGATCTGCGTTTCGCGCCAGGAGCAGGCCGGAGCACCGGAACGACGATTGCGGTTTTCGTGTTTGCCTGGATCTGGATTGATCCAAGGAGTCTGGGAAGTCTAAGAGTCTAAGAGTCTAAGAGGCTAACAGCCCAAAAGGCTAAAAGGCTAAGGGGCTAACGAGATGGATTCATACATGGGGCGGCAGTTTGGCGATTACGTGATTGCCGAGAAGATCGGCGAGGGCGGGATGGGCGCGGTGTATCGCGCGCGGCACGTGCATCTGCATAAGGATTTTGCGCTGAAGATCATGCCGGGTGCGCTGGCGGGCGACAGTGGCTTCGTGGCGCGGTTTCATGACGAGGCGCGCGTGATGTCGGAGCTGCGGCACCCGGGGATCGTGCAGGTGCACGCGATGAGCTGCCACGAGGGCGAGTATTTTCTGGCGATGGATTACGTGACGGGCGCCGAAGGCAGGCCGCTGAACGTGCACGAGTGGCTGAAGACGCAGCCGGGCGGCCGCGCGCCGCAGGAGAAGGTGCGCGAGTGGGCGGTGCAGATAGCTGAGGCGTTGGCCTACGCGCACGGCCGGGGCGTGGTGCACCGCGATATCAAGCCGGCCAATATCCTGGTCGATTCGGCGGGCAACGTGCGGCTGACGGATTTCGGGCTGGCGAAGGTGGTGGGCGGCGAGTTCATCAGTTCGCAGATTCACAAGAGCATTCAGGAATCGCTGTCGTCGCACAAGACGGTGGCGGCGCCGCCGGAAGAGCTCGAGGGATCGTTGGGCGGGCCGACGGTGTCGGCCGACGGCGATACGAAGAAGGGGAGCGGCGGGACGAGCATCCTGGGCACGTACGATTATATGGCGCCCGAGCAGCGTGGCGAGGGAGGCGCGATCAGCCCGCGCACGGACGTGTATTCGTTCGGCGTGCTGCTGTACAGGATGCTCACGGGCAAGAGGCCGAGCAACTTCGCGAAGCCGCCGTCGCAGGCGGTGCCGGGGCTGTGGAAGCGGTGGGACGCGATAACGGCGCGCTGCCTGGCGGAATCGCCGGTCGATCGCTATGAGAGCGCGGAGCAGATGCTGTGCGCGCTGCGGGGCGCGGATCGCGGATTTGGCTCGGCGCGGCGTGTGATAATTGCGGCGGGCGCGGCGGCCGTGGTTGTGGCGGCGGTGGTGGCGCTTGCACTCAGCGGCGGGAAAAGGGAGCCGGGGAGGGACGTGGCGAGCCATGAAACCAAACCCGTGCCGGTGGCACAACCGACGACGCCTGTGGAGCCGCCGAAACCTGTGGCGCCGCCGGCTGAACAGCCGCCGGCTGAAGAGCCTGTCAGGCCGACTGAGCCTGTGGAGCCGCCGGAACCGGCGGTGCCGGCGGTGACGCTTGCGGAGGTGGCGGCGGTGAAGGCAGAGGCGGAAGTGGCGTGGGGGAGGATCAAAGACCTGGATCGCGGGCAGGGATTCGCGCCAAAGCTCGATGAGGTTGAGAAGGCCCGCCGGACGGCGAGTACCATCTTTGCGGAGAAGGACTGGGCCGCGGCGAAGCCGGAATACGACAGCCTGCTGGAGAAATGCAGGGCGGCGGAGGCGCTGGACGAGAAGCGCAAGAAGGCGATTGCGGCGAAATTAGAGGCCGATGCGGCGCGGCAGGCGGCGGGAAAAGCAGGCGCGGCGGCGGACGCAACAGAATGGTGGCGGCAGGCGGGCGCGGCGTATGAAAACGCCAGAGCGCTTTTTGAGGACGGCAAGTTTGACGAGGCGGTGCAGGCTTTCGGCAAGGCGGCCGGCGAGTACGGCAATGCACGGGGGCAGGCGGAGGCGCTGGACGAGAAGCGCAAGAAGGCGATTGCGGCCAGGGCGGAAGCTGATGCGGCGCGGCAGGCGGCGGGAAAAGCAGGCGCCGAGGCGGATGCGGCGGACCTGTGGACACAAGCAGGAGCCGCGTATGAAAACGCCAGAGCGCTTTTTGAGGACGGCAAATTCGACGAGGCGGTGCAGGCTTTCGGCAAGGCGGCCGGCGAGTACGGCAATGCCCGCAAGCTGGCGGAGAATGTTGCTCGGGTGAGGGAAGCAAAATCGGCATACGAAATGGCGCTGGGGGCGCAGGATGCCGACAAGCTCGCGAAACACGGCGGCGCAAAATGGACTGAGGTTCTGGATGCGGTGAAGGCGGCGACGGGTGCGGGCAATGATTTTGAGAAGGCGGTAAAGGAATACAAGCGGGCGCGAGACCTTCTGCCTGATGCGGCACGCGCGGCCGAGCAGGCTTACAGGGCGGCGCTGCTGGCGACTGCGAAAGCGAACGACAGCAAGGAGCGGGGCAAAACGGCGCTGGCCGCACTCGACGAGCTTCTGAAGCTTGAGCCGAATAATGCAGAGGCAAAGGCGCTGAAGGAGAAGATCGGGGAGTATTACGTGCCGAAGCCGGGCGACGTGCTCACGAACAGCATCGGCATGAAGCTGGCATACATTCCTCCGGGTGAATTCATGATGGGCAGCCCGGCTGGCGAGAAGGGCAGATACGCTGACGAGGGGCCGCAGCACCGCGTGAGGATAACGAAGGGGTTTTACATGGGGGCGACGGAAGTGACGCAGGCGCAGTGGCAGAGAGTGATGGG
>Ga0307379_10005064_pt1 | contig 18533 bp, 38 predicted proteins | sample UN2MG_FD_202237 | JGI IMG/M metagenome (GOLD analysis project Ga0307379, IMG submission 202237) | Soil microbial communities from Risofladan, Vaasa, Finland - UN-2 | ecosystem: Environmental > Terrestrial > Soil > Coastal area > Acid sulfate soil | place: Finland: Risofladan, Vaasa | collected... | reverse complement strand
GAGCGACGTGGCATACCTACCCGTCAGCGAATGGGGAGAGGTTGAACACGACGTAGTGGTTGGGGTGGTCGCGCAACGTCAGGTCGTCGTCGAGCCTCGCTACGGTGCGGAGCAGGCAGACGAGCGGCCACGGCATCACTCGTCGTCCTCGTCGTCGAGCAGGTTTGGTTCGCCGGGGCCGTGGGCGAGCGAGTCGAAGTAGTCGTCGGGGTCGATGGGGGGCAGGTCGTCCGACTCGTCGTCGACTGTTGGGGTGGGGATGTCGGAGTTCATGGGCCTCTGATTCTACGTGATGGCCGGGACGATCTCGGGGGTCAGGAGGCTTTGCGGCAGGTGGGGCCGATACCGAGTTCTCGGCTGACTTCATCGGTCAAGTGCCGTCCGCAGCGGCCGCACATCACGAGTTCCCGGCCGAACCTTGCGGCTGCCTCGTCGAATCCGGCCTCAACGATCTTCGTCAGGACCGACTCCCGGTTCTGCGCGGGGAGCGGTTCGCGTACCAACCGGTTTCCGAACCCGCCGCCGATCACCATGTCGATGAACACGACGCCGGGCTTCCGGCCGTTCTTCACCCGGTAGAACGCCGTGTCGCCGTCGGAGTTGTCCACGGCGTAGTAGCCGTCGGGTACCGCCGGAGGGAGGTTCGATTCTTCGGGGCAGCCGTCGGTGTGTCCGACGAGCCATGCGCCGTCGACCTTACGGAGAGCGCCGGTACCGGCTTCGACGATGTTCCCGCATTCTGAGCAGGGGGCGTCGAACTTGTTGCGACGGAACGGCTGTGCGTCGGGGAGTGCCTTCAACCGGTCGATCTCGGCGGTCGCTTCGGCCTTCGTCTTGCACTCGTTTGCCTCAACCTCTTTCGCCTCAGCGAGCGAAGCGATGAACGCCAACTGCTTCTCGGAAGGCCCATCGGGGGTGCCGCTGCTGGTCGGGGTTCCGCCGCCTTCGTACTCGGGGATGAGTTCGGTCTGTCCGACGGGGCCGGGGTTCAGGCGGGCTTGGGAGCGCATCCCTTCGTTCCACTTGATGTAGACCGAGTGGAGTTCGGCTTGGTGTGCTTCGCGTTCTTCTCGGGTGGCGAACCAGTGTCCGCAGTCGATCGGTGTGTCGTGGATGCCCCATGAGCCTTTGCGGGACCAGATGAGTGCCTCGTCGTCGGGGGGCATGTTGCACTGCACCATCCCCTCGGCGGGGGGTTTCCACTCGCCCATCATGTCGTGGATGTCGGCTTGGGGTACGAGTCCGAGTTCTTCGGTGACGACGCCGTTCTCGGTGATGTCGAGGATCGAGACGGGTTCCCACGGGTTGCCGTGGCGGTGCCGGATGATCTGGCGTCGGCAGCCGGGGGCCGCTTCTTCTCTGATCTTGCGCAGGTGCATCAGGACACCCGGCCTTCGAGTTCACGTTCGGCGCGACCCTCGGCTTCCATCTCAGCGAGGAAGGCAGGGGAGAATCCTGCGAACCGGCGTTGGTGGGCGTCGAAGTGTCCGGCGTGCGTGTCGCAGCACTGGTAGGTGCTGCCGTCGTCCTTGGTGCGGGTCGTGGTGGCCTGCTCGTCGCAGCGGTAGCCTTCGCAGGTGGTGGTGGTTGCTTCCATGTAGATCACCTTACTACAGGTCGGGGACAGAGTGCAACTCGATCGGCCACACTTTCTGTTCAGCCCCACACCTCGTCGGCCATGCGCAGCAGCGCCTCGGGGAGCATGTCGAAGAACAGGTCCGTCTCGACCGCTTCGGAGACGAACGTGAAGTCCCGGTTGATCTTGACGATCTCGGCACAGAACAGGTCGTTCGACTGCAACTTCACGATCACCTTGCGGCGGGGGTTGCCGCGCCCGCCTCCGGCGACGAACTGGATGCCGTCACCGAGATTCACGATGTCTCGGGCACCGAGGGACATCAGGACGCCCTTGGTGATCTGAGCGATGAGCGTCTGCGCATCGCACTCTCGGGTGGTGATCTCGTTGGTGTGGATGGTGGTGGAGGTCATGGTGTGGTTGGTTCCTTCCTCGTCGTTGTAGACGAGCGTACCACACATTCAGGACGGGGTGCAACTTACCCCGAAAGAAATCCCGACACCAGACACGCCGGACAGAAATCCCGCAGCCCCGGCCGCGGCCGATCCCAGCCGAAGCCCGGCCCGACATCGAAGATCACGTCATGGGCCGTCAGAGCGAAGAAGTCCGACACCCCACCGCACTCATCGCAGACAAGCCGGAACTCGTAGTCGGCCGTGCCTCGTGTCGTCACTCGAACGCCACCGCCGACGACTCCAACCACCGCGACGGCGCATGATCCGAGAACAGCGCCTCGTCCTGCTCCCACACGGGGTTCTCCTCCCGCACGATGACCGTCACCCGCGCATCAAGATTCCACTCGGACAGCAGCCGAGCGAACGTCTTGGGCATCACAGCGACGACATCTTCCGCAGCGAAGTTGTCCGGCACCCCATCGGGGAACACATCCTTCGGCGTCAGGTCGTGGTCACCCTCAATGAGAATCTCGATCGAGACGGTCATGGGTCCGGCCATTCAGGTTCAGCGCCATGATCTCGTGCTTGGGCGTTCCAGCACTGAACTTCCATCGTCAGCACGTCGATCGCTTCCTGCGCCGTGAACCCCATAGCGGCGACACTCGACACGAGAAGGTCGGCTTCCTCCTCCGACATGCCTAGCGCCGCGACGCGGTTCCTCCGGTCCAGCCGTTCAGCCCAACCCTGAGTCGCCTCAGCGACTTGATCTGCGATTGCCGCGAGCCGTCCGGTCACGACACGACCGTACCTCGCAGGTGGGACGAAAACGAGAGAGCGGCGCACGCCAACCCTCTAGTCCGAAGCGGTCCCGCTTGCTCCCCTCACTACCGCCTTGCCCTTGTCGAACCACTTTCGGGTGCGAACATGCGATTGGACGTTGACTTGCCGGACAGTGGGAACCTTGCTCAGTGCCGCAGGTTCGCAAGAGTGCTTCGCCTCTAAATGCTCGATCAGCACTTGTCCCGCAACCTCACCCAGCCGAACCGGAACGGCGTTGCCGACTTGAGCGAACTGTTCCGTTGGTCGACCGCAGAACTCCCAATCGTCAGGGAACTCCTGCACTCGCGCACATTCACGCAGCGTCAACGCTCTTGTCTCCGTCGGATGACACAACGCAGTCGACGCATGGTTCGGCATGGTCACGATCGTGGGCGAGGGAAGGTCGAGACTCAGCCTCCGCCACCAGCCAGAACGTCCGCCCTTGATGAAGTAGGATTTCCCCATCGACTCCTCCGCAACTTCGGGAGGCAACGACCGCCAGTTCCCTCCCGGCGGAACCATGTCGAGAAAGTGCTGCTTCCTCGGACTGAACTCTAGGCGCACGGGATCTTTCTCGCTGAGTCCGCGCAGCGCCTCACCGAGATTCTTGTACGGGAGCAGTGTTACCTTCTCGTCCGCAAAAAGTTCGTCCTGCGTAGACCCAACCGCCACTAATCCGTGGGTCGGATCTGGAAAGTCAACGACGCAATCAACACGGTTTCCAATGAAAAAAACACGTTCTCGCAGTTGGGGTGCGCCGTAGTTGACGGCGTTGACCTCGAACACATCCATTCGGTAACCGCCGCTGAGGTCACGGATGAACTCTTGGACAACTGAGCCGGGCTGCTCCCGATCATTCAAGGGAGGGCCACCCTTCTCCGGCCGTTCTGCTGTCGGCCGGTGTTGAAGGGCCGCAGACATGAGGCCCCGGACGTTTTCCATGAGAAAGAAACTTGGTCGGATCGCGTCGATGAACCGCAGAAACTCCCACAGTAGAGTGCCGCGCGGATCTTCGACGGAACCGCGCCTCCCATTCGTCGAAAACGCTTGGCAAGGTGGCCCGCCCACCACTAGATCAACTTCACCCGGTTTGAGTCCTAGATCACTTAGCACGTCAAGCGGGTCAAGGCAGCGAATGTCTCCCTCGTAGACCCGCATCGAACCGTTACCGATGCGATCGGCTTCGGCATTCTTCCTGATCGTTTCGCAAAAGGATGGAACTTCCTCGACCGCCGCGAGCGTCTGAAAGCGACCGGTCTGTTCCAACCCGATGTCTAGGCCCATAGCGCCGGAGAATAGAGAGATTACCGTAAAGGTTCGATCCGAGGTTGGGCGAGTCACGATTCGACTGTACCCCGCGCAGGTAAGGCGAACGAGAGAGCGGCGCACGTCAGGCTCGACCACCGGGGAGAGCAACCACACCCTCTGGTCCGATGTAACGCAGGCTGCGGTAAAGGAACCCTTACCACAGAGGATCGTCGTAGGTCCGTTGCGTCCGAGCGACGTGCGCCGCTTCACCCTGTTCTATCAGGCGGGAGGGACAGTCCGCTACAGCCCGACCGGAACCCATCCGACAAGCGCCCACCGTTCACCCTTCGTCACCTCGTGCGCCTTGTGCCGGGCCTGAGCGGAGAACCGGGTGATCTCCCCCTGCGTCCGCGGGGCCGTGCCCCAGCCCATGACTTCGAGGTCGCCGCCTTCGTACTCTGCCGGGGCGGTCAACTGCACTACGACTGTTTCGGCCCGGTGCCCGCCGTCGGTGTGCCAGTCGTAGGAGCCGCCTTGTCCGTAGCGGACGACCTGAGCATCGGCCGGGTCGATCCCGTGGTCCTGCATGATCGCCGCGGTTAGGGACCGGCGGGGGATCTTCCATCCCTTGCAGTCGGTCGTGGCGGTCATCTGTGCGCGTACAGCGTCGGATGCTTCATCGACGATCATGGCGCACTCGGCTTGGGTGAGTCGACCCACACCGGTCAGGTTAGTTCGGTCCTACCCGCGTCGTAGGGTGACCCGTATGGACATTGTGGAGTGGTTGCAGCAGGGACTCGACGCAGGGTTCATCCTGCCGCCTCCACGCGGGGCGGGGAAGGTGTACGAGTCGTGTCTGACCCATGACGGGTTCGGGATGACGGCCGAGGAGGAAGCGGTGTCGGACACGTTGGACATCTGTTCGGTGTCGGTGCCTCTGACTGGGGAGGAAGCGGCCGAGATGAACCGGGGCCATGATCCGTGCATCCATGTGGTGCGGTTGAACCCGGACGCGCCAGACCCCCCGACGTGAGCCGGGGGGCCTGTCTGCGCTGACTTCGGGATCAGCCTTTCATTGTGGCCGAGAGCCGCAACCCTTCGGGGAACAACGCTTCGACGAGAGCGTCGGGGAGTTCTCCGAGGAGCCGGAGCGAGGCCACCGTGTCGAAGGCGAACATGCGCTCCAACTCGTCCCGCACTCGTTCTTGCGAGAGCGAACCCGATTCGACAGCCGCAGCGAATCCGGCGACCGACTCGTCGGACGTGAGGGCTTCCCACGTTTCGGGAGCGAAGGTGAATCCTTTGGTGACCGAGAACCGGAGTCCCCGGACGAGCCGGAGCCAATCCTCGTTGAGCCGGTCCTGAGCGACTCCGACGAACCGAAGCACTCGGGCTTCGAGATCGGCAAGGCCACCAACGAAGTCGGTGACTTCGCCCGTTTCGGGATCAGCGAACAACGCGTTGACCGTGAAGTCTCGGCGGAGCGCATCTTCCTCGAACGTGCCGGGGCGGGTCCAAGCGGGACGCCGACCGTCGACCGAGGGGCCGTCGACCCGTGCCCACACGAAGTCGGCGTCTCGGGTGACTTCCCGAAGGGGGTTGCCTTCGGGGACTCCGGCCCGGACCGTGCCGAACTCCTCACGGACCTGCCAGACGTTGAACCCTTCGGCTTCGAGCCATTCGAGGAGTTCCTCGAACGATTCGGCTTCGACGGTGAAGTCGACATCTTTGACGACGGCTTCGCGGCCTTCGAGTTCTGCGAGGAGCCTGTCTCGGACTGCTCCTCCGTTGACCTGCATTGAGACTGTCATGGCTGCTTTCCTTCGGGTGGTTGGTTCCTTCGATCTGTGTACCAACGTACCACACCTCGCGGGGTGGTGTGCAACTTTCGGCCACATTTCTCAGATTTCTTTCCGCCGCCCCCATGCGGCGCGTGCCCCAGTAGGAAAGGCGTGCGCCGCGCCGCTCGGCCTCAACGCTGGGCGCTGCGCCTCGATGGGGAGGAAAGGGCCGATGGGCCTACGGATTTCTGTAGTCTCATGTTGCACACTGTCGACGGACCTGCTACATTATCTACATGGCAGCAACCGAGAACACCGCAACCGAGTGGGAAACTTACTTCGACGGCCTCACGGTCGCAGAGGTCAAGCAGTGGGCGATGACCTTCGTGGTCGGCCGGGACTTCAATGAGTTCCCGATGAACGCCTACACGGGCCTGTCCGCTTCGTCGAAGCGCCGGGGCATCACCCGGTGGGACGACTGAGACTGTCCTAGTCCTGTAGTAAACTGATCTACACAACCACTGAACAAAGGAACCAACCACCATGTTTCGAGTCTTTCCCCGATTCACCACCAACTCGGATCGCTTCCGCTTCTTCGTAGCGACCGACGATCACCGTGAAGATCCCGTCGCCGTGTTCGCCACCGTGGCCGACGCCGTGGCCGACGCCGATGCCCGCAACGCTCGGGCCAACGGACGGGCAGCCTGATGGGCTGGTACAGCGGTCATCGCCCCAAGGGTCAGTCGATCCGCGAGTACCTCGTGGCCGACGGACTCGACGACGACAAGATCGTCGACATGGCCGTGAAGAACATGACCACGGCATACATCGCATACCGGACCGACGAGGGCGAGGTTGTTGCTCTCGTCTACATGCTTCGCTTCACCCGCGACTACTTCAACACGACGTACAAGCCTCTCGACGAGAACATGGGGCCGTGCGACACGGACTGCCCTGAGCGCATTCTCGACCTGCTCACCCCGACGGACAGCGAGTACGCGGTCGAGTGGCGGGCAGCCTGCCGTCGCGCCATCGCTCTGCGACGGGCGGTGAGCAAGGGCACGGTCGTGCAGTTCGTGAAGCCGATCGAGTTCTCGAACGGTGTGTCGATGGATCGGCTCACCTATTCGGGCAAGGGCAACACGTTCCACGATCCGGCGGGGCCGGAGTACGGCCGCTACCGGGTGACCGGGTGGATGCGGCTGGTCGACGCTGCGGATCTGTTGGGGGTGGCGGCATGAGCGATCGGCCTCTCGTTATCCAAGTCACGTCCGGCGAGTTGCGTGAGTTCGGTTGGACTGATGAGTCCCGGCCGCAGGAGTTCTCTCGGCCGTTGTTGTCGTGCGGGCATTACGGCAAGCCGGTGTTCATGTCGTCGTCGACATGGGATTTCCCTGATGATCTGCATGACTGCCCGGAGTGTTTGGCGTTGGTGCAGTTCGATGTGCGGGTGCAGGCGGTGTTGTACGAGGACATTCTCGGCCCCGTCGCCTAGTGTGGCAGATGTCACAACATCGAAGTTGCACGCTCCCTACCGAAGTGTGGTAGTGTCGTAGACATAAGGAACGCCAACCACCGAAGGAACCGCAGCCATGAAGATCAACCGAGTCGTCGAGAACCCAAACGCCAAGGCCAACCGCGCCACCCACAACTTCGTGGCATGGGACCCCGACGAGTGCCCCCGCTGCATGGACTGTGATGTCCGCGCCGGAGGCACCGCTTCCGGGTGGCCGTGCGGCGAGGACACCCCTCGTGAGATCGTTCACGAGGACGGCTCGATCACCCCGGTCGTCGAGGCTGGCGTCTGAAACCCGTTTGCACCCTGTGTGCGAACCTGCTACAGTTCTACCTACCAACCACAACCCACGAAGGAACCCAACCACACCATGACTTCCACCTACAGGAACCTCGCAGTAGAACCGCTCTGGACCGCTGCTCGCACGCAGACCGATCTCGCTGACAGCCGCTCGATCGACGGCAACGACGAACTCCGCGAGGCGTTCCACACCGGCTTCAACACGGTGATGTTCGCTGAGATGATCGGCACCACCGCCCGCAACGTCAACCGCTGGCGCAAGAACGGCGGCATCCCGTGGCACTCCGCTGACAAGGCGGCGATCGCTCTCGGACTCCACCCGATCCTCGTGTGGGGCGACGAGTGGCTGAACGTGCGTGGCGACTTCGAGGTTCTCGCTTCGCAGGCGATGGCCGAGATGGACGCCGAAGCGTCGGCCGACGCCGAGTGGGACTTCGACGATGACGGCGAGGTCGAGTTCGAGTCGGTCGGATCGCTCGACGATCTCGATTCCTTGATGGTCGAGGCGTACTGAGATGGGGGGCACGCCGATCATCACGGCTGCTCCCTGCGCCAAGTGCCCGTTCCGAAAGGACGTGCCGATCTACCTGACCGCCGGGCGGCGGCAGGAGATCGCACGGGCACTGGTGGAGGGCAGCGACTTCCACTGCCACAACACGGTCGACTACGACACCGACGAACTCGACGACGACGGCTTCGATGTGCCGTCGACCGACAACGCTTCGCTCTGCTCGGGAGCGATGACCGCGCTCGACGTGTCGGGCGGCTCGAACCAGAACCTTCGGATCGCGATGCGGCTCGGACTGTACGACCCGGCTGTCAGCGCCGACCATGCCGACAAGGTGTGGCGGCTCGACGAATGGGTCCGGCTCGCTGAGGGTGCGACTGGTGACGAACCGGATGAGGTCGAGGAGGGCGACTGCTGTGCGATCGTGAACGAGAACTGTGAGGCCCCGGCGGGGTTCATGGGGTCCAACGGCGGGATCGTCGTCGGCACCGACTACGTGGACACCTACTGTTCCGGCTGCGGTGACCCGGTGTGCGACTCGTGCCTTGCCATCCCTGCCCCGTACCCGATGTGCCCGTATTGCGCCGAGGAGGAGTGACGGGTCCACCGATGCTGCCGGGGGGCCGCTGCTAGGCTGACACCCATGCCGAAACCGGAGGGTTGTTGACGTGGCGTGTAATTGCGGGAAGAAGCAAGGGCTGTCTACCTCCGCGGCGAGGCGGGCTGCCGCTGGGGCGAATCCGGCGAACGCTCCGCGTACCCGTGACCGGGTGACGAACCGTCCGACTCGGGGGACGTTGTTCGCTGTGGTTCCTCCGCCGGAGTGCGAGGACTGCACCGAGGAGTTGTATGTGGTGTTGCACTCGGCTCGGGTTCGTGCTGTCGAACTCGGGTGGCGGGTGGAGCGTCGGGAGAAGTAGCCACATGGGTTGAGGTGGCAAGAGTGGACGGCGTGCTGCCCCGGTGCGTCAGTCAGGCTCGTCGAGGTCCGCCGGGAGCGGTACCGCAGGGGCATCGAAGAACGGTCAACCTGTCCGTGGGGCGGGTGGTCGTAGGCCGCGCCGTCGCACGATCTTCGCTGTTGTTCCCCCGCCGGAGGACCACGAGTCGGAGGAACAGTTGTTCGTCGTGTTGCATTCGGCCCGGTTGAAGGCTGTGGAACTCGGGGCGGGTTGGCGGGTGGAGCGCCGCCAAGTCTGATCGGTCCTACCCGCGGGGTACTCTCCGACGAGGATGGATCTCGACGACGTGCGCGACGGTGGGCTGCCTGCGGTCCGGTCGCGTTTCGAGGCGGGCGACTTCCCGGTCGACCAGCCCGGCGCACTGGGTGTGCTGGCCGCTGAGGGGCACAAGCGGTTGGAGGGGTTCGCTTTCGAGGCGATCTATCAGCGGGTGTTGGCCGACGAGTTCGAGGACGTGTCGTTCGGGTGGAAGGTCGCCAAGACGCAGGCGTATGGGGTCGTGTGGGTGCTGCATGTGCAGGGCGAGTTGGCGGGCGAGGCGGACAAGGCGATGGTGCGGTGGCTGGGGGAGCGGAACCAACGGGTGTTGTTGGCCCGGCTTGATGAGGACGAGGGGGCGTTCCGGGGGAAGGTGTTGATCGACGGGGAGTGGCGTGTTCTCGGGTCGGTGCGGAGGTGGTTGGCGGAGGGCGCTCGGGTGAAGTCGTCGCCGCGGGTCGGCTATTCGGTGGCCCGGCATGAGACGGCTTTGCGGGGGTTGACCGAGGTGATGTTGCCTGCTGATGTGGTCGGGTTGGCTCGGGATCGGTTGTTGACGAATTGTGTGATCGGCCCGTTTTCGCAGCATCAGTCGATGGATCTTGACGCGGTGGTGTTGCACGGGGGTTTCCCGTTGATCGGGGAGTTCAAGCGGAAGTATCCGGCTCGGGATGGGTCGTTTGGGATCGACGAGTTTCCGCACGGGAAGTTGTGCGATTGGTTGTCTCGTGAGGGGAACCCGGTGTTCCACACGATCATGGTTGATCCGAGGTGGGATAAGGACGCTGATCCGTTCGATCTGCTCCGCGATCCCCGGTTGTCTCAGCATGTGAGATGGGTGGGGACGCAGTTGGTTGAGTGGGCGTACGACGAGGGCGGCTATGAGACGCACGGGTCGGATTCGGGGATGTTTGGCGGGTCGCGGTCGCAGCGCCGGTTGGCGTGGGGCAACTTCGTCGGGCTGGGGTCCGACTTGTGGCCGTCGCATCTTGGGGAGTGGATGAGGACGGGGCGTGGCCTTCCGGCGAAGGTGGAGTGGTTGAGGGATGCTCGCAAGATGGTCCGGGGTGAGTTGTATCGTCGGGAGCGTGAACGTAAAGGACGAGGCCGTGGACGATCTGATGACCGACGGTGAGGGTGTGATGGTCGAGCCGTGCTGCACGGATGGTGGAAACGGACCGATGGAATCGCCGGTGACGGTCGAGGTGACCCGACCGATTGACAGTTGGTTCGATGTGGCGTGTGCCATAGGCGGCGTGGCGTGGTCGTTGGAGTGCCGCGGGTTCGTGATCGCCGGTGTGTCGGGTGGCATGTCTGAGGCCGGGCGGTTGAAGGTGGTCGCGGACATCGAGACGTTGGACCCGTGCCCGTACATGGTGGCGTTGCTCCGTCAGAAAGCGGGGGCCGAGGCGTTCGATGTGGAGGCTGCTCGGGGGCGTGCGCCGACCGTGGCCGAGTTGGCGGCGGTCTAGTGGATTTCGTGGCCGAGGCGCGTCGGGAGGTCGACATCCTCTCGGGTGATCTGGTGCCGAAGATTGTGGAGCGGCCGGTGGTCGAGATGCTGCCCGGTCCGTGTGTGCCCCGAACGGTCTGTGCAGGGGACTTGCCGGACGTGGGGGCTGATCCGGTGTTCCGTATCGGGGTGGTCGATGACATCGAGTGGGTGGCCCGGTGAGGTTCACTCCTGCGTGGTCCGGGTTGCTCGTCGTCTTGATGGTCGTGTCGATGGTGCAGTTGTGGAGGTACCGTGACGGTGACATGCCTCCGGTGTGGGCGTGGTTTATTGCTGTCGTCTATGGGCTGCGGGGACTTGAAACGTACCCGGATGGCCGATGGTCGTTGGTGGCGATGTTCGGGTCGGGGCTGTTCACTGCGTACGCATTGGCTCTGACTGCGACGTGGTGGTACGGGATGCAGCGTTTACGCGACCGTGATAGCACGACACCATGACATCAACGATGGTGGATGCGGACTGGCGACCCGACATGCTCCTACTGGGGCACCCGGACTGCGACTACATCGACTCCGACATTCTCGGGCACGGCATCCTGTTGAAAGGCCATTGGCCGCGTATCCAACCTGCGATCGAGTTGGCCGAGGCGTTGCTCCGGTTCCACTCGAATCCGTGGGAGCCGTCGCCTGATCCGTACGGTTATCCGCCGCGGCTCGACTCGGGGTGGTTCCGTAAGATCCCATGTTCCCCGCTTGTCTGTGGCGATCATGGCTGGCATCTCTACAAGGCTGATTCGACGCAGCCGTCGACAGGTTCGTTCGAGGCGTTCCTTGTGGAGTGGCGGTTCGACGACGATCCGACATCGAGGTCGTACCGGAGTCGACGTGGCTGAGTCCGTCAACCCGTTCGTGATGCGGAACACGCCGTGCCCTGAGTGCGATGCTACCGATTGGGGCGACGATGACGAGGTGAGAATCCGTCCCTACGCAGGCGAGCAACGGGTCTATACGATGTGGCGCTGCGGTTCATGCAACGTCCGGTACCTTGCCGGGTACCGAACCGATAGGAGGCCCGGATGAGTGACATGCCGCCACTGACGATGCAGGAACTCCGTGAGTACGACGAGGCCGGGTACCGGACGGTCGGGTCGCTGTGGCCCGGCGACTCGTTCACCACGATGGGCAAGACGTATGTGGTGAAGTCGATTCAGGACGCGACGCCGCGCATCGAGGTGCGGAACGGCCGCAGGTTTCAGGTGGCGCGTGTCGTCATCAAGACGGAGACGCCCAGTGGGGAGCCGTATGAGGTCACGAAGTTGGACGGGTCTGTGCAGACGTACCAACCGACGGTGACGTTCGACTTCCATCCGATGCTGCTGTTTCAGTGTGCGATCACGGATGAGCATTTCCAAGCCGAGGGCGGCGCTTCGTGGATGGATGAGATGAAGTCGGCGGGGGGTATGTGGTGACGTACGATCCGGGGCATCAGTGCGAGTTGTGCGGTAACCAGTTCGAGGTGACGGTTCGTCGTCCGGGGCTGGGGCCGTCGCCGGTGAACGCCCATCTGTGTTCGTCGCATTTCCGGCAGTTCCTTGCGTGGGGTCAGTTTCTTGTGATGCTCGGGGTGATCTATGACGTGGGGGATGGTCAGTTGAAGGGTGATGATCTGGCGGCGTGGCCGCAGTCTCGGGCTGACAAGGTGTTGGTGCAGAGGGGGCGGCGTCGGTGATGGGGCTGCGGATTCTGGCGTTGCTGGTCGTGTCGCTGGTGGAGGAGGGCGGCGTGTGGCGTCTACCGGTGAACGAACTCGGGGAGGCGTGCGAGTTTCCGTTGGACCCGTTGCTGCGGGCGGGCGCTCCGTTGGGTCAATATCACTGTCCGTACTGTGGGGGGATGCAGGTGGCGGGGGTGCCGCATCTGGATTGGAGTGACGAGATGTTCGCTGATCTTGGTGGCGATGAGGGCGAGTTGATCGAGGTGACCTGTGGCCCGTTGTTCTGAGCGGTTGAGCAGTCCGTTTGTGGGGGATGACCGGGCGTGTTCGAGGAAGGAGGGTCACCCGGACTTCCACTGGGGAGCGGCGGCGAAGGATGGCCGGAAGTTCATGTGGTGGGTTGACCCTGATCCGTCGTCGGATCGTGAGTCGGTGGTGTGGGGTTGGCGGAAGTAGGTCAGGGGGAGGCGTCGTTCTTCCATGCGCGTTTCTCGCGGGTGCGGAGGCGGCGCTTGGCTGCTTTGCGTTCGGTGCTGGTGAGGTCGGCGCGGCAGCACCCGTAGGGGCAGGTGATTTCGCCGTGGCCGTTGCGGTTGCGGTTGGCTCCGATCATTGGGTTCTTTCTGGTTGGGGGTAGACGCGGCGGTTGGGGGGCTTTCGCCCCCCTGCCGGTTAGACCGGCTCCACCGTGTAAAGGGCGGACCCGATGAAACGGGCGATCCCTCCGCCGGGGAAGCGGACGATGATCTCACCCTCGCAGGCACCGGTGGTGCCGATTCCGAAGATGGTGCCGATCCCCTGTGGGGTGGTGACTGTTTGGCCGGTGGAGAACATGAAGGTAACTGTATACCCATCGTCCACATGATGCAAGTCAAACGTAGGATTTCTCCAACATTTTTCCGCGTGCCCCTGCGAACCCCGAACCCCGGCGAGATGGTCCTACCCACGTCGTATGGTGAACAGGCCAAGCACCGAACACAGAACGAAAGGCTGAGTGCAGCATGGGCATTAGCGAGTCATACGCGTCCCCCGGACTCCGATGGGGACTGCTACTAGAAGATCACCCCGGAGCGACCTACGAGTTCCTGCTGATGAAGGGCAAGGACTTCCCGATCAACCCGATCCCCGACGTGTTCGGCGGAGAAAAGTCGTTTTGCCACTGCACCATCATGTTCCCCAGCAACTCCGGTAAGTCATCGGTGACGGCGTTCAAGCCGTCCGGCGAGTCCGGCGACCCCGACACGTGGAACGTGATCTGCACCAAGACACTCGGGCGTGCGTTGAAGAAGGCCGGATACCCCGACGACTTGAAGGACTTGAAGGCTCTCCTCCTCTGGCGTCAGCGCGACGCCGAGATCGCAGCGATCGGAGCAGGCACCTTCCACGGTGAGGTCGGCTCGGGGCAGGCGAAGCCGGTGGCCGCTATCGGCCGAGGCTCCGCCCCCGCGGGAAGCCGCGACTCGGGCGACGAGCCACGCTCTATCGAAGCCGCGCTCGACGACGCGGCGCAGTCCGACCCGGATGGTCAGTCGATCGACGACGGCATCATCACCGATGCGGAGATCGTCGCCACTGACGACGACCGGGTGGACACGATCCGCGAGTTGGTTGACGGGTTGACCGACAAGGAATACGGCAACTACGAGGGGTTCCTCGAAACGATCGGTGCGCCGAAAGACCCGGCCGACATGACCGCTTCGCAGGTCGATGACGTGTTGGCTTGGCTCGACCCCGGCGACGACTGAGATCGTCCTACCCCGGTAGTAGTGTGTGTGTTGGAACGACAACCACGAGAGAGAGGTTTCGATGAGTAAGAACATGGACCTTCGGGTCGTGGGAGTGACATTCTGCGACGGGTACCCGGACAACCTGATCCGTCTCCGCGATGTAGCGGAGGAGCGGTACGGGACCGGTGACGACAACTCCCGGTGGGCTGCGATCGACGCTTGGGATGGTGACGGCGACCTGCTCGGTGAGCCGATCCCGGTGCGTCTGATCCGCAACCCGGAGAACGAGTACGACGAGAACGCGATCGAAGTTCATGTCCCTGTCTTGGGCAGGTACGGAACTATGATCGGGCACGTCCCGCGAGAGTTGGCCGCGAGGCTCGCTCCCCGTATGGACGGTGGCATGGAGTTCACGACCGTCATCAAGGCGGTCTACGTGGACCCCGAACACACCGACCGGCCGGGGATCGAACTTCGCCTGACCCGCGAGGCAGAACACGCGGCGGCGTAATCACGCGAAACACTGCCAACATCGAATACGGAACAGGAGTCCGAACATGGCACAAGGCAACACAACTATCCTCGTCGGTAACGCGACGCGCGACCCGGAACTGAGGTTCACCCCGTCTGGTACGGCGGTCTGCAACTTCGGCATCGCCATCAACCGGCGATTCAAGAACAAGCAGACCGGCGAGTACGAGGACGCCGACCCGTCGTTTTTCGACGTGGTGGCGTGGCAGGACTTGGCCGAGAACGTGGCCGAGTCGGTCACGAAGGGTACTCGGGTGATGATCGAGGGTCGTCTCGAACAGCGTTCGTGGGACGACAAGGACACGGGTGACAAGCGGTACAAGATCGAGGTCATCGCTGATGACGTGGCCCCTTCGTTGAAGTGGTCGACGGCTCAGGTCACCAAGGTCGACCGCCGTGACAACAACGGAGGCGGCGGCAACAGCGGCGGCGGCGGGGGTGGTCGCTCTGGCGGCGGTTCCCGTGACGGCGGCGGCGGTGGCCGTGGACGCGATGGCGGCAACCGAGGCAACTCGGGTGGTGGAGGTCAGGCCGACAACGGCCCCGACTTCTTCGACGAGGAGCCATTCTGAATCTTCTAGGAACCTAGAACAAAGTGTGGTAGTCTCGTCTCGTGACTCGCGACGAGAAGATTGCACTGTTCTGGACCCGAGTAGACCAGACCGGAGGACCCGAAGCCTGCTGGACTTGGACGCGAGCGGTGTTCAAGTCCACGGGCTACGGGCAGGTCACAGGATTGGATGACTACCGCACGCCGACGACGGCTCACCGGCAGGCGTGGATTCTGACCTACGGCGACCCCGGCACCTACACCCACCCTCGCACCGGCAAGACACACAAACGCAAGGTGCTTCACCGCTGCCCCGGAGGCCCCAACCGGCTCTGCTGCAACCCGTCGCACCTTGCAGTCGGCAGCGATCAAGACAACGCCAACGACCGTGCCTCCGACGGGAACCAAGCGCGCGGGGAACGGATGGGATCGGCCAAACTCACCGCCGAGCAGGTTGTCGAGATCAGGAGACTCCACACCGACGGCGTGCGGGTCGGAGAACTGGCCGAACGGTTCGAGGTCACCCACGGAACCATCGGCCCAATTCTGCGTCGGAAAACATGGAAACACGTTTGATCGTCGCGTAGTGTGATCGGCGCAGACGAGGACCGTGACCTGTCCGGGGAGATTCAGGGCAGGGAGCGGTCCTCGCCGCGTCTGCGCCCGGTGGCAACACCCGGAAGTGGAACGGGGCCGCTCACGTGAGAGCGTCCTACCCTCGTAGTATCGTCGTCGACATGACACCGTTCGATCCATACGCAGACCCGGAACGCGAATCGCTCGACGAGGCTGTTCTCGATGGGGTGTACGACGACACGATCGACGGCATCGACGAGGGTGAGACGTACCCGGTGAACGACACGGACGGACCTGTCCTGCCGAACATCGAACCGACCCCTGACGAGGCCGGGATTGTGGCTCTGATGGAACGGGGTTCCCGTGCCTGACGAGTACCCGGAGTACCCGAAGATCAACGCGCTCTACATGCGTGGCGACCGCGGGAAGTTTCTTGACGACTTCGCCCGAACCGAGTTCGAGTACCTGCGGGGTTTGGATTGGCTGTGGACCGAGAAGGTCGACGGGACGAACATCCGGCTCGGATGGGAACCCGGCATCGACACGATCGAGCAGGCCCACGCCCTGATCTTCGGCCGGACCGACAACGCTCAGATTCCTCCCCATCTGTTCAACCGGCTCGTCGAGGTGTACCGGTCACTCCCGTGGGCCGACGTGTTCGACGACGACGTGATGTCGGTGACGCTCTACGGCGAGGGGTATGGGGCGAGGGTGAACAAGGGCGGCGGGAACTACAACCCGGACGGCACCGACTTCGTGCTGTTCGACGTGTTGGTTCACTCTGAGGGGCACGGCTGGTGGCTGACCCGCGAGAACGTGGAGGATGTGGCCGACAAGTTGGGGATCGAAGCGGTCCCCGTCGTTGCTACATGCACGATCCCGAAGGCTGAACTGCTTGTCTGCGAGTCCGGTTTCGAGTCTCGCTGGCCGGGCCGTGAACATCCCGAAGGGCTGGTGGGTCGCCCTGTCGTCGACTTGTTCGGCCGCGACGGGGTGCGGTTGATGGCGAAGATCAAGCGGAAGGACTACCTGCGATGAGGACCGTCACCGATGTCGTGTTCGATCATGGAGAACGAGATGTCATGGTGCGGTGCAGTCGATGGGTTGGCGCTGTCGACCCGGACCCGTCGCACGACATCGAACGGGGAGGCTTGGCTGTGTCTCGTGCTGAACGGAACCATGCGTACAGTCACACGGCGCTGTCGCGCATCCTCGTGTGGATCGACGCTTCGCTCGACGAGTTCGGCCATCGCCGCCAAGAGGCGCAACGGTTGATCTCCGCTGAGGTTCCGCGTCGACCTGACGGGGGTGCTGTGCCGTTGGTCGAGAACCCTGCGGTGGCCGGACACGTTCTGCACGAGGCCGCGGTTGAGGCTCTCACCGACCTGCACCTACTCCGCACCCTGATCGTCAAGGCGCTCATGCTTGCTACCTCACCGGTAGCCGACCCGGAGCATGTGGACGTATGAAGTGGGGGATCGACGGGGCTGTCCCATCGGCTGCGGGCTGGGAAGCGCAGGCCGAGTTGATTGTCGCGGGGGATCGACGGCGGGCGTTGAAGCAGGAATGCGTGACGTTCGAGCAGGCCCGGATGTTGGTGGACGAGTGGTGTCTGCCGGGGCCGGTGGTGGTGCGGGCGCAGGTGATCGACTTGGCTACCGGACTGGTGGCGTACGATCGACAACACGAACTAGAGGAGTCTGATGTCAGGCAAGATTGACGCGTTGATCCGCGATGTTGAGGACACGACCCGGCCGTTGCATCGGGGGGTGATCGCTGACGCGTTGCGCGACATGCAGGCTGAGGTGGTACGCCAGTCGGAGTTGGCTGCTGCGGCGGTCGATGAGGCTCAGTCTGCTCGGGTGGAGCGCGATGAGGCGATTGCCGAGATCGAGGGGATGGCGGCACTGCTCGACGCTGCGACCGCGGTGGATGACACGCCGGGGTTCGAGTGGGATGGCCGTCAGATCGTCCCTGTGGCCGCGTGCGGCTGGATCAGGACTGGTGTGGACCGAGATGACGAGGAAGCGGCTTACGGGCGTCTGACGCTCGCCCCGGATGAGACGGTGTTGGTCGGGGAACCGGCCGAGACGCTGTACGTGTTGCGTCCCCCGAAGTCTGCGCCGGAGTCGTGAGGTGAGGGGCCACCCGCATATGCGGTGCCCGAACACTCGTTTGGAGTGGCAGCCGTCTACTCAGGACGCGGTGGAGGTGGGTTGCCCGGAGTGCGGTACCCGGTGGGAGTTGCACCGGTCCGAGGACAAGCAAGGCAGGACGGTATCGGCGTGGGTGTTGTGTCCGCCACGGAGGGCGTCGGTGTCGTCGTTCGATCCGTTCGGGGGGCAGGGGCCGTTCTGATGTGGACTCGGCAGTCTCGGCTTCGTTCGTTGGCGCAGGTGGCGTGTTCTCTGAACGCTCCGCCGTCGCTGTTCGAGGAGTTGCAGTCGGCTGTCGAGAGATGTCCGAAGCGGAGTTTGGCGGATCTGGTGATTGTTGACCGTGGAGGTCAGGATTTCGGGGTCAGGTTCTATCAGGAGATGAGATATGAGAGTCGTTCTCAAAAGCGCAGCGGTGTTTCTCGGGTTCACACTCGGTGTCTTTCTGCTCTGCGCGATCGTGT
>Ga0307379_10005063_pt1 | contig 18533 bp, 14 predicted proteins | sample UN2MG_FD_202237 | JGI IMG/M metagenome (GOLD analysis project Ga0307379, IMG submission 202237) | Soil microbial communities from Risofladan, Vaasa, Finland - UN-2 | ecosystem: Environmental > Terrestrial > Soil > Coastal area > Acid sulfate soil | place: Finland: Risofladan, Vaasa | collected... | reverse complement strand
CGAGCGGCGGTGAACACCGCTATCTCTACGTCCCTGGCTCGCCTCTGCGTGCTAGTCCTGTCGGTCAAGATTCCTGCGGTGTCTCTACACCACCGTACCCAATGGAGGTAGTTGTCGAAGTCATTGTGTCGCAGAGAGGAGTAGTTGAGCTTGAACGGAGTCAGCCGGCTGCCTCGATTCAGGCTGAAATCGGAGTGATGCTCCTTTACCCACCGAGTGATGTTGCGATCCACTATTGGGAACGGATTGGATCGAGGAAGGCGGCAAATGTCAAAGCAACGGCCAGGACATCGGTCCGAACGCCTAGCAGCACCCTGCCCAGAGCGAGCTCGCGGTCCATGACCTCTATCGTTTCGAAGACACTGGCGGTGAGAGGGTCCTCCGCATCGATGTAGCGAACCCCTGCTGCCTGATAACCGTTCAGCTTGCCCTTCAGTGCAGCAACTACAGCCATCGGTCCTCCTCAGGAACTCCCTCCAACTGCGGAGGGGTTGGGAAGCTCTTCGAGCTCACCATCGTCGGTCAAGAAGAATAACGTGACGCGAGAGACCAGGTTACGGTACCGCTCCAGCCACATCGTGGGCGCCTGCCGGTCGTGGCCGAAGACGAGAAAGGTCTCCGGAGCGCCCGTCTTCTCCAATAGCCAGACGTGCTCTCCTATGGCGGCGGCCTTTGCGGGAGGCCACCGCGCCGCACCCACCCGAGTGTAGTAGATGGCGTGGCCCACGATGCGCCCATACGAGGCCACGAAATGGAACCGTTTGTGCACCTCCCCCACCCAGCCGGGCTCTACTGAATGTCGGATCCTTCTTTTCTCTTGATGAATGCCTCGAACTTGTTCGTCAGTACGAAAACGTAGTTGCAGATTGCGTTGGCGAAGTCCAAGAGATCTCTCGCATCCTCTCTGGATATCGTCTCTGGTGACGCGTGCGCGCCTATATTGCGATGCTGTCTTAGCGCCTCTCCCCATGCGAAGATCCTGTTGTCGATGACTTCCCTATCTCGAAGCTCTCTTAGGCAGCCGGCCAACAGCTTGTCTTTGGTACCGTGCTCGACACAGATGGCTTCTAGCACCGTGCCGCACATTACCGCACATGCGGCGTACGCCTTAGCTCTGTAGCATTGTCTCGCCTCCACCAACGGCCGGCGAACGGAGTTGGGGAGATTCCAGTCAGAGTATTGCTCCGGGAGCGGCCATGACCTAGTGGGCCGACTCCACTCATGACGGCGTGGCCCTGTCTGAAATAGCTCTTGGGTAGCCAGCAGGGCGCCGTCACATACAGGGCAGCGCAACAGGGAAGCTCTGTAGGGGAACGGATCATCACTAGCCTGCGACTCGTGCTGGGCCAGCACCTCCCCGTCGACGTTGCATTCGCAGTACGGACATTCAATGATCATGGTAGCCTCCCGCCCCCACTCTGGCACCCTCGTGACAGCCGGATTCCGCGGGCCAAGGCCAGGTCTTGGGTGCGTTCTTTGCCTCACCTGCTATAAAGGGGTAGCGGTACCGGTACGGGTAAACGGCGTCAGACTCAGCCCGCTCGTGGATGTCAGCGATTCTTGCCAGCGCTATGATGCTGTCCTTCCCCTCGATAGGAACTCCCTCCAACCGCGGAGGGGTTGGAAAGCCCATGCAGTTGGCCATCATCGGTCAAGAAGTAGAACGTGACATGGGAGACCAGGTTGCCATACCTCTCCAGCCACATCGTCGGCGCCTGGCGGTCGTTGCCGAAGACGAGGAACGTTTCGGGGGCATCGGTCTTCTCCAGCAGCCAGACGTGCTCCGCGATGGCGGCGGCCGGCCGAACATACGCCTAGCTGAGATAGGCGGTGATCGTCTCCGTCACGTCGCCAAGCAGGTCCTCAGACTTTGGGTCGAGCACCTGCACGTCTAGGGCGAAATCGGTGGGCCCGACCTTGAAGGACTCCAGCCCCGCGCTCCAGCTCTTCTTGAAGCTGCGAAAGAACATATCCCAGAATCTGGCGGGCTTCTGCGTGCCAGGTTTCGCGGTGACCTTGCCGACGAACACCTTCCTGGCATCAGCATCCAGCATGAAGAAGGCGAATCGGTCGACCGTGTAGACCCTGGTCCGGGCCTGCCCAGTGTCCTGGATCTCCAGGCGTCGCTCGTCTCTTCTCTGAACCGGCAAGGCGAAGTAGCTTGCAGCCCACTCATCGAGACCACCAACCGCAAGGGAACGCTGACCACCATCTCTTTCGATCCTGAACTCCTCGACCGCTCTCACGATGTCTTGCTCGTTCAGACGGGCCAACAGCATGTTTGCGAAGCTGAATACCTCACCATAAAGGCCCTTGGCTTGTCTGTAATCCTCCAGATGCTGGAATCCGCGAAAGCTTGCCATTCTCCTTCTCTCCAAGAGTTCTTTGCACCTCGTGGCCAAGATGCGGTCCCTTCGCTCGATATCGGGGAGGTCCTCGATCTCGCACATTATCCGGTGGATCTGCTGCCACTGTAGACAGTGCACAAGGTAGCCTGTGTCTTCGTGGAACCGAGCGATGTCATCAAGGGTGGACACATCACCAACCACGCATACCAACCGGAATCGGGCAAGCTCCTTCTTCTTCTTGAGCGCCAGGCCACCGTCGTATTCCCTCGCCAACTGAGCTTTCGTGTCGTCGCTAGCCTGACCCAAACCAGAGCGATACTTGGCCTCGAGGAGAAAGAGAGTGTCTCCCACGGTGATCATCAGGTCGGGCTCTGTGCGGTCGCCGAATGCTTCCTTGTTTTGCGGCCAATAGCTGAACTCGGCTTTCGCAAGCTGCTCAGGAGAGAATAGGTCGCCGGTGGCCTCCTTCAGCACACGGCCTAGAGCGAGTTCGGGGTCCATGACTTCTATGGATTCGAAGACACTGGACGTGAGAGGGTCCTCCGCATCGATGTAGCGAACCCCTGCTGCCTGATAACCGTTCAGCTTGCCCTTCAGTTCGGCAACTACGGCCATCGATCCTCCTCCTCAGGAACTCCCTCCAACAGCGGACGGGTTGGGCAGCTCTTCCAGTTCACCATCGTCAGTCAAGAAGAAGAACCTGACATGGGAGACCAGGTTGCCGTACCTCTCCAGCCACATCGTAGGCGCCTGGCGGTCGTGGCCGAAGACCAGGAACGTTTCGGGAGCGCCCGTCTTCTCCAAGAGCCAGACGTGCTCTCCTATGGCGGCGGCCTTTGCGGGAGGCCACCGCGCCGCACCCACCCGAGTGTAGTAGATGGCGTGGCCCACGATTCGCCCGTAGGGGGCCACGAAATGGAACCGCTTGTGCACCTCCCCCACCCAGCCGGGCTCCAACCGTTCGTTGTAGTGCTGACTCATCCGCTCCCGGGCCAGCTCCACGAACTCGCGCCGCGTGAAGCGGGGGGCCGGACTGGGGGCGGGGACAGGCTCGGGCATCGTGCCCGGCTCGCCGATCCAGAAGAACCACTGGCGGTCCCGCTTCACGCCGTGGATTTCACCCTCTTGGAGGAGCTCCTGGGTGAGCTGGTAGACCGAGTGTCGGTTTTCGATGCCCGTGGCCTCCAGGATCTCGCTGTTGGTGGCCCCCCGGGGCGAGACGGAACGGAGAAAAGCGAGGATGCGTTCTCTGTCTGTCATGGCCATGGGGACCTCCTAAGGGTCTGGGCGTCTGCCAATCCGTCAGATCACGGTTGTGCTTTCAAGCGGGGGCCGCCAATCATCTGGGCGGATCCAAGAGCCTGAGACCATTGACCAATCGACCACTCTCCGGACAGCGCAAACCCCGTACAACTTGAAAGCGTCCCGTGGCTTCCAGCGCTTTCATTACCGCTTTGGCGGTCTGCCTGATGTCCGGATTGGTGGCGAACCGTGTTCTCAGCCACACATCCAGAGAGTTCGGTTTCGTGTGCTTCGCAAGTGTGGCATTCTGCCCGCCCTGGATGATGTAGTCGCGTCCTGTGCTCCGAATGTGGCTGACCAACTCAGACACACGAAAGCCAGCCCCTGGTCCACCGTATGGTAGCTTGATGAAGGTGTCCATTGTCAAATCTCCTCGCTGTACGTAGCACGATCTCTCCATGAAGCGCTTCGCGGAGCGGGGCACGCCGATCTCTGGGTGTCATGGCCATGTGCGGCTTCTAGGGCACCTGGTGCGGACCGACCTAATTCAGAGATTGTTCAGCATCGGTTGGAGAGTAGTGATGTACAGGGTGAGTCTCTGCGCGGTCAGGTCTATGTCGACAGGACGAGGACCATCCTCGCCAGGCCAGGTGATTTGCTCGAGCACCGCCCATGGGGGCGTCCCTGTCCAGTTGAAGCGTACCTCGCCCAGAGCATGCCGGATAGCGCCCTCTTTAGCTTGCAGGGCCTCATATGCGGCCTTTCTCTTCTCTTCGTCCTTGACGTTGAGGGTCAGCTTCACTACGAGCCCCTTTGGGCTGACGTCCACGTGGTAAGCCACACCCCCCGGTTCGTAAGCCAGGTAGAGCTCCTTCCGCGGGCGCTTGGTATATGCCACTGGCCGCAGGTCCCAAGGCAGGTGTCTAACCACACGATCCCGGATCTCAACTAGAGCCTCGGAGTAATCGGACTGCCCGCCGAATCGAGCACGTGGGTCGCCCTCAGCCTTGAGCAGTTTCAGGTGTCCGATGGACCACTCCTGGCCCCTAAGCTCGGGGAGTGGTGAATCCAATACCTTAATCCTGACCTGTTTGCGTCGGTTGGGGAGCTCGATGACCTCGCCGACCACCGTCGCTTTGCGCTTGTCTGCATAGTACTCGACTAGGTCGCCTAAGTGAAGGGGATCTTCCATGTGTGCGTGCCCTCCTTTGTGAATATCGGCCCTTTGCCAGGAGACGGCTATGCTGGCCAATGCATGCTTATGTAATCATGGGCCGCCTGCATGTCCAGGGGGCGGCTAGTGTTGCCCACACGGACGTAGAACTCGGTCGAACCTCTGTCCTCTAGGTACACCGGCTGGGGGCACGGCTCGGCTCGGACGATGCACACTGTCTTGGCCATAGTGTCGTCGAAGGTGACGTGCTGGTATTGGGAGAACTCTGCCCCCAGAGAGTCGGTGAGGATCTGACGCAGCTTCTGCTCATAGCCATCTTTGTCTTGTCTTGGAAGTGTCTGCAGGTCGTAGTCAATACCCAGCACAGTGGAGTCGTCTGCAACCCCTATGAGGAGGGTTCCTCCTTCGCTGTTGAGGAAGCCAGCTACTGTCTTGGAGATCGTCTTCTCAAGAGCTTTGTTGACCTCCTGGGTCATTAGATCCCAGCGCATGGTGGACTTGTACTCCAGAGCGGCGTTCTCCCCTCCCAGCATCTCCGCCAAGGTCTGGGGCCTGGGAGGTTGAAGCTCCACCAGCAGTTCTCCCATACGATCGTTGATGGCATCTGCCATGAGTTGACGTCGGGCGGCGAGGAAATCCTCGTAGCGCTCCAGCGTCCACAGATTGGGGTCAATGGGGACGAACTGCTTCTCCAACGCGCCCGGGTATTGCTCTGCGACTGTGGGCAGGTATTCGGATGGCGCCTGGTCCCCGATGCCCAAGTTGGTGGGGCCGGTGAGGAAGGCACGGTTGGCGATCTCGTTCACGATCTTCTTGTGCAGATGATTCTCCGGCTCATATCCGCCGCGTTCAGAGTACAAGAGTGACTTGGGGAAGATGTGGTGACTGTGAATGGCGTAAGGTCCGCTAGGGGGGACGTACAACGGTATTCCGTTGAACCAGTCGGTCGCTCCACGGCTCTTGGCTAGGACGTAGACCATCCGGTACAGAGGGTGCATCTTTGTGCGACCTTCGAAGTCACTTGCCTTTACCGTGATCCGACCGCGCTGATCTATGATTGCGTCGACAAGCTCGCTCCAGGGGCTGTCGGAACGCTGGATGATGGCGAGGTCGTGGTCCAACCGCTGGTCAGTCTGACTGGTATACCGCGCCCAAGTGCTGGCCGCATACATCCAGTGGATGCACTGGTGCATCGCCGCATCGCTGGAGAATGTGATATTGTGGCGGGCCAAGTACACGACTACGGGGACAAGGACATAGTTGGTGTTCAGGTCTTCGGTTGAATGGACGTGGGCATGCCCGGCGACGACATTCACCAAGTAGTCGAGGATGCGCCTCAGGAGTTCCCACCCGCGCTTGAGATCTTCAGCCGGGGTGTCGTGGACTGTCTCGAAGAGGGCGCGGCCGTTGACGACCCCTGTGAGGCAGCGCACCATGAAGGTTAGGTCAACGTCGAATCGTTTCGCTTTTAGCTCCCGGATGGCATCCTTCATGACTTGGCGAGCCTGGGGCCACTTCCCTGTGATGTGAGCGAGGGCGAGGTCTCCCTTACTGAGCGGAGTGCCCTGGCTGTTGACCAGGTCAAACACGTCGATCGCATCATCAATCGTGGCGGTGGCAGGGACTATCTGTGTCGGGTAATCGCGGGCCACTATGTTCCGGAGGCGGGTGAGGTGCGCGAAGTACCGCTCGGTGAGCTCCATCTGCTGGGCCGGTTCATCTGTTTTCTCTCGGGCGATCAGGATTGGATTGATCGACGAGTTGCAGAAGCAGTCGACTACCGACACCCACGTGGGATTGGGTCGCATCATGGTGACCTGGTAGTACTGGAACTCACCCGAATCGAGATCAAAGTAAAGGCCACGAGGGTCGTCCTTGATATCGTCCTCCACGTAGTAGGGTGGTATCTCGTCCTTGGTGAAAAGGTACAAGGTGGTCAGCCTCTGCTGCCCATCGAGTATGACGAGGGTCGAGCCGATCTTGTCAGGGTCAATGGTCATGTTCTTCACGTCTGGCGGGTGGTCTGTCTTCCAAAACAGGAGACTGCCTGTCGGAAAAGCGCGGAACAGAGACAGGATCAACTGCTTGGCCTGGTCTCGCGTCCACACGTATTCGCGCTGGAATTCCGGCAGCACCAGATCCAACTTCTTGATGCCGTCCATCAATTCCGAGATCTCCATGGATACGCCTCCTCGGCAAAGAGTGCTTGTCGCTCAGTAGTGGGATGATCCGCGGCCGATGATTATGACGGCGACTCGAGGTCCGACGTCTCGATGGCGTCGGTCAGCCCCAGATCCCGCAAGGCCATCCTAGTCTCCTCCACCTGCTGCTGACTGATGCCGTTTTCGGGAGCCACATCGAAGCTGACGGTGATGCCCAAACTGGGGTCCATGCCGAATCGGCTGAGTACGCGGGTGTAGAAGTTCATCCACTTCTGTGCGGGAACCGAACCTTGCCATTTCAAGCTGCGGACTGCGCCGACCACTCCGAGAGCAGTCCCTACTACCTCCGGCCCGCTGAGTTCTGCGCCACTGTCCACTTGGGGGACGTAGCCTACCGGCTCCTCGGTCACCTCGCCGCTGGCAGGTTCCCTGCTAGTCATGCTCAACGCTGCATCCCGCGGCAGCAGGACCACGTGGTCGGAGAACTCTACGTTCCCGGGGCCGAACGTGGGGTCGTCGATTAGGGGTGTCATTGCGTAATCGCCAGCGGCAGTCTTGCTAACATATCCAAACCTGCCGGCCCTGACCCCATTTGCCACGGTGCCACGTAGAACATCGGAGTCTAGAAGGCGAGGGAACGTGGGGGATGCGTAGAACATGTCCCTCATGGCCTTCGTGGTCCACTCGGGAAGGGCGGGTGGCCAGTTGCGCACCAGGAAGTCAGGACTTATGCTGTCTTCGAGTAGACCCTCCTGGCGCAGGCGCGCCACCATCAGCCCGACAAGCGAGTCCGCCGCGCTGGAGTGCACGAGCCCCAAATCAAGCTCCCTGACCGTGCCATCCTCGCCTAGCAGCAGAAGGCGTTTGTACGCCCTCCACACGTTCTCCTTGAGGTCTCGCTCGCTCGTGGCTTTCTTCGCCTGGAGTTCTGTAATCTGGCTCTCCTCCAACCTTAGCCGCTCCTGCTCTGCCGGATCCTCAAGGGTTTCTATGGCCAAGAGGTTCCTGGCCTCGGCTGTGAGCGCCGCTCCCGTCTCCGCAACGGCGAAGACAAGGCCGCTCTTGAAGGTTCGGCTGCGCGATGCACAGTCCTGGATTATCGTGATGGCGAGCTGTCGCGTGAGTTCTCTTTCTTGCTCGGCCCAACTGTGCTCAGACGTCAGGACGGCGAGGGTGAGAGATGGGGTGTCTGGGAGTGCGTCCGAGGTTTCCGGCCAATAGCGACGGCCCAGGGTCGGGCCTCGGTCGAATACCTTGCGAATCGTCTCTCGAACCCTGTCTTCCACGGATTCAGCCGAAAGGACTGCTCGGCGGTCCCCCAGGATCTTGTTGAGGGTGGGACGGTGACTAACCCAGTAGCCTGTGCCCCTGGCGTCCAGATAGTAGCAGCGACGCACCAGGTCCCCGAGCACGGTTTCTACGTTGCCGATATCCAGGCCTGGTTGGCCCACCGCCAGACGCACCTCTGGGAGTGTGGCCTCGTCGCGCACCTGACCGCCGGATGACTCGAAGAAGACGGCCATGGCCACCTGTTGGTGAAGCTTGGACTTCGCGATCGTCTCCAAGGCCTCGGCGTCCATACGGACGGCGTGAGCCTCTTCTCCGGCGATGTCGGAGAGGACCGCCGCCTCCAAACGCTCTTCCCCCAGCTGCTCGAAAACGGCGGCGCGGAACAGGCTATCGTCGAGCGGTGCCGATCCCAGTGTAATGAGAGGATCTCTCGGCGCCGCGGTGAACATGTTCCTGTAGGCATGCGAGACCCAGAGAGCCAGCAGCCGCAGAATGCCTCGAGTGCGCTGGAAAGACGGCAGGGACTGCCACTTCCGTTCAAAGACCGAGAACACCGTAGGATGGAAGGGATACGTGGCTTCAAATGTCTGAGATGCCTGCTCGGCGGGGAACCAGCCGGGGAGTTGCTCGCGGTGCTCGGTGACCCACGCTGCATACTCCTTTGCCGTGCGTCTAACCTGCTTCGCGGCCCCTACGTCCTCAAATAGGCGCCGCCGGACAATCTCGGCGATCTCGATCTGCTCAGACAGGAGGACGGCCTTGCTCAGCCGACGCAGAACCTGCTGCAACCGCTGGAACTCAGCCTCATCTTCCTGCGCCATCTCGTACTCCGACATGGGGAGGGACACCACGAGCACAACGTTGCGAGCACCACTGACTTCGCGCGTCAGGACGTCGAGGAAACTATAGAACTGCGATCCCATCTTGGCATACGGGTCACCCGCCTCCCGGGCACGACGCATGAAACTGAGCACCTCATCCATCAGAATGAGTGTCGGCTCAGTCGTGAGGATCTTCTCCAGCACTTCTCCGCCGGGTACTATCCCCTGGCTGTCATGCTGTTCGAGCAGGGCGAAGAGATCCCTTCCACCCAGCTGCCAGGCAATATCCCCCCACGGCGTCTTTCTCTTGGGTTCTCCCTCAAGTCCCGCCCCCACGAGAAAGTCGAATCGATTGCCAATGAAGGTAGCAACCCGTGCTTGCGGCACCGTCCGCAGTTCTGCCTGAGACAAGAGATCTTCGACACCGACCCAATTCTTCGCCGCGTCGCCCGCCCTGAAAAGCTGGTACAAGAGCGTGAGGAAATGGGTTTTCCCGCCGCCGAACTGAGTGGTCAGGTTGATCCCTGGGGAAGTACCGAGCAACTCGCCCGACAGGCGCCGCATGACGTCTGCCGCCATTTTCGCAAAGGTGCTGGTCAGGTAGGTACGCGCGAAGAAGCGCTCAGGCTCCCTGTAGTCACGTGGCGCGCGCCCGTCAATCACCTGGTCCAGATGGATGGCGAATTCTGAAGCGTCGAGGGGTTGACCCGTTCTCAAGTCTTCCCTGGGGATTGCTACCTGGTGCCATGGTTTTAGTGTTGCCATAAGGCTCCTCCCTACTGTCCTACCACAGCAGACGGAATTGACGGGTCGCGGGCCCCCACTCGTACGGCTTGAAAAAGCCGTCCGGGAAGCTCTCGGCCTTGCTGCGCGTGCCGACCACCAGTAATAGCGGGTCAACCTCGGTGTCCTGGTGATACAGGTCCGTCATGACGCCTTGGGTGAGGTCGGCGACTAGCGCCCCCATTTCCTCTGGTTGGCGGCGATAGCAGAAAACACACCGCAGACGGGAGCGGACCATGGTCACCTTCCAGAGGGAGTAGGAGACTGCGGCTGGCTCAGGGCGGTTCTCGAGCTCGAAGACAGCGACGGGCGTCCTCCACCTCTGGTAATCGCCTTGTGAGAATGCCATGACGTCAATAGCCAGATACTCCTGTTTCGACACCGGCAACACCTCAGGCTCGTGGCCAAGGCCCACCGCCACCCAGTCGAAACTGGCGCACGTGGCAACGACAGCACTGGTAAGGTGCCTCGTCCAGTCGCCGAGCTTGCCTGCCATCGCGGCCTCTCGGAGCGGCTCAGCCCACTCGTACTGCCGCACGGTCCTGCGGAAAGCCTGGTACCATTCCTGAGGACCGATTCTGTCCCTCACAAACCGAGCCCCTTCCTGCGGGCCAGCAATCCATCGACCCATCGTTTTTCCTGAGAAGCGGGTGGATAGAGGGCCGAGAGCGCATTGGCCAGACGCCAGAACTGTTCGTCGTGGCCAACGCCCTGGTCGACAAGAAGCCGGCGTAGCGCCTGGCTGCGACCATCGCCGAAGAGCAGCATGCCCTGGTGAACGCGGTCCAGCGTGGAACGGGCCGGTTCCACTGCGGTCCCCTCCTCGGGGTCCACGCCGATCTCCTCGAAGGCAAGCTGCAGGCCGCGCCTACGCGCCCTGGAAGGCGTGCGTGGGGCATCGCCACCAATCAGAAAGCGCCTCCGCTCCGCCACAGGCAGTAGCCTGGCTTTGTCGCCCTCCAGCTCGAGGACACCCCCTGGTCCCCTGAGGCGCTCCTCACGTGCGCCCAGACCTTGGATGATTAGGCGGGCATCGTCGTAAGGCAACGTGTAGCCCTTAGGCGCCTTCCGGTCGGCCTTCCCCTCTTCGTCCCCCGACGCCTCGTCCTCGACCCCTGGGGTGGCAGCATTGAGCTTCCCACGAAGGGTCCAAAGCCACATCGCAGTCAGCCGCGCATCTTCCTCGAAGCCAGTCGGGTCGGCTTCAGGAAAGATGACCTTCAGCGCTTCTCGCGCCACCGCCTCCCACACATATGACAGGTACCCCCGTTGCTCAACTTGCCCTCTACCGTTTCTGACATCGCCCAGCGGGATCACCTCGCCTCCAGCTGTTTCCACACGCTGGTATTGGGTGTAAACCTGCAAAGCGGGCCCGAGGCAGGAGAAGATGGCGTCCGCGCCGTGGATGCCCTCCTGCGCCAGTCGGGGGACCCACCCGGCGACCCGCTCATTGAGGCCTGAAAGGACGTCGCGCCACTCACCCACCGGAGCCTCCCGATCTCTAGGCCGACAGACGAGGAACACAGAGCTTGCCAATGCCGCCGATCCCTTTGCGCGCCATCTGGTTGCCCGCTCGGTCTCTATAGGCCAGGAAGCGGTCACAGTCCATCCCGCCCCCACAAGCGCGTTCAACAGGGCCTCCCACCCGGCCGTGCCCTTGTGGGCAAAGAGGACGACCGCTAAACCGCCGGGCTGGAGCACTCGCCGACACTCCTCCAGGGCGCTCTGCATAGTCCGCTCAAAGAAGACCTTGTTCTTTGTAGGGTGGCCTGGCTGTGCCGGACCGGGATCCACGATGCATTCGTCCAGTTTCGGCGTGACCTCCCACTGGAAAATGTCCGGATGAAGATCACCGATCGCTCGTTTGAGCCACACGTAGCTGAAGTCGGACAGCGCCGCGTACGGCACCGCGTCGTAGTATGGTGGGTCCGTCACCACGTGAGAAACCGACTGGTCAGGTAGAGGAATCAACGTCGCCGACCCGCGGTAAACAGTGCCGCGTGGGCGGCTCGCTGGGGCCTCCCGCTCTAGGATGTCCGTTATCTGTTTGACGGCGTACTCGAAGCCGCCCACTAGCGTCGGCATCAGCGGGTTGACCTCGGCGAAATCGGGTTTCATTGGCATCGCGCTTCCCAAGAAGACCTGTTGCATGCCGAAGGTCGGATGCAAGAACGAGGTGCTTGCTGAGTAGGTTGCGGTCTTGCTGAGCGCCAGAGCCAAACATGTTGCGACGGCGCCAGCCAAGCCCCTGTCGGTGCTGCCATCCAGTCGCTCGCCGTACACCCTTGCTATCGCAGTAGCAAACGTGCTCAGGGTGAGGGCTTGGCGGGGCGTGAAAAGGTCGCCCCATGCGACCATCCCATACTTGTTGATGCGGAAACCAAGCGTGCCATCGGGCGGCAGCGCCTCGTGCGGCACCAGCGGCACCGTCCCGGCTGGTGCGGCTTCCAGGCGATGAAGCGTCTCCGACGCTTGCCGAGCTACGTCGACGTCCTTGTCCGTGGCCAGCCGAAACGCGCGTCCCCCGTCGGGCTTCAGCAGCGCGACGGCGATCATCCTCGCATCCAGGGTGCCTCCTCTCTTTGAACGCAGCTGTTCCCGCACCCGTTTGTACGGGGTCGTGTATCCGCACACCGGGCAAGTCGCTACGAAGCGACGGACTATCGGCGGCTGCACTTCGCTGTCAGATCCAGGCTTGATGATCTCAAAAGCGACACAGCTTCGCGACGCATCGCCCCAGTACTGCAAGGCCGCCATTTGCTTTCCTCGGCGCGAAAGCCAAAGGAGCCCAGCCAAGGGCACCTCAATGCCGCACGATGGCCCCTCGCAGCGGATCGTCCGCGCCCATAGGTACGCCATTGGGATGCTCCCGTCCGGCTCCGTAGGGTAGAATTGCCCGAGTTCCTCAGCAGTCCACTCGCGCACCTTCTTCCCCCATATCCGGAGCGATTCAGTGAGACCATCGCCATACGTGGGCAGATACTCCAGAGCAGTCTTCAGCAGCAGTGTGGCCACCGGGTTGTAGTCTCCTGCAAACGCATCCGCTCCTATGCGGAGCGCTTCGAAGGGGATGGAACCGATACCGGCGAAGGGGTCAACGACGAGCGGCCGCCCTTCCGGATGGGCGGCCTGCACGAGTTGCCGCGCGGTCGCCACAAACTGCGGGTTGATCGAGTTGTTCCAGTCGGCGAAGTGACCGATGAAGTCAAGAAGGGCTTGGCGCAGGGCCACTGGATCGGACAAGTCACGAGACGACATCCATGAGAGCGTTTCACGAGCTTCCTGGCGGAACGCCTCCGAGCATCGCTCGTCCGCCGGGTCTGGTAGTAGTGTGGCCATCAGGACAGCGCGGCACGCGGCCAGTGGTCGCGTAGCCCACCAGACGTGCAGACTGTGCAGGTGACCTTTCCTCTTGTTCTGATCAGCCAGCGAGTGCTGGGAAATGATCCCAATGGGCAAGTCCACTTCTATGAGTCTTCGCACGCTGTTATCCATCAATCCCCCAAGAAGCGATGCTCATCCGTCTTTACTCCTCCCCTTGTTCAGCAGACTCTATGGCCTCCGCGCTAACCTGGTAGTGCTCTATCTGGACAATCGGCTGCCAGCTCAGACGCGCTGGATCGTGAACAGGCAGGAGCCGCGGGGTCGTGGCACAATCGAACACAACGTACAGCCAGTAGTCGTGGCGCAGGCGCTCCGCTGTCTTGTATTCATTCCGGCTCAATGCTACTGCCCCTACGGCCGCGCGTCCCTTGACCTCGACGAAGCGCACCCCGCTGCCCGTAGGGTGTCGCGAGAGGATGTCAAACCCTCGGTTCTCGGAACCGACATCTTCCGGGCGCCAGCCGCGGTCGCGCTCGCAACGCATGGCAACTTCGATAGCGGTGCGTTCAACGGCTTCATCGCGCACCATAGGGACGAACTGTGAGCGGTCCGGATGTGGAATCACCAGGGCGGTGCCGATGGGCGTTAGGTCGGCGATGGAGAGTTGCCGCTCACGATCAATGTCGGCACGCCGACGCTCGAGGCGAGCGTTCAGGTCATCTAGACGCCGCTCTGCCTCCCTGAGGGCGAGGTCGACCTCCTCGCCGTGCTCGCGTCGCTCGAAGAGTTCCGCCACTTGCCTCTGCTGGCGGTCGATCAGGGTCAGCAGGCTCACCTCGATGTGTCGAGCGATGGTCCTTAGCTGCTCCTCTCGCTCACTCCGCACCTCGTGGAGAAATGGCTGGAGGCCCTTGTCTACCAAGAAGCGCTCGACATCTGATTGCGTCACTTGCATCCCTGGCTCTGCCACCGGCCCGCCACCACCAGGAATCAGATCCAGGAGCACCGTAGGCTGACGGACCAGCATCTCGCCACCTTCCGAGGTCTCCACGACAAAGAGCCGCCTATGAAGGGTGTTCCCATGCCCGTCGGCAACCGACGCCGCAAAAACCTGCAACTGTGCCGGACTGGCGCGGCCCAGATCATAGAAGATGGCACCTCGGTGGAGGTCCCGTTGAACATGCTCCCATACCTCTTCGCGGACAGCCTCAAAGAGTGGATGGCCTGGCGTGACCCATTCCACCGTTGGATCCCCCGGCAGGTGCTGCCTGTCAAAGGTGATGCGCCGATACTCCCGCCCCAACCGCCCAAACCGTGGCTCCAGGCGGTCTCCCACCAGTTGAAGGTCCCGGGGAATGCGGCCTACGTTGTAGACACCGTCGCGCCCACGCGGTGTGGACAGACCAGCGATAGGCGCCGCCTGGAGGAAGAAGTCCTCAACCACTTCGGGAACCAGGCGTCGCTCTTTTGCCTCGGCCGTGCGGCCCACGATCGCTGACAGGTTTATCTCCTTCTTGGCCAGCCCTTCCAGCGTCGAATTGCAGATTCTCTCGAAGCGACCGCGGTCGAAGTCCTGCACCACGCGTTCAAGCAAGGCCTGCTGGGTCGTACGACCAGCATACAGGTCACGAAACAACCGCTCCAGGTAACTCGCGGGGATGAGCTCCCCGACTACATCAAATACCTGATCACTGCCCAACTCATGCCGGATGACCCACAAGCGCTCGAGGAGGCGCTCCAATACCTGCCCTTCGCGCGTGTTTGCGGCGACGAAGTTGAAAATGAGGCAGTCGTGCTCCTGGCCGTACCGGTGAATGCGCCCCATGCGCTGTTCAAGCCGCATGGGATTCCAGGGTATGTCGTAGTTGACCATGAGCCAGCAGAATTGCAGGTTGATGCCTTCACCGGCAGCCTCGGTAGCGACCATCACCTGAGCTTCTTCGCGGAATTCGCGCTCGGCCCAAAGGCGACTGCCTGGCTCGTCGCGGTCGCCTATTTTCATACCGCCGTGGATCTGAGTCACCTTCAATCCCCATCCGGGCCGGTTGGGCGTTCCCTTCCCCAACCTTTCGACGAGGAAGTCCAGAGTCTCTTTGTGCTCGGTGAAGATGAGGAGCTTCGTTGTCGGGTCGCTAAGCACGTTCTCTGCTGCCAGCACCTCTTGCAGCCTGCTCAGCTTCGATGACACGTCGCGCTCCTCGAGCGCACGGGCCTTTTCCACCAGAGCTCCCAGTTCTTGGATCTCCCGCTCGACCGCCACACGCTGCGAGGGCAAGGAAACGCTTTCGATCTCCTCTTCGACCTTGCCTACCTCTTCATCCGTCAGCTCATCGAGATCCTCCAGTTGCGACAAGTCCACCACCGGTTCAGGCGCCGGAGCGAGAAGACGCTGGTCAAGTTTTGCGCGGCGACGCTCCAAGCTTCTCCGCGCCGCATAGATGCTCGATGCAAACCTTCGTTGGTACATGGCCATGGTGAAGCCAAGCGCTCGCCCTCTAGCGGACTCTTCTGCCGCGGCACGGATCGATTGATCCTGTACGTAGCGGGTGAGGGCTTCATAGAAGGCGAACTCGGGCCCATCTAGTTCGAAACGCGCTGTGCGCACTTCGCGCTTGGTGAACAACTTATGGACCTCGCCGGTCTCAGGGTCTGGGAAGGTGACCATGGCCTCCTTGGTCCGCCTGAGATAGAAGGGTGCGTGGTTGCGTTCCATGGCTTCTTGAAGGCTGCGTATGTCGCCATAGACATCCTTGTCAAGCAATTGAAGGAAGAGGCAGAAGCTTAGTGGATCACCCTTGTGTGGTGTCCCGGTCATCAGCAGGAGATGGTCAGTCTTCTGGGAGAGTATCTCACCGAGCCTGTAGCGCTGCGTCTTATGATCCTGGTCGCTGGCACTCATGCGGTGTGCCTCGTCAACGATGATGAGATCCCAAGTGGCCCGCCGGAGGCTCTCCATGACCTCTTCTCGCTTCGCCCAATCGATCGAAGTGATGAGCTGTGGCCTGTCATTCCAGGGGTTGACACCATACGCAGAGCGCAGGTCGATTCCCCGGATGATGTCAAACCGCTCTCGAAAACGATCCCGCATCTCCCGCTGCCACTGAAATGCGAGGTTGGCTGGCGCAACGATAAGCGTGCGGGAGACTAATCCTCGCATCTTCAGTTCCTTGAGAAGTAGACCTGCCATGATTGTCTTGCCCGCCCCCGCATCGTCGGCGAGTAGGAAGCGAATCCGTGGCAACGGCAGGATCTCGTGATAGACCGCTTCGAGCTGATGGGGCAGGGGGTCGACCCGGGCGATCGACAGTGAGAAATAGGGATCGTACTCGTAGGCCAGTGCAAGGCGGGCCGCTTCGATGCCAAGGCGGAAGCGCTTCGCATCCCCATCGAACGGGGGTTCAGCGGGGGTGATTCTCAGTTGCTCCACCTGCTGCGGGCTCAGCAGTCGTTCATGATACTGGTTTGTGCGGAGGCCTTGCCCCCCTACTTTCAGCTGTGAGCCGACGGACTGGACCAAGACCACCCTGAGAGGCTCAGGCAGTACCTGCCCGTCAATGAGCATCCCTGCTCGAATCGCGCACTTGGTGTCGTTCAATCAGGTGGCCTCCCGACGCACAATCGGTGCCGCAGGCCCAGTTCCGGCCGATGACGCCTCGACGCCGCTCTGGTAGATGGAACGGAAGCGCTCCGCCTCCGATTCCATGCTCTTCCGACCCAACCTATCGAGTGCCCACCCTACGTGTTGGCCCCGCTCGCTTCGTAGGCAGTTCTCGTAGAAGGCCAGCATTTCGCCGGCCTGGCCTTCCTGGGCCAGCTTGCCCATCTCGTCGTACAGCCACCGGGCCGAACCCTGGATCTGTTTGGCCGAGACGATCCCCTGCAGGCCGGCGTGGATGACGTCTTGCTGACTGACGCTTCGCGCCGCGTCCAGAATCTCTTCGATCACGCCGAGCAGGGCCCGGGCCAGCTCCTGATCGACCTTGGCCCGCTCACCCGGAGGCACCGGTGGCTGCACTGTTGGAGTCACCGCGCGGATGGACCGCAGCTCGTCGATCAACTGGTCGAAGTCCCGTTCGCCGTATCGTTGCAGGTAGAAAAGGGCATCGATGGCGAAGGGTTGCTCAGCCTTCAGCAGAAGTCCCATCACGAGGGGCGTCAACGTGACGTCCACCCGCGCTGTCAGTTTGTCGACCGCGTCATCCACCCAATACTCCTGGGTGATGGGCCAGACCACCGACAGCGGGAAGCAGCCTGGTGGGACATTGCCTACGCCAATCTCCCGCAGGAGGTACTTGACCAGCTTGGCGCCAATTGTGTCTCCTATGCCGTGTACGGTCGTGAGGTTCTTGTAGATAGAAGCCACATGCTCGGCAGTTTCTGCGTTGGCGAGTTGCGTGCGTAGCCCGCTTTCCACCAGCCTGGCGCAGTCGACCAAGGTCCTTGCGTACTCAACTTTCCCACCGTCTGTGGCGAGAGACTGTTCATGATAACTCTCCCCCTGCAGCCGCTCCGCCAGTTCTTCCTTGCTTTTTCCAAGCACCGCCTCCACAGTGAACAAGCCCAGCCTGTCTAGTGTCTCCGCGATAGAACCGGTTCTTGTGCGGATACCCCAGATCACCTCGTAGCCCCGAGCGGCCCCGCTGAAGGGCCGCCGATCATATGCAGCAGTTATTAGCATCTGGAACAGTTTGTCCTCGTCGTCCAGTAGCTCAGCCCGCGTGAATCCCGCTGAGGTGAAGTTGTCCACCATCAGCGGGACCTGCTCATTCCGGTAAGTGGCGATGAGCTTGTCTGCGAGCAGCCCAGCCATCAGTGCAACTTCCCTTCTGGTGTACTTCTGCATGTGTCTACTCCGGGGCCCAACCCGCCGTCGACCTCGCCTGGGTCATGTCTTACTGCTGCTATGACCTCAGAGGATTAGGAAACACAAGGAACTCACAACACTCGTCGCCCCTGCCGATGGCCTGGACCAGCTCCACGTTCACCTCCTCCCCCAGGGCCTCCCCAAACACGGCCCTCACCCAGCCTCGGGAGCAGAGACAGAACGTAGGGCTCCGGTTGACGTACCCCTCCACCACCAGGGGGCACCCGCACGCGGCGCACACGGTGCGGACCTTCCCATCCTCCCACACCCAGTCGCCGCACCAGGGGATACGCTCGTTGATCAACTGGAGGAGGTGTTCCCTATCCCGGGCCTCATCCTTGATCCTGGCTATCTCTTCGAAGTCGTGCTCGGCGCAGGAGCGGCCGCAGAACTCCAGGATCTTGATCCGCTGCTCCTCGTCGGTGATCTGATCGAGGCCCTCCATCAGCGCGGGCAGCCAGCGCCGGACGATACCCTCCGCCGTTTCTGCCAGATCGTTATCCATTCCTCCTCCTGTGGGCCGGA
>Ga0307379_10005058_pt1 | contig 18538 bp, 21 predicted proteins | sample UN2MG_FD_202237 | JGI IMG/M metagenome (GOLD analysis project Ga0307379, IMG submission 202237) | Soil microbial communities from Risofladan, Vaasa, Finland - UN-2 | ecosystem: Environmental > Terrestrial > Soil > Coastal area > Acid sulfate soil | place: Finland: Risofladan, Vaasa | collected... | reverse complement strand
CCAGGCCCAGCCGCTCGGCCAGGGCCGCCGGCATGATCGGGTCGTGCGCCTCGCCGCCCGTGAAGATGATCGACTCGGGCCGCGGCCCGCGAAACGTCACGCTGTAGTACCGCAGACACAGACCGATCTCGTCGGCGAGGTCCTCCAGGTGCGGCCGGATAGCGTCGGCGACCGCCCGGCCGGCATGATCGACCTCGTCGGTGTTGCCCTGGGCCTGCCGGCGGCCGATGCGGCGCCGCAGCGCCTCCGCCTCGGTCGGCACCAGTTCCAGGCACTCGGCCACCGCCCGGTTGAACACCGCCCCGCCGATGGGAATCGCCTTGACGAATACCACGTCGCGCCCGCGCGAAATGACAACCATCGTCTGCGCCCCGATGTCGGCCAGCACGCTGACGACCGCCTCGTCGTCGCGGCGATGCAGAAACCGTTTGAACCCGCGGAAGACCGTGCACGGCTCGGCGTCGAGGCTGACGAGGTTCAGGCCCGCCTCGCAGGCGAGTTGGATCTTGGCGTCAACCTCCAGGCGCGGCGCCGCAAAGACGATGACCTCGTCGAGGACCTGGTCGGCCTGCCGCACCTCGCCGGCCTTCAGAAACTGGATGACCGCGGAGGCCGTGTCGAAGGGGAACTTGTTCTGGGCCTCCCAGTTGACCGCCGTCACGAGTTCCGCGTCGGGCATCTTCGGCATGCGGATGTTGCGGACCGCCATTTCGCCCGGCGCCAGGGCCATGACCACTTCGCGCCCGCGGAAACGACGCTCCTTGACCAGCCGGCGGACGCCCTCGATCACGAACTCGCGGCAACGCGCGGCGTCGCCCTTGACCTCCTGGGGAACCACGAACCGCCCGGCGTCCACAACGCGCAGGTCCCGGTCGGTGCCGCTCAGTTGCAGCATCCGCACCGCCGTGGTTCCGATGTCCAGGCCGATCGCCAACTGCCTCACGCCAGACCCCTTTCGCCCGCGTCAACCCGAGGTACGCGTCACCGTCACCGTACCCGTCAGAATGGCCACCGAGACCTGCATGACGACGTTGCCCGACCGGATCGTCGCGATGCCCGGCGACGAGGGCTCGCCCTGCGAGTTGAACGTGACGTACGACGCACTGCCGAACGTCGCGCTCGACACCGTGACGGCGCCCATCCCGCTCTGCTCCGCCAGGACAACCTCGAACAGTTTGCCCTGCACCACCGGGTGCGGCACTGGCACAGCCGCGGCGTACGCACCACCACCGTAGTTCGCCACCACCTTGTAGGCCTTCAGGTCGGGACTGAAGACCAGCGAGTACGGCTGCTGGGTCGTCACGGCCAGGCTTCGTGCGACCTCCAGGTCCGAGGCCACGACCCTGGCGGCACTGATGGCCTGCGAGTCGGCGGCCGTGCCGATGCTCGGTATCACCACCGCCGCCGCGATCGCCAGCACCATCAGCACAATCAGGAGTTCCACGATCGTGAAGCCGCAGCTTCGAGACAGCCGACACGCGCTGCTCATTGGCCCGCCTCCTTCGGTTCGGCCTTGGCCGCGCCCTTCTGCTCGGCCGTCTGGATGACGAAGGTGCCGCTTCGCAGACCGCGCTCAACGTCGGCCAGCCGGCTGTTCAGCGCCTTGAGTTGCTCAATCATTTCGATCCGCTGCCGGCCGGAGTCGGGGACGCCCCCGGCGCCCGTCGAGATCGTGTTGGGGGCTGCCGAAGCCTGGGGCTCGAGCGGCCCGGTCCGGAACCACAGGGCGGCCGCAATCAGAGCCAGCACCGCCGATACGAGGACAAGCCCGTGCGCAATGGCCCGAAGGTCTCTTGAGATCATTTCCCATATCCCCTAACATTCCTATGTTCACACGCGAGGCCAAAAAAAGAGAGACCCCGCGTCCATCGCGTGTTGCTCCAAGGGTTTATCGGCACATGAAATGGCCCAGCTCCAACGATTTGAACGCCCCTTACCGGCATTCATGAGGCAGCTTCAAGCGGGCATGGCAGGGGCCCCCAGGGGAGCGTCGCAAGCTGCCATAGCCGGGTTGGATCAAAACGGTCGTCCGGCCTCGGCGGCGGGCCGGCCGGGAGGGGGCGTTCGCAGCACCCCGGCGTGTCCAGGTTCAGGCCCCCCGGAATAAAGTACCGGGGGCAGTGGACGCTCCAAGCGTCTCTGCCCCCGGGCTCCATGCCTCTTCGCCCCTACACGAAGAGGCTGGCGGTCACCGCTGCGCACCCACAGCGTTTCGCTACAGTGTGTTGATCAGCGTGCCGTCGGTCGTGACGCGGGCGGCTACGAGGTCGGCACGGAACTCGCCCGTCGCCATGTTGAACCACCACCCGGCATCGGCCGCCGGCGCCACAAACACCGTGGCCGCGCTGTTGACCACGCGGACCACCTTGCTGCCGCTGATCGGGTTGGCCGGCACCGACTGCAGATACGGGCCGTACGGATGGGTCGCGGCGGGCGTGGCGTTGACGCCACCATCGGCATTGGTGTACTGCGTCATCTGGTTGCCGAACACGGCCGCGTCGCTGGTCGAGCCCGGATAGATTTCCTTGTGCTGCGTCTTGTACAGGAGCAATTGGCTGCGGATCGTTTGGAGGTTGGTCATGACGCTGCTCACGCGGGCCTCGGCTGAGGCCTCGGTGAACTGCGGGATCACGATCGCCGCCAGGATGCCCAGGATGATCACGACGATCAGAATTTCAACCAGGGTAAAGCCCTTCTTGGCCGCACGTTTCATCTGAGTCTCTCCTTGTTCCTTCGCCGCCCACGAGGGGCTGATCAGGTTCCGTTGTCTGCCCATGCTAACGCCGTTATGCCCGGCCCTTCGCAGCGCCGCCCACAAATCCAAAGGCGGCCATCCCACGACTGCCCTTGCCACGCGCCTGTCGGTTCTCACCCCTTTCTGGCGCGTTCTGTATCGGGCAGCGACACGACAGGCCGGACTTCTTTTCCACCAACCGGTCGCCGTACGCCATTCCAGATGTTGGCAAAGCGTCCCGATGCCGTACCTCTATCGGCCGAACAACAGCCTGCCTTCACAAGATTCTCTACAATTTCCATCACCCCCACCTTTACACCCCTGGCTAGAAAAAACCGATGGTCGCCAGGACCACCGTTTTCGCCCTGACACCGAACTATAAGGTACGCACAAAGCCCCCATCCGTCAAATGCCCGCACCCGACACGACCACGGAACCGAGAGGACCGGCGACCGTAAACGTCTTCTGAACAAGCACTTACGGTCCGCCTAATCATCTGGTAAGGCGCGACGGATTCTCCGTCCGCCGTTGCGGCGCTACGCCGTTTTTGACCGCATTTTCCCATTCTACGTGCTTCCCCGCGAGAGAACGTGCGTCGTCATGGCCGGGAAATGGCGAATTCCACCCTCGGCAAGCCTCAGGACCAGTTCGTAGTCCGGGTCGAGGTCCAGGACCTCGCCGCTGAACGTCGCCTGGCCGTCGCTGACGGTTATGCGGCGGCCGAGCGTCCGACACCGCGCGGCGGCCCGGCGTGCGAGGTCGCCGATGCCGCGGTCGTCGGCCATCTGTTCTACCGCACGGTCCAGCGCCACGAGCAGGCCGCGGGCCAGAAGGGTCCGGTCGACGTCCTCGCCCAGCATGGCCAGACTGGCGACGTGGGGGCGGATGTCGGCCGGGAAAGCCTCCTCGGGCTGGCTACAGTTGATTCCCGCCCCGACCACGACCGGGCCCCCGCCGTCGGAGGCCGGGCGCGCCTCGACCAGGATTCCGGCGATCTTGCGGTCATCGACCACCAGGTCGTTCGGCCACCGGATGCCGACGCTCAGCCGACACTGTTGCTCGATCGCCTCCGCCACGGCCAGCGCCGCGGCACGGGTCAGCACCCCGCCCTGTCGCGGCACCTGCGGCACCCAGAGGACGACCGAACACAGGACCGACGTGTGCGGCGGCGCCACCCAGCGGTTGCCGCGGCGACCGCGTCCGGCGGTCTGGTACTCGGCGAGGATCGCCAGGCCGTCCGTCTCGTCGGGCCCCTGCTCGGCCGCCTGCCAGGCCAGGTCGTTGGTCGACGAGACGGTGCCGAGACACCGGACCCGCCGGCCGACGCGTGACACGCCCAGACCCGAGACCACCTCCGCGTCGAACAGCCGCTCGGGGGCCGCGACGAGGCGGAACCCCTCGATGGGGTGTGATTCGATGACGAACCCGTAGCGGCCGAGGTCCTCGACCGCCGCCACGACCTGGCGCGGCGCCAGGCCCAGTTCGGCCGCCAGGACGTCGGCCGCCACCGAAGCCGAGCGTCGGCCACGAAGCGCCAGAGAGACCCTCGCATCCACGGGGCACCCTTTCGCGAGAGACCGGAGCGCCACCCGGTGCGCAGGCCCGGCCCCGGCGGCGCACCGGTCACTTCGGATGAATCTCGAGCGAGATGTCCAGGTTCGGGGCGCTGTGCGTCAGCGCGCCGACGCTGATGCGGTCGACGCCCGTCTTGGCCACGGCCCGCACGTTGCGCAGCGTGACACCGCCCGAGGCCTCCAGGGCCGGGCCGCCGTTGCCGAAGAGCCGGTCACGCTGGCGGACGGCCTCGCGAAGCCTGGCCGGTTTCATGTTGTCCAGAAGGACGGCGTCGGGCTCGGCGGCCAGTATCTCGGCCAGGTACGCTGTGGTCTCGACCTCGACCTGGATGGGAATCTCGGGCGAGATGCGGTGCCGGGCCTCGCGCACGAGGCCGGCGATGGTCTCGCCGACGTGCTTCGGGGCCCGGACGGCCAGGTGATTATCTTTGATGAGGACGCCGTCGTGCAGGCCGGTCCGATGGTTCACCCCGCCGCCCATCCGGACGGCGTACTTTTCGAGGTACCGCCAGCCGGGAGTGGTCTTGCGGGTGTCGAGGATAACCGCCCCGGTGCCCTCGACGGCGGCGACGAACCGGCTGGTCAGCGTGGCGATGCCCGAGAGGGCCTGGACGAAGTTCAGGAGGGTCCGCTCCACGGTCAGCAGCGCCCGCACGGGCCCCGTGATGCGGCCCAGGACCTGGCGCGCCGTCACGGGCGACCCCTCGTCGACGGCGGGCGCGAACTGGAGGCGGTCGTCGACGCGGTTGAACATCGGCTGGATGCAGAACAGGCCGGCCACCACGCCGTCGGCCTTGGCCAGGAGCACGGCCTCGCCGATGGCGTCGTGGTGGATGAGGACGTTGCTCGTCAGGTCTCCGGGCCCGATGTCCTCCTCCAGCGCCAGGGTCAGCAGGGGTTGAAGGCTTTCGAGCGCCCGGAGCCTGAGCCGATCGAGCGGGATGGTGTTACAGGGTCGTTTGGGTTTCATGAAGGAGTTCCTGGATACGGTCTCTGAGTTCAGCGGCCCGCTCGAATTCGAGGCGTTCGGCCGCGCGGTGCATTTCGGCCTCTAGTTCGCGGACGAGTTCGGTCCGCGCAAAGTCCTTTTCACTGAGCCGGACGGCCCGGCGAGCGGCCCGTCGGCCCGCGACCTCGGCCTCGATGCCCGCGCGGATCGCCTTGCGGATCGACTCGGGCCGGATGCCGTGCTCGGCGTTGTAGGCCGCCTGAATCTCGCGGCGGCGGCGCGTCTCGTCCATGGCCCGCCGCATGCTGCCCGTCACGGTGTCGGCGTACAGGATGACCTGGGCGCGCGAGTGGCGGGCGCAGCGCCCGATGGTCTGGAGCAGGCTCGTATCGGACCGCAGGAACCCCTCGCGGTCGGCGTCGAGGATGGCGACCAGGCTGACCTCGGGCAAGTCGAGCCCCTCGCGGAGCAGGTTGACGCCGACGACGACGTCGAACTTGCCTTCCCGCAGGTCCCTCAGGATTTCGCTGCGGTCGAAGACCTCGACCTCGCTATGGAGGTACTCGCAACGGATGCCCTCGCGGCGGAAGTACTCCGAGAGGTCCTCGGCCAGGCGCTTGGTCAGGGTGGTCGCGAGGGTCCGCTCGCCGCGCGCCACCCGCTGGCGGACCTCGCCCGCCAAGTGCCGGACCTGGTCGGTGGCCGGCTCGATGCGGATCTCGGGGTCCACGAGGCCCGTCGGCCGGATGACCATCTCCACGACCTCGCCGGCCGACCGCACGAGTTCCCAGTCGCCGGGCGTCGCCGAGGTAAAGAACACGTGGCGCCCCAGCGACTGCCATTCGTCGAACATCAGCGGCCGGTTGTCCAGCGCGCTGGGCAGCCGGAACCCGTGCTCGATGAGGGTCTCCTTGCGGCTGCGGTCGCCGGCGTACATGGCCCGTATCTGCGGAATCGTGACGTGGCTCTCGTCGACGAACATCAGGAAATCGTCGGGGAAGTAGTCGAGCAGGCAGTACGGGCGTTCGCCGGGCCGGCGGCCGGAGAGGTGGCGGCTGTAGTTCTCGATGCCGGAACAGTACCCGACCTCGCGGAGCATTTCCAGGTCATACTTCGTCCGGGCTTCGAGGCGTTGAGCCTCGAGCAGTTTGCCGTCGCGCCTGAGGTCCGCCAGACGCGCCGTGAGTTCGTCCTCGATCGAGACGCAGGCCCGCCCGATGTGGTCCTCGGGCATGACGTAGTGCTTGGCCGGGTAGATGTACACCTGGCGTTCGGAGCCCAGGATTTCGCCCGTCGTGGGGTTGATGAGGGCGATGCGGTCGAGGTGGTCGCCGAAGAACTCGATGCGGTAGGCGAACTCCTCGTACGCCGGCTGCACGTCGACACAGTCGCCGCGGACGCGGAACTTGCTGCGGCCGAAACCGATGTCGTTCCGCTCGTACTGGATGTCCACCAGCCGCCGCAGCAGGTCGTCCCGCTCCATGTGCTGCCCCACGGCCAGGTCCACGACCATCCGCTCGTAATCCTCGGGGTCGCCCAGGCCGTAGATGCACGAGACGCTGGCCACGATGACGACGTCTCGGCGGCTCGCCAGGGCGCTGGTGGCCTGGAGCCGCAGCCGGTCGATGTCGTCGTTGATCGAGGCGTCTTTCTCGATGTAGATGTCGCGGGCCGGGATGTACGCCTCCGGCTGATAGTAATCGTAGTACGACACGAAATACGCCACCGCGTTGTGCGGAAAGAACTCCTTGAACTCGCTGTACAACTGGGCCGCGAGGGTCTTATTGTGGCTGATGACCAGGGCCGGCCGCTGCAGCCGCGCGATGACGTTGGCCATGGCGAACGTCTTGCCGCTGCCCGTCACGCCCAACAGGGTCTGGTACCGTTTGGCGGCCTCGACCCCCCGCACCAGGGCATCGATGGCCTGGGGCTGGTCGCCCTTGGGCTCGAAATCCGAAACCAGTTCAAAGCGGTCCATGCGCGGCTCCACGCGACTCAACGAACAAGGCATTCTACCGCGCGGGGGGGGCAGCGGCAACGGGTCAGCGAGCATGGGCCGACCGGCCGACGCTTGCTCCCCCTGCCGGCCGCCCCTATAATCGCCGCAACACGCCTGGACAGGCGGCACGTTCGGGAGCCGCCACCGATAGCGAAGAGGAGCGGATCGCCATGGCCAAGGCCAACCCCATCCGACTGGGCATTGCCGGACTCGGACGGGCCGGCTGGGGCATGCACTGCCCGGAACTCGACGGCAAGGAAAACCTGTTCCGCATCGTAGCCGGGTGCGACACCCTGGCCGAGAAGCGCGAGCGTTTTGCCGCCAAGTACGGGTGCCCCGCCTACCGGACCGTCGAGCAACTGGTGGCCGACCCGAACGTCGAGATGGTCTCGGTGGCCACGCGGAGCATCGACCACCTTCAGCACGCCCTGCTGGCGCTGGCGGCCGGCAAGCACGTGTTCCAGGAGAAACCCATCACGGTCGACTACGCCGAGGCGAAGCGCCTGGCGGCTGCCGCGCGTCGGGTCAAGGGCAAACTCTTCATCCGCCACAATCGCCGCAACGAAACGGCGTTTCTGCACATCCGCGAGATCATGGCCTCCGGCATCCTGGGCGAGGTCTACGAGATCCGCCTGATGCGGGGCGGCTATGCCCGGCGCGACGACTGGCAGACCCTCAAGCGTTACGGCGGCGGCCAGCTGCTCAACTGGGGGCCGCACGTCGTCGACCACCTGCTTCGGATGCTCGACGCGCCCGTCAAGACCCTCTGGAGCAGCCTGAAGCGCATCGCCGCCGTCGGCGACGCCGAGGACCACCTGCACGTCGTCGCCACCGGCACCAACGGCCGCGTGGTCGACATGACCATCGGCGGCGGGGCCGCCATCATGGGGCCCGATTACCTCCTGTGGGGCACCCGCGGGGCCCTGCAGTGCACAGGTAACACCATCACCGTCCGGTACCTCGACCCGAAGGCGAAACTGCCGCGCCGCCGGCCCAACCCCGGCGACCCGGGGGCCGCGTTCGGCAGTTCCGAAGCCCTGCCGTGGATCGAGAAGACCTTCGAGGCCAACCCCAAGGAGACGTGGGACATCTGGGACGAACTCTACGCCGCCGTCCGCCGCCGCAAGCGGTTCCCCGTCGCACTGGAGGAGGCGGTGGAGGTGATGAAGGTGATTACGGAGGCCAAGCGCGGCACGGGGTTCGAGAGCCGGCCGCGCGGCGCCAGGACCCGCCGCCGATAGGGGCCCCATGCTGCCGCTCGCGAACATCATGGCTCGCAAGGTCCGCACGACCATCAGCGTTCTGGCGGTGGGCGTGGGGGTAGCCCTGTTCCTGGTGCTGGTGGGTCTGACGAGCATGCTGTCGGAGATCGCCCAGCGGACCACGCGGGTGGCGGCGCACCTGATGGTCTGGCCGGCGTCGGACCAGGTGGTCGTCAGCGGCGGCCTGCCCGCCGACCAGGTCGAGAAGGACCTGGAGTCGGTACCCGGCGTCGAGTGCGCCATCCCGGTCCTCCGGTGGCCGTTCAAGATGGCCGGGCGGGTCCAGAACGTTTACGGCATCCGGCCCGAGGACTGGCCGTTCTTCGCCGCCGCGGACCAGATGCTCGACGGCCGGCCGCTGGAGGGCGGCTGGGAGATGGTCATCGACTCGCGCCTGGCCGACGCCGGCCCGTACCGGGTGGGCCAGACCGTCGAGCGGTGGGGCCACGCGTTCCAGATCGTCGGCATCGCCCGCGAGGGCGTCGCGGGGCGCGTCTTCATGCCCATCGACACGGTCAGCGACGCCCTCCAGCAGCGCGGCCGGCGGGCCTCGTTCTTCTACGTGCGGGTGACCGACCCGACGCGCGCGACGGCCGTGCGCGACGCCATCCGCGACCAGCGGGGCCTGAACGTCTTCACGATGGACGAGTTCTACGACGTCCTGGCATCGAGTTTCCTCGACATGCATCTGGTCATCGGGTCGGTCGTGTTCGTGGCGGGGTTCGTGTGCTTTCTGGTCATTCTGCTGACGGTGTACACGATGGTGGTCGAGCGGACGCGCGAGATCGGCATTCTGAAGGGCATCGGGGCGTCGCGGGCGCAGATTTTCGGCCTGGTGCTGGCCGAGGCGGGGCTGATTGCGGCGGGCGGCATCGTCGTCGGGTTCCTCCTGACGTGGGGCGGACGCGCCGTCATCCTGCACCTTCAGCCCCTCTGGACCGTTGACATCCCCGCCGTGCGGTTTGCCTACGCGGCCGCGCTGGCGGCCGTCGGAACGTTCCTCGGGGCCCTGCACCCCGCGCTGCGCGCCGCGCGGCAGGACCCCATCGAGAGCCTCCGCTACGAGTAGTGGCGATGGGCAAGTTAGTCCTGCAACCGTACTTGTCGCGCGGCGGCCTTCCCAGGCCGCCGCGATGGGCACGTTAGCGTATCGGCGATGAGCACGTTAGCGTATCGGCGACGAGCACGTTAGCGTATCGGCGACGAGCACGTTAGCGTATCGGCGACGAGCACGTTAGCGTATCGGCGATGAGCAAGTTAGCGTATCGGCGATGGGCAAGTTAGCGTATCGGCGATGGGCAAGTTAGCGTATCGGCGATGAGCACGTTAGCGTATCGGCGATGAGCACGTTAGCGTATCGGCGATGGGCACGTTAGCGTATCGGCGATGGGCAAGTTAGCGTATCGGCGATGGGTGAGTTAGCCGCCCTGCTTGCAGGGCGCGTGTGGGGCTGGCGAATACGCCCGGCGACCGGGGCGTCCAAACGGTGAACATGGAAATCATCCTCGAAAGCCGGGGCCTCACCAAGGTATACCGAGCCGACGGCGTGGCGACGCCCGCCCTCAGGGGCGTCGACCTGGCCGTCGCCCGGGCCGAGTTCGTCTCGGTCATGGGCCCGAGCGGCTGCGGCAAGAGCACGCTCCTGTACCTCATGGGCCTGCTCGACACGCCCACCGACGGCACGGTCATCCTGGCGGGGACCGACACGCGGAACCTGAGCGACGCCGGACGGACGCGCCTGCGGCGGACCCACATCGGGTACGTGTTTCAGCGGTTCAACCTGCTGGGGACGCTGTCGGCCGAGGCCAACGTGGCCCTGCCGCTGAAGTTGCGCGGCATGGCGGTGGGCGGCGTACCGGGCGAGATGCTCTCGGCCGTCGGCCTGGCCGACAAGCGGCGGCGCCGGCCGAACCAACTGAGCGTCGGCGAGCAGCAGCGCGTGGCCATCGCCCGGGCCCTCGCCACGCGGCCCGCCGTCCTGCTGGCCGACGAGCCCACCGGCAACCTCGACTCCGAGGCGTCCGAACGCGTCATGGACCTCGTGAGCCGGCTGCATGGCGAGACGGGACAGACCATCGTCCTCATCTCCCACAACGAGCACGTGGCGGCGCGGGCCGACCGCCTGGTCAGGATGCGCGATGGGCGACTCATCACCGAGTGAGCCGGCGGCGGGCCAGACCGAGGAGTTGCGGCTCCTCAGGCACGAGCGGATCAGCCTGCGCGCGTGGTTCGTGCCGTTCGGCGCCCTGGTGGCGGTGCTGGCCCTGACGTATTTCCATTGCGGCAAGGGGAGCACGTGCGCGGGCGTGGCTCTGCTGTTCGGGTACATCAGTTTCGCGTGTACGTTTCTTCCGCTGCCGACCGCCTGGATCATCATCTGGGCGGCGTCCCCGCCGGAGGGTGGCGGCCTGGGGTTGAACCCCTGGCTGGTCGCCTCCATCGGCGCCGCCGCCACCGCCATCGCCAACATGCACGATTACTACCTCGTGACGTTCCTCTATCGCTACCAGCCGGTCCGCCAAATCCGCACCACGCGCTGGTACCGGCGGGTGGCGGCGTGGTACAACCGGGCGCCGTTCGGGACGCTGGCGGCGGCGTCGTTCCTGCCGATCCCGATCGATTTCGTGCGGCTGCTGGCCATCAGCGAGGGGTACAGCCGGGCCAAGTTCGCCCTGGGGTCGCTCGTCGGACGGTGGCCGCGATACCTCTTCGTCGCGATCCTGGCGGACCAGTTCCGGTTGGGTTGGCAGTGGGTCCTGGGCATCTTGGGGGCGACCGTGGTTTTGGGCCTGTGGCGCGGCCTGCCGCCGGTCGTGCGGCGCGTGCGCGAGGCGGTGCGCGATAGGCGGTCGGCCAAGGAGGCGTCGGAATGACAATCCGTTGGATGGCGATGCTGGCGGGCGCATGGATGGCGTGGGCGCCGAGTGTGGCGCGCGGCGAAGAGCCGGTGCCGGCCCCGAAGGTTGAGGAGACCCTGCCGGCCGATGTCGTCGAGGTGCTCGATAAGATGGACGCCGCCGGCAAGACACTCAAGACGGTGCGCGCCCAGTTCGACTACGAGTTGAACCAGACGCTCTACGACGACACCCAGAAGCGCAAGGGCAACCTGGTGTACCAGGCGCCGAACCTGCTTCGGTTCGAGTTTACGGACAGGCCCCAAGAGACGTTCGTCTTCGACGGGCGGACGCTCTTCCATAAGAAGGATGCGACCAGGCAACTCATCATCTGGGAACTGCGGCTGCCGGATGAGCCGCCGGTCGATTCGTTCGAACTCGGCAAGGTGCCCTTCCCCCTGCCCTTCGGCCAGAAGAAGGAGACGGTGCTCAAACACTTCACCGTGACCCGCGACGCCAAGGAAGAGGCGGCCGACAAGGCCAAGCGGGCCGTCCTGGCCCTGGTGCCCAAGAAAGACTCGGACCTGGCGCGCGATTACCGGTGCATCCGGCTGTGGGTCGATGCGAAACAGAACCTGCCGACGCGGGCCCGCCTCGAGGACACCAGCGAGAACATCACGACGGTCGACTTCCATCACGTCGAGACCAACAAGGACGCCGACGAGAAACAGTTCGGGCGGCCGAAGGTGCCGGACAACTGGGAGATTATGACCCACGCGAAGGAGCCGGCCGCAGCCCCTGAGAAGAAGCCATAACTCCTTTCGCGACAAGGGATTACGGACTCCGGCTGGTGCGGGAGAAACATGGTCACCCTTCGGGATGACCATGCCACCCGTCGTTTCGCGTGTGACAGGGCGCTACGCGCCGAGCCGGGTCCGGATGGCCTCGGCCTGCTGGGCGAGGACCTCGAAGTCGGCCTTCTTGGCGGGCCAGCGATAGCCCAAGCCGTCGCCGGGTCGGCGCGGGATGAGGTGGACGTGGACGTGCGGAACCTCCTGTCCCGCCACGGCCCCGTTATTCTGAAGGATGTTGATGCCTTGTGCCCCGACGGCTTCCTGGACGGCCCGCGCCAGCACCGGCAGTTGCGCCGCCAGATGCGCGGCCTCGGCGGCGGGCATCTCGGAAATCATCTCGTAGTGCTTCTTCGGGATGAGCAGCGTGTGGCCGGACGAGATGGGGCCGATGTCCAGGAAGGCCAGGCACACCTCGTCCTCGTAGACCTTCGTGCAGGGGATGTCGCCGGCGGCGATCTTGCAGAAGACGCAATCGGCCATCAAGCACCTCCTTGCGGCACGGCGCAAGAAAAGGGCGCCCGGCCTGGCGGCCCGGCGCCCTGGGATTACTTCTTCGCTTTCTTCTCGTCCTTTTCCTTGACGCGTTTGTCGACGAGTTCCAGGCGGCACAACTGGCTGGCATCGCCGACGCGCCGCTTGGCCATTTTGACAACGCGGGTGTAGCCGCCGGGGCGCTCGGCGAACCGGGGGGCGATGTCCTCCACCAGTTTCTTGGCGGCCGCCTCGTTCGCGAGGCGCGACGCCACGCGCCGGCGTGCCGCCAGCGTGCCCTTCCGGGCGGTGGTGATGAGCCGCTCGACGAAGCGCCGGGCCTCCTTGGCCTTGGGCACGGTGGTCGTAATGGCCTCGTGCTCGATGAGCGCGGCCGCCAGGCTCTTGAGGGTGGCCGCGCGATGGCTGGTGGTCCGACCGAGTTTTCGTCCGTGCTTGCGATGCCGCATCGTCAGGCGCTCCCTCCGCCGGCCGTAACACCTTCCAGGTCCATCCCGAGGGAGAGGCCCAGGTCGGCCAGTTTGCGTTTAACCTCGCGCAGGCTCGTTTTGCCGAAAGACCGGACGGCCAGGAGCTCGTCCTCGCTGAGACGGACGAGTTGACCGACAATCATGATGTTCTCGGATTCCAGGCAGTTGGAGGCCCGCACGCTGAGTTCGAGTTGGGCGATGGGCATGGCGAGTTTGCGTTCGAGTTCCGAGACGTACTCCTCGGCGCCGACGGCCACTTCCTCGACCTCGGCCACCTCCGCCGCCAGTTCCTCGCCGGGCTGGAAGTACTCGACGAAGGGGTTGAGGTGCTTGCGCATGATTTTGGCGGCCTCGACGAGGGCCATGTCGGGCGACACGGTGCCGTTGGTCCAGATTTCCATGAGGAGGCGGTCGTAGTTGGTGCGCTGGCCGACGCGGGTATCCTCGGTGCGGTACCGGACGCGGACGACGGGCGAGAAGTGGCTGTCGACGGGGATGTAGCCGATCTCCTGGTCGCCCTCGGGGGTGTTCTCCTCGGCGGCGACGTAGCCGCGGCCCTTCCCGATCCGCAGTTCCATCGCGAAGCGCATCTTCTTCGACAGGGTGCAGATGTGATGGTCGGCGTTGATGATCTCGACGTTCGGGTCGGTCTGAATCTGACCGGCCGTAACGGGCCCGGGCTCGCTGGCTTCGAGGGTGACGACGCGCGGCTCGTTGCCTTCGAGGCGGACGATGAGGCCCTTGACGTTGAGGATGATGTCGGTGGCATCCTCGATGACGCCGTCGATGCTGGAGAACTCGTGGAGCACGCCCTCGACCTTGAGGCCGGTAACGGCGGCCCCTTCGAGGCTGGAGAGCAGAATGCGCCTGAGGCTGTTGCCGATGGTCACGCCGAAACCGCGTTCGAACGGTTCGGCGACGAACTGCCCATAGGTCGGGATCCCCGTGGTCTGATCCAGGACCACGCGGGTGGGCAACTCGAGGCCCTTCCATCTGATCCGCATCACGGTCTTCGCCTCCTGGCCAATGGCCTAACGGCTGCAGAACTCGACGATCAGTTGCTCATTAAGTTGGATCGAGACGTCCTCCCGTGCGGGCAACGCCTTGACTTCGCCTCGCAGGTTGGCAGGGTCGGCCTCGAGCCACTGGGGGATGACTCGCCCCTCTTCCTCGGTCAGCCAGTGCTGGACGAGGTCGCGGCTTGTCTTCTTGTCGCGTATCTGGATGACGTCGCCGGCCTTGACCTTGAGGCTGGGGATTCCGGCGCGGCGGCCGTTCACGTGCACGTGTCCGTGATTGACCAGTTGCCGCGCCGCGTTCCGGCTGGGCGTGAAGCCGAGCCGATACACCACGTTGTCGAGCCGGCGTTCCATCAGAACGAGCAACCGTTCGCCCGTCGACCCCTTGCCGCGCGCGGCCTCCGAAAAATAGCGGCGGAACTGCCGCTCGAGCACCCCGTAGTACCAGCGGAGTTTCTGCTTCTCGCGCAGACGGATCGCGTAGTCGCTGGGGCGCCGGCGGCGCCAGAAGTGCTGACCCGGGGGCTTGTTGCGCCACTGCTTCTCGATGGCGCAGCGCGCGGTCTCGCACCGCATGCCCTTCAGGTACAACTTCATTCCGGCCCGACGACATCGTCGGCAAACAGGTCCTGTGTAGCGTGCCATCCGGTGTTCGTACCTCCCAACCCGCCCCTCTAGACGCGACGGCGTTTCGGCGGGCGACATCCGTTGTGCGGAATCGGGGTGACGTCCTCGATCGCGGTCACCCTCAGGCCGGCGGCCTGCAACGCCGTAATGGCCGACTCCCGACCGCTTCCAGGCCCCTTGACCCTGACCTCGACCTCGTGCATCCCCATCTTGATCGCCTTCGCGGCACACGCCTCGGCGGCCCGCTGGGCCGCGAACGGCGTGGACTTACGGCTTCCCTTGAAGCCGATGGTCCCGGCGGAATCCTGACACAGGACGTTGCCCGTCGGGTCGGTGATCGTGATGATCGTGTTGTTGAAGGTGGCCTTGACATGGACGACGCCCTTGGCCACACTCCGGCGTATACGTTTCTTCTTAGCCATCGGTTCTCCGCCTGGGCATCCCCCGGCATGAGGGACACCATCCTTGGGCCGCCGCCTCGGACAGGCGGCCGGCTGTTAGTGCAGTTCCTTGACGCCCTTCTTCCCGGCCACGGTCTTGCGCGGCCCCTTGCGGGTGCGAGCGTTGGTGCGTGTCCGCTGCCCGCGCACGGGCAGCCCGCGACGGTGCCGTACGCCCCGATACGATCCGATATCGCGCAGGCGGGCGATGTTCTGGAGCACCTGCCGCCGCAGCGCGCCCTCGACGACGTAACTGCGGTCGAGGACGCTGGCAATGTGGGCGATCTCGTCTTCCGAGAGGTTCTTCATCCGCCCGTTCGGGTCGATCTGCGCCTCCTTGCAGATGGCGAAGGCGCTGGTCTTGCCGATTCCGTAGATCGCCATCAAGGCGCACCAGGCGACCTTATCGGCGGGTACGTCGACACCGGCAATACGCGGCATGGCCTATTTCCTCCTGGCGCGCATCATCTGGCGCTGCTTGTGGCGCGGGTTGGTGCAGATGACGCGTACCACGCCCGAACGCCGGACGACCTTGCAGTTCTCACAAATCCGTTTGACGCTGGTCCGTACCTTCATAGCCGTCTTCCTCTTTTCGCGGAGCGACTCCCGAGCGGACCTCAGCCCGTCCGATAGACGATCCGTCCTTTCCCCAGGTCGTAGGGCGACAGTTCGACCGTGACCTGGTCGCCCGGCAGGATGCGGATGAAGTGCATCCGCATCCGGCCCGACACGTGCGCCATCACCCGGTGGCCGTTTTCGAGTTCGACCCGAAAGACGGCGTTGGGCAGCGCCTCGGTGACCTTTCCTTCCAATCGGATGATGTCCTTAGCCATCGCTCGGACTCATCCTCCCTTAAGTTGTCCCGTCCACCGGGTCAGGGGCTCACACCCGTCGCGGCGGACCACCAACGTATCCTCAACATGGGCACACGGTTTTCCGTCTTCCGTCACGACGGTCCAACCGTCTTCCTTCTCTCGCACGTTGCGTCGGCCCATGTTGACCATAGGCTCGACGGCAATCGTCATGTTCTCGACGAGCAGAAAATCGTCTCGCATCAGGTCGCGGCCGACGTAGTTCGGCACGCGGGGTTCCTCCCACATCTCGGAGCCGATGCCGTGGCCGACGTACTCGGTCACGATCGAGAACCCCGCGCCGCTGACCAGGGCCTCGATGCGGCCGGCCACTGCCGACCAGAGCACGCCGGCACGGGCCTCGCGCCCGGCGACCTCGAGGGCCTCCTCGGTGGTGCGCAACAGTTTACGGACCCGCTCGGGCACCTCGCCCACGCCGAACGTCCGAGCGGCATCGGCACACCAGCCGTCCTTCTGGACGCCCACGTCGAGCGACACGACGTCGCCCTCGGCGATGCACCGCGGCCCCGGTATGCCGTGAACGAGTTCCTCGTTCACCGACACACAAATGTGGCCCGGGTACCTCCGCCCGCCGCGGGGGTGCGGCTGCCCGTAAAAGAGGGCCTTGCCGCCGCGCTCGGTGATGATGCGGAGGGCCTCGGCGTCGAGTTCGGCCGTCGTGACGCCGGGGCGGGCCATTTCCTGGAGTCGGACGAGCACCTCGCCCACAATCTGCCCCGCCACCCGCATCTTCTCGATGGCCTCGAGGCTCTTGGGACGAACGCTCATGTCGGGCCCAGGCGCGTCAGCCGCGCTCCACCTTATTCTCCAGTTGTGCAAAGAGCCGTGCCCTGACCTCGTCAGGGGTTCCGCTGCCGTCGGTGCGGACAAGCAGCCCGCGCCGGGCGTAATAGTCGATGAGCGGCGCCGTGGCCTCTTGGTACGTCGCCAGGCGCTGCCGCACGGTTTTCGGCGTGTCGTCGTCGCGCGTGATGAGGTCGGCCCCACAGGCGTCGCACTTGCCCTCGACCTTCGGAGGGATGTGCTCCACGTGATACGACCGCCCACAGGCGGGGCACACGCGGCGCCCACTCATCCGCCGGACGATCATCCCGGGGTCCACCTCAAGGTAGACCACCGCGTCGAGCGTGGCTGCGGCGTCACCGAGCGCCCGGTCAAGGGCCTCGGCCTGACCCTCGGTCCGAGGGAAGCCGTCGAGCAGCCACCCCTCGGCACAGTCAGGCGCCTGAAGCCTGCCGACGACGGCCTTGACCGTAATCCCATCGGGCACCAGGGCGCCCGAATCCAGGTACGACTTAATCTGCCCGCCCAGCGTCGTGCCGCCCGCGATTTCAGCGCGGAAGATGTCGCCGCTCGAAACGTGCGGGATGCCGTACTTGTCCGCGACCGCCTTGGCCTGGGTTCCTTTTCCGGCCCCCGGCGGCCCCATGAAAACGAGTCGCAAGCTTCTCGCTCCTCTCCCCGCTCTTGACCGCCCGCTATCCGCGGCGCCCCCGGACCCGGCCTTCGGCCAGGAATCCCTCGTAGTGCCGCATGATCAGGTGCGACTCGACCCGCTGGACCACGTCGAGCGCCACGCTGACGATAATCAGGAGCCCCGTGCCGCCCAGAAATCCGGTCATCAGCATGCTGACATTTGTAAGTCGACTCAGGGTAATCGGCAGGATGGCCACGATGGCCAGGAAGGCCGCCCCGACGTACGTGATGCGGTTCATAACGCGCTCGAGGTAGTCGGCGGTCCGCCGGCCCGGGCGCATGCCTGGAATAAAGTTGCCCCAGTCGCGCAGGTTGTTGGCCATCTCGCGCGGCTGAAACTGAATGGCCGTCCAGAAGTAGCAGAAGATGAAAATCATGGCCACGTAGACGAGCATGTGCATCAGGCTGCCGTACTGGAACGCGTTGGCCAGCTCCTGCAAGGCGGCCCAGGCCCAGGTGTTCTGCGCCGCCTTGGCAAACATGCCGAACAGGTACATGGGCAGGTACAGGAGGCTCGAGGCGAAGATGACCGGAATGACACCGGCCTGGTTGACGCGCAGGGGCAGGTACTGCCGCTGGCCGCCGTACGTCCGCCGGCCTCGCGTGTGCTTGGCCTGCTGAATGGGTATCCGGCGCTGGGCCTGCGTAATCAGGATCACGCCGACGATAACCGCGACGAACATGACGATGATCAGGAAGACGGTCTCGATGCCGATCTTTTCGCCGGCCTGGAAGTCGCGGAACTCGAGCGTGGCGTTCTGCGACAGGTACTGGGCCACGGCCGGCAGGCGGTCGACGATGCCCGCCATGATGATGAGGCTGATGCCGTTGCCGATGCCGTACTCGTCGATCAGTTCGCCCAGCCACATCAGCAGGATGGTGCCGCCGGTCATGGCCGTCACGCACACCATGAAGTACATGACGGGGCTGACGTCG
>Ga0307379_10005055_pt1 | contig 18551 bp, 33 predicted proteins | sample UN2MG_FD_202237 | JGI IMG/M metagenome (GOLD analysis project Ga0307379, IMG submission 202237) | Soil microbial communities from Risofladan, Vaasa, Finland - UN-2 | ecosystem: Environmental > Terrestrial > Soil > Coastal area > Acid sulfate soil | place: Finland: Risofladan, Vaasa | collected... | reverse complement strand
GAGAATGAAGACCAGACTGGATTGATTACAGCTCAGGACGCTAGAAAGCCATTCGATACTGACGGAGACAGAGTGGTCACAAATCAGACTGCCAAATATCACATGTATTTTGATGACACTGATATCAGCTATCCAATTACTCTAAGGGAAGCCTGCACATTTACCGCTATTACAGCTGGTATCGCACATTGCAGAATCCAGCACCCAGACTTTTTATTCGGTGTAAACGATGTTTTGGTGTACCAAATCAACGAAACCCACAGAAACGGCTAATTTAGTCACAAAAACGCTTAAAATTTAAATATGATAAATTGTAAAAATTTACGTGAACACAACACCAACTCACTTGGACTTGGACTATGACAAAGCGGTAGAGCTTTATCGTGTCAACAACAATATTGGCACAAAAAAACAAGTAGTTCAGGATGCTTTGGACGGGTTAGAGGGATTTTCAACTCACCTGAACAAAGCAAAAAAATTACTCTTAGAGGTTGAATCCTCATGAGTGATGCACGACAATCTAATAAAGTGTGGTACATACTTCCCATCCTCCTAGGTTTCATAGGTGGGATAATTATGTACTTCATGGTCAAAGAATTTGACAAACAACTGGCAAAGAAAGGATTGCTGTTAGGTTTCCTACTGTCTATTTTGGGATTCGTACTCATGGCAACATTAACGCTGGTGTTTCCATTCATGATGATATGAGTACACTAACACCAGAAAAGATTTCCGAGTACAAGACTAAGATTATTTCTTGGCAAGCAAAACCAGACAAACTTTACAAATGCAAGGAATGTGGAGTCACACCTGTTGCAGATGAGGTTGTTCATGGTGTCAAAGTCGAGGAGGACGGAAAGACAAAATGGGCAATCTGCAAAGCCAAAGAATGTGTGGAAAAGCAACTGGAGACATTAGATTTGGATGCAAAGAAAACATTCTACGGTGGTGCAAAGTCAGCTCCAGCAAAGACACTAGAGACCGCAATGCAAGAGATAAAAATACTTGATGAGTTTCTTTTCAAAGTCGGAAAAGACCGAGCAAAACTTGTGTATGGAAAAACTCTAGAGGAATTCCTAGCAGAAGGTGACATGCAGATGGTAACACAAACAAGTATCTTCATACAGTCATGGGCAAGAACCCTAATCTATCCTGTAGAATGAAACAAACTCTAAATCCATTGATTCATGAGCTTTTATTGAAGCATAACGACTCTGATGTTTCAGAATTGATAACACATGCCAAAGAGACAGGTAATCCAAAATTCCTAAAGACACTTTCACAAGCTACACCAGCAAGGACATTCAACAGATGCCTTCACGAGTTAGAAGTGGAAAATAAGGTGAGGAATCTCAATCCACAAAAGGATACAAAGTGGAATCCAAACTATGTAGTCCTACCAAAATGGAGAGCATTCGAAGATGACCCTGCATGACGACAATGGAAAGATTGAACCACTATCGGTTACAATCAGCAATGACAACGCAAAGAATGAACCAAGACTCACATTCACTGGAAGATTCGACCCAGAGGACACTATTACTAAAGGGCAAATTGATTCTTTTGCGGATGCAATTAGAATTTCTTGGATTGAGCAACAACGAAAATTGGTAGCTGGGGACACCTCATGATGAACGACATTACAGACGGTACTTTCAAAAGAATTGGTAGAAATCAATACGAGATGCGAAGGGACATTGAACAGGTAAGACCTCCAAGTTTTACATTGGACTTGATGCGAAATTTCAATCTCGCAGAGATACCAACATACTTTGAAATTGCAGACTTTGAGAGGGCAAAATCCTCATTCCATATCAACGAAATCAAGATTGCCATACTGAACAATCAATTTTACGATGTGGTGATTAGAGTAGTTGTAAGGAATAGAAAGCTCATAGTCATCGATGGACAGCACAGGTTAGCCGCACTCTATATTCTTCACAAAGACCACGGATTACAAACGTATGACTTGGTCATCATGAAATACGAAGAGGATGCACAAAGGACGGTCTACAGAAAACTAAATGTTGGAAAAGTCTTAAAACTGTCAAATCATCTCAAGGCACTTGACAATGGCAGAGTACAATTCTTTAACGACTTGAGGTCACTGCTTTGTCATGACGACAGGACTAAACTTTGGACTTTCAAAGAGGCATTAGAATGTCAGGTGTATTCCGACTCTGGACAATTTTTATCATCTAGAAGGTTGGACTCTCAGTTGTTCGAGATTGACGAAAAAGACACTACCTATCTAAAGAAATTTGCAGAGTGTCTCATACTGACTTCACCTACTAGGACTCGTGGAATGCAGTTCAAACAACTGTTTCAGGTGAATGCCTATGCAATTGCATATCATCACAACATGAACAAAGCTGAAATCAACAAACTGATTATGGCTGGACTGAAAACTCCTGAGATAATAGAACAGATTGGAGTTATTCAGAATGCAGAAGGCAGAAAAAGAGTAGCTGAACATTTCAAAAGACTAGGCGATGAGATAATGAATGGCTAAAAAGAAAATCACGGAAGAAAAAGCAACCGACATTTACGACTTGGAAGCTATGGACGGAGTCGGTCCAAAATCTGCCGAGAGATTGATTGAACATGGGATGCATACCCTTTGTGACTTGATAGTTTCTCAACCTGTAGAGTTAGGTGAGATTCTTGATTGGGACAAGGAAAAATCCTCAGAACTAATTGAAAAGGCAAGAGAGGTTCTTGAAGGAATGGGATTTGTGCAAAAATCCCTAAGGACTGCCAAGGAAATATTTCTAGAGAGACAAGGTCTGAAAAGAGTCACTACAAGTTCTTTGGCACTGGATAATTTCATGTCTGGAGGACTGGAGACAAAGGCAGTCTATGAATTCTTTGCGGAATTTGGAAGCGGTAAGACTCAGCTTTGTCATACGCTGGCAGTGAACATTCAGAGACCAGAATCCGAAGGGGGAATGGGAGGCAAGTGTGTCTACATTGACACAGAAAACACTTTCAGACCTGAGAGGATAATATCAATGGCAGTTGCAAGAGGTATGAATCCTGAGGAGACTTTGGAAAATATCATAGTGGTTAGAGCACACAACTCAGGTCATCAGATGTTAGTAATGGACGAGCTTGGTGAGCAGATAACAAACAACAATGTCAAACTGATTATCGTAGACTCTTTGATGGGTAACTTCCGCTCTGAGTTTCTGGGACGTGGTACACTAGCTCCAAGACAGCAAGCAATCAACCGATTCATTCACAGACTGTTGAGACTTTGCGAAGTGTACAATGTAGTTGGTGTGATAACCAATCAAGCAGTATCAAATCCCGATGCATTCGGTCTGGGAATGAAAGCTACTGGAGGCAACATTGTAGGACATGCTAGCACGTACAGAATATGGTTGAAGAAATCTGGAAAAAAGAGAATCGCAAACATGGTAGATTCTCCAATGCATGCAACCTACGAATGTATCTTTGGCATTGACGAAACTGGTATCATAGATGCAGAGGGATACAAGCTGGTCAATGACATCGACATGGATAAGATTTACAAAGAAATTCATGGAGATAAGAAAATAGCCACACTCCCAGCTACAATAGAACCGTCAGAGGAAATACAAGTGATAGCACCTGAACTCGCAACACCAAAGAAGAAATCAAAGAAAGTTGAAGAACCTGAACAAGTTGAGGACGTAGAGATGGCAGAAGCACTCGAAGAAGCCATGAGAGAAAAAAATGACTCTGAGTAAATTACAGATTCTACCTTTCATAAAGGGAATCTTTGAGAAAAATATCAAAGGTGTACGAGTCAGTGAGCTAAAAAAAGAGTCGTATTACATGACCGTAGATGTCTATGCAGACAGGAAAAACAAATACATGAATCGCACCTGGGCATCCTTCGAAGTCAAGACCTCATGCAGTAACATCAACAAGGCAAAGGTATCACTCCGAATAGATTCTGGACTTGAGACGGTAGCAGGGTGTACATTCAGCAAAACACTGTCAGAAAAATACTTTGACAAAAAAGTGCTAACTGAATTCCTTGAACCGGTTGTCATACAATTCCAAAAGCAATCCAAAGAGGCTAGGAAAAAATATCTGGAAAATCAAAAACTAGATAAGGAATTCAAAAGACAGTGCAAAATCATCGGTATAAAGGAGAAAAAGACAAAGTGGGGTACAACTTCATTTTTGAGGGGGATACCATTTATCGCACATGAAGAGAGTAACCGAAAAACTGTCAAAATTTGCGTGACCGTCCCAAGAGACGACTTTGTAGCAATGTCGGTTTGGATTAGGAAATCACTATGACTTGCGAACATGATGAAATTGCTTGGTCAGAATCCATGAATGAGCTCGTAGGTGGACTTTTTTCAAAGAGGGGAAAGTGTCAGGAATGCGGTTTCGAACTTCAAGAAGTCTGGGAATATCATGGCAAACATGACTTGAAAGGGAATGAGATATAATGCAAATACCTAACGAAAATTCCAGAGGAGCAAATCAATACAGACCTGAACAATACGCAGTTTATCAAGTAGCAAAATGGCTATTTCCAAATTGCAAAGTTGAGATGGAGGCACAATTGGAGGGATTTTATGCAGTGCCCGATATCCTAATCACTTGTTCATCTAGAAAAATTGTGGTTAGAATGAATGGTGCAAAGCATGATAATTCTCCCAAAGTCCGCACTAAAGACATTCATCAAAGAGACAGACTTGAACAAGCTGGATTTAAAGTGGTAGATTTCAATAACGATGACCATGCTATTGTTTTCAAAAATCCACAAAGTCCACAATCTGTAAAAGCTATTATGCACGAACTATTGAAGGAATGACTAGAGAAAGTTTTTTTTCTTTTTTTTCTTTTTTTTTTCTAGTAGTTTAGAAAAATTTTTTTTAAGAGAATCTAACTAACTAGTGAAAAAAGTAAAAGAAAAAAAAATAAAAAAAAAAAAATAAAATGACAAGCTCGAATGAAAAGAAAATAATGGCACGATGGAGGAATATCATACATGGTAATGGAAGAATTACCTTTGTTGACCTCATTGATACGTCACATGTATCAATCACGGAATACAACAAGCTAAAGGCATACTTTACCCTAAAGTATGAATCTGAGTTAAAATACGTGAAAGATACCAAGGAATGGGTCAGTTTCGCAAAGCCCGAAATTGAAACATTAGAGACTTCAAAGGACATTCTAAAAAATGAGTGAATTCAAGGAAAAAGGCAAAAACTCCTGTAACCAATCAGACTGCACCAATGACGGACTGCACAGAGTCGATGCGATTATCCACGTTGTAGAAACCAACAAGGATGAAAGGCACTCAATCAGACTTTGCTGTTTTCACTATGAACAACAACTCATGCATGAACTCGGTAAACTGCGAAAGTACAATATGGAGATACAGGTAAAGGTGAAACAACTTCTAGACAAGGTAGAAAGGTTAGAGTATGACTCTATAGTAAAACGATGAAAAGTTTTAGTATTGATAGTTCAAACCCAGAGTGTAGTATGTCCGAAAAAGATGTACATCTAAACGCTTGGCAGAAATACAAGACCCTCTCTCCAGAAGTACAGGAGGAGGTCATCGAATTGCAGAAACTAGAAGAGACCATGAATGAACACGAACTGGCTAGAGTACAACTCAACCACGCAGTAACAAAATTCAACAATGCAAAAAAAAGTCTGGAAAAACTACAATGTCAGGCACAAAAAAAACAATGAAACTGTCTACCAAATGCAAAAGTGAGGTCACTTAAGCATGGTGTCCAAGCAAAACTACGAAATCGGTAACTTTGATGACGGTGCTCTTTGTCTGTCTTGCGAAATAAATACGAAGTTAGCAAACCAATTAGTGTGTAACGCATGCCACAAAAAAGATATTGAGGAGTTTGGACTTGCCTGAGGAATACATTCCAATCAAACACTACACCCTAGAGATGAAAAGAATCTGGGCAAAACGTTACAGGGAAAGAAGACCCGAACAAATCAAAAAGTTCAACAAGACACGTAACAACAAAAACAGAATCAGGAATGCCTTCGCCAAACAAGTCATCTCATGCGGATACTTGATAAAATGAATATCACGTATCTAAAACATTGGATGTCGAAATGACTGAGTGGTTTCAAGAATTTACAGCAGTAATGCAATTTCTAGCACTAAAAGACCAATGTCAAAATTTGGCAAGTAGAGGATATTCGACAGGATTTGCATTACACCAAATGAAAATATTTGAGGAAATGTTAGAAAGGGAATTGAGTTTTCCAGAACTTAAAGACTTGATTACGTCAGGAAGGGAACTACAATGAGTTATCCATCAACCCAAACCTGTCTGCATTGTGATAAGGAAATGTATGTAGATGATGATTTTGAAGGTTATATCATATGTCCTGAATGTTGGGAACGTGAAGGTTATCCAAAGACAGTTGAAGGAATTTGTAAATGTGGCGTACATAATTCCAACATTAGAAAATCATGTCTTGGATGTAATGGGTCGAAAGAATGAGCTGGATACCTGTTTCAAAAAGACAATACAATCAGGAATCGAAAAAGACTAGACCTAATCCAACAGTCGACAAGACTTTGCGGAAGGTCGCTCCAAAAGTCAGGATGATTACCTGTCCACGATTATGTCAACAACATACTACCAGCACTGGTAGACTCTATGATGGAAAGAAATCCTACGACCCTGTGAGAAAACACTGTTACATGTGCGGACTGCAAAAATGATTGGTGACATAGAACCCCTACAAATCAAACTAGTTGAACAACCTGAAATCATGGAGCTCAAGCGAAAGCTGAATGAGTTAATCATAGAGTACAACAGGTCAGACCAGATAGTGATTGAACTCAATCAGACTGTAACTAGGATGACCAAGGAATTCAAAGACTTGAAAAGATACATGAATCAACGAGGGGGGTGATTTTATGAATAATAGCGAAGCTACCATGTTGGTGTGCTCCATGTTCAAGGCATTCCTCAAAGAGAAAACCGACTATGAGAAAGTGGTACAGGACTGTATAGACTATCCATAATCACACCTACGAAGGTCGTCTCAAAATGACGACTTTCGCTATTTTTTTGAAAAAGTGTAAAATTGAGCATTTTTACGTATTTACGCATGGAAAATTTATATTAAAAGCATTCCTAGATATATTAGAGACATTTTTTGAGGTCTGTCAAATAGTCCACTGGAGCGGATACCAGCATAAAAAAGGCACGGAAGCAAAAGCGAAGAACCCCAGCAAGTCTTTAAGGTACTCGGAGGAGCAAGGGGTGAAGGATGAATAGGTTAATGCTTAATCGAGAGATTTAAAATTAGATAACCAGACATGAGACAACCAACAAACTCCATAGAGTCCTTGGTGTGTGAATGCAGTGAAAAGTTATTGGTTACACGAAAAGCAAATATGCGGACTTTGTGAAATTTCACGATTCTGCAAAACTCAAACCTGACGTGTAATTGTAGGCGGATTCAATTCAACTTTATTTCTACAAAGTGGTGAGGTAATTCTCTCACTTGGAAAAGGTATGACAAAGAAGTCCAATACCAAATCTATTGAAGAGCTCCAATGGAATTCTTTCAATCAACTCGGTCAGATAAAAAGACACACTGACCTTCCCAAAGTACATGAGTCACTTTTTTCAGACTCTAGAAAAGAAAGGCTAGAAGTAACTCTCAAAGCTGAGAAACTAGCACAGGCAAAGGCGAATCTAAAAGCAATGTTGATTCGCAGGGCAAAGAAGAAAGCCAAACTACTTGCACAAAAACAAGACTTTGAGAAATTAATCACAAAGTCAAAAGCAATGGCACAAGAACTAATGTTATCAAGTCATAAAACATTAGTCCCAACACACATACCACAAACTTACAAAATCGTAGAGGTGTACAACTTCTCATGATTACTGCACAAGGTAGCGATGTATGTGTATTGTGTCCAACACCAACTCCAAAAGAGGTAACTTTTAACAAGACTCCTCTATGTGGCATGCACTACAGACTCATTCAAGCAAAGGCAGGGACAAAAAAACAATCAAAGACAACACCTCAACAACGTACAAAAGAAATCAAAGACAAATTACTAAAGTCCCCAAAAACAGTCCTTGCAAAATCATCACCCAAAGTCAAAGATGGTAAAGAAATCTTTGTAGTTGGAGAGCCAAAAGAACTCTTAGAAGAGGCAGAGGTTATTTCTGACGAAATCGAAGAGGCAGAGGCTAGAGTAAAGAAATTCCAAGAAGTAAAGGAATCTCTAGAATCAAAACTTTTGAACAACTCAGGAAAACTTGAAGAGGCACTAAAAGAACTGAAGCAATCAAATGCCGATATGAAGTACAAGAAATTTTTAGATGACCCTGTACTCAAAGGGAAAAAGATTGCACAGTTGGGTTACAGTGACACAGGTTCAATACATGTCAAGATTGACAATGATTGGTATCTGTCAAACTCTGCATTCCTTCAAGCAAAACATGGAAACCCTAAGGACTTTAAAGATAAACAAGTCCTTATCAAAATCGAAAAATGGGTTGAGAAAAAAGCAAAGCAAGTATATCCAGAGGTAGACTGACATGGCTACAGTAATTCCAAAAGACTGTTTACTTTGTGATGTATGCAATGCCCAACTCTCAGATGGTGAATTTATTGCACTTGCAGACTGTACTTGGTATCAAGGATGGTTGTACTGCAAACCATGTGAGACACAATACAATCCCAAGAAATTTTTAGAACACATTAGAGACATTTTAGAGGGTGACGACCTATCGGATAGTGAGCTAGCACTACCAATCGTCATAAGCTAGCAAGGAAAAAAAATGAACAAAAAAAGCGTAAAAACGAACTTAGACAAATTAATTTTGTCAACTAGGGCAAGTGCTCTAGAACCACAAGAGATGTTTGCAGATGAGAAAACACAATACCACATCTCAAAATCTCGAAGTGAGGGCGAAGGTCTCAACTATGAGGACTTTGTCAAATTCTTAATCGCTGACTCAGTGGTTTCAAGAATTGCAAAAATGACAGACCCAAATGTCACAATGACATTTTACACAAAAGGTCTTGAAAAGTTTCAAGTAGGAATTGGCGATGAGAACTATGTTGCCACTCCTGACAAAAAAATACTACAGGGCTTTATTGCAGACTTTATGAATGAGCAATTAAGCAAAGTTGTAGCAAAACCAAAAGTACAAAAAACATCTAGTCCAAAAATTAACAAAGTCGCAGACGATGACCAAAACATAAAAACACACTATGCACCTCCAGAGAATTATCTTATCACTGGAGTGCCAAACTATGTAGTCCTAAATGGTGAGTTTGAAATGTTTGATGCACATCTAGAATCAAATCTACCTCTGTTACTACAAGGGCCAAAAGGCACAGGAAAAACACTGAGTCTAGCTTCATGGGCTGAGAAAAGAGGAATGCCAATCATTCAGTTTGACTGCTCAGAGACAACAAAAAGGTCTGACTTGATAGGACGATTCATTCCAAAAGGTGACGAGATAGTCTTTGAATTGGGAATCGTACCTGTCATGATTGAGGTAGTAAACAAACTAAAGATAGGGGTAGGTGTATTCGAGGAAATCAACGCACTTACACCAGCAATGCAAAAGGTACTCAACCAAGTCCTAGACTGGAGAGGTCACGTCTTCATTCCAGAAATTGGAAAATTATTCAAAGTCGACAAGGGATGCAAAATCCTATTCAGTGCAACCATGAATCCCAGCAACTACGGAGGCGTGTACGAATTGAATGAGGATTTGAAATCCAGATTTTGTATCGTCAAGGTACAATACCCAACAAGCTCACAGGAGAAAAAATTAATCGACTGGACTGACATTCCAACCGACATGCAAACAGGAATCATGAACCTTGCAGTCGAAACAAGGAATGCGGTTACTACAGGTTCTCTAGACTATGCGATTAGTCCAAGAGATATCGATTTGTTCTGCCGAGCATACAGAGCTTACAACAAACAAAAAGGACTCGATGCATTAAAGCTAGCAACCGAGACAACCATACTAGGAAAATACGATGAAAGGGAACATGAGAACTTTATCAAAACACGACTCGATAGAATTTTCAACACAACCCTACTAGACGAGGAGACCAAAGATGACTGAGAACCTACAAGACTTTTTCAATCTCTTCAATGTCGGCAAGCTGACACAAAAGGCAGAGCATGACAGAATAGAAAGGACATGCAATACCTTTGGCAAGATAAAGAAGTGTACAATCAAACCATATCCAGTAGATGACGAATACATCCCAAAAATCTCAGGTGATGCACATGACGGATATCAAATCCAATATAGAAAAGGCAGAGACGAAAGCTACACCGAGATGGAATCAATGCTGAGCAGAATTTTGTTCAAGTCAAAGACTAAGAAAATCAGCAATAAGATTTGGGCAGAGGGTTTGGATTCATTGGGATTGAAGGAGGTTGAATCTGTGCAGACATATAGAAATCTTTGTGAGACCGCAATGGAATTACTAGAGACACACAGAACCGAATCTCTTTATGGAAAAATCTATGCTGGCTCACAAGGTCACATGAAAAAATGGAGAAAGGACGGTGGAGAAGATTACGATGTTAATGGTATGACAAATCCAACAGATGCATTGGCATTCTCCAGATACTACAGAGACGACTTGGTAAAGAAATCAAAGTTTAACGCAATGTCAAAGTATCTGAAAATGGTAGAAGGTGGAGATGCTGACTCTACCTATTTCGCATTGAAGGAATTCGAGAGAAAAGAACTACTACCATTTCTGAATGAAATCGAGTCAAAGAAACCAGAACCCATTCCACCTCCTCAAGACAAATCAAAAGGTGATGAGGATGATTCTGATGACAACCAAGACGAAGATAACGACCAAGACAAGGACACTGCCGATAAAGAAGAAAAAGCTAGTGACGAATACAACAAGGCACTTGAAGAGTACAACGACAAAATAGAGCAGACCAAAACTGACTCTGTAGAGACGGTAAAGGACTTTAAGGAAATTAATGTCGATGTTCGAGACTACCAAGAAGATATTTCTGACAATGACTTTGACGAAGAGACCTCAAAGACAAATGCACTGGCAGAGGTAGAGCAAATACAAGACGAGCTTTCAATTGTAGACACTCGACCTCCAGCTCCAGAAGGAATCGAAATGGTAGAAAGAGAACCAAATGAATATCAAGTCAACTTCAAACTGTCAAAGGCAATGTCTGGAGTATTTCGGGCAATCAAGGAGCACAAATACAAGTCACTCGATGACGAAGGTTCAGACATTGAGACCGATGAGTATATCAAAAGACTCATGGACAAAGACCATACTGAGATATTCGAGGAGGATTCACCAAGACAGGACATTGAGATAATGCTATCAATAGATTGTAGCTCCTCAATGGCTCACAACTTTGAAAAGGTGAGAGAACTCTCAGCAACCTTGTTTCACTCTGTAAAAAGATTCAATGACATAAAAATCTCAGGAGTAGCATGGGCAGGGTTTAGGGACTGCAATACGACTTTGATAAAAAAACTCGATGACACAAAATTCATCGGGTCATACAAGCACGATGGCACTCCTACTGCATACGCTGTGAAATTCTGTCTAGACCGTCTTAGAAAATCAAAGATGAAAACAAAAATACTATTTGTCATCACTGACGGAACACCAAATGACAGCGGAGACCTCACAAGGGTAAGAGACATGATTGACAAGTTCAAAGGCATCAAGACATTCGGACTGTACATTGGTCACAATGACGATGGAATGAAAAAGATGTTTGGTAAGAGGTTCTACTCTTGTTACACGATGAATGAGGCATATCAACATCTCCTAAGAGATTTCAAACAAGAAGTGATAGGTACTTTGAAATGACTGAGGTAGACGATATCACAGACAGATTGAAATCATTGGAGGCTCTAGTAGGTGCAGAGCTCTCCAAAATTGGATTGAATGTTGCCTTTGCTAAAACAAAACAACCAAGCATGTCAAAAATGCAGGCAGACACTTACACAGTAACGATGATTTTCATAGCCTCCCTCACAGCTAGGATGTTAGACGTTACTGGTAAAGGGTTGAAGGAAGCTGTCATCAATTCCAACAAAAAGAATAAACCTCAGGAGAAACCAGATGTCAGCAATGAGTGAGGAACCACTTCACCAATGCACAAGATGTCATTGTGTAATAACAATACTACCAGAGAAAAAATACGAAGGTCGTCATTACTGTTGGGAATGTCTGTACAAGATAAAAAACTGATAAGCGAGTTTTTCCACAGGTCTGAGGAGGCTTATCTCTACACAGCTATCGAAGGCGGTTGTGCTCCAGTGATATTTTTATTCACTGGAGACTTGGAAAAAGTACACATGAAAACATTGATGCCTCCAAAAATGGGAAATCCCATGAAATACATAAAGTCCATAATAGAGGATACAAACTGCACTGCCTATCTGATTATCATTCCAATGTTGGCAAAGTCAAAAACTGACCCCAGTACAGAGACAATGATGGCGATGAAGGGAAGGTCTATAGACGGAATTTTCAGCTTTGAGAAAACCTACAGAGTGTTTTTCAGAGATGACATGACCCTAAGTGCAATACAAGAGATGGAAGCCAAGATTGGAATCTGGAAGGAACTACCATGAACTGTGCATTTTGTGACAGAGAGATGATTGGTGAATTTCCAATAATGTCACTAGTAAAGAAACTACCTGTGAACATTAGGAAACCTACATGTTACTCTTGTCTCATGACTACCGTAAATGTCAATCAGAATGTAATGCAGGCGATGACCGAGGACACAGAAAACACATTGTCACATGTCTCATTCAACGGAGGTTCTCCAGAACCTATCAAGGATACCCACATGTTTTGTATGGTTCTAGAGGGTGACGATGCAAGTGAAAATACAATGAAGGAATTAAGACAAGCTGTAAAAATGAAGATACCAATGTATCTAATCTACAAGCTTGGTATTATTCTCCCAAAGGAAATCGAAGAGGTCAACTGGACAAATACACATGTATTCAAGGATGCATTCGGTCTGGAATATGCTGTCAAATTGGTAAAGATAGAGGGTGAACATTATATCCGTACTCACAAATTATTCTGAAAACATCCTAAAGCTTTACGAAAAGCACGATGGCACAAAACATCTCAGATACAGGTATCAGAAATGGTTCATGGAAAACTCTGTGAGTTTTACAGAGGTGGATGATGCCTTGTCGCAAATAACAAGTATCAAACGTGATTCAAGATTGAAGGCATGCTACCACAATTGCTTCTTGGCAATGTCTGATGGTGACTATTACGAGGGATTCATCCTGACTTGTGGAATACCATTGGAGCACTCTTGGTTAGTTGTAGATGGAAAAGTAGTAGACCCTACACTGGCAATCAACGGACAACGAATGATAAAACAAATGAAGGCAATGTCAGAGTTTGAACCAAGAGACAGAAACCTTGCAAAAGAAAAGAGACGATACGGTGTGGAATATTACGGACTGCACATTCCATCCAACCATCTTTTTCCACTGGCAGAGAAATCCCTGAAAACAGGACCATTCCTCTTTGATTATTTTTTGAGGATACAATGACTGAAACCACAAAAGAATCTAAAGTCATCGAGAAAATGATTTATCGCAAAAAAGAGAAAGGTAGGAAGAGCTTCACACCATGAGAAAGCTTAACATTGTTGGGTTTTGCCATTATCAGGAATGCGGAAAATTAATTTACTGTTGTGGCAATCCGAACTGTATGTACTGCAAGGTTCACTGTCCAAATGAATAACTGTCATACCTGTGCATGTGAAATAACAGAAGGGGAGGCAAATATCTGTGATACATGTTATACCTCTGACAAATTTTGTGCTTGTCGAGATTGTGAAAAACTAAGGATTAGGAGCAGGGCAAAATGACCCATCCTAACAAGGAAAAAGGCAACAGCTATGAGAATGGTTTCCTGACAAGAATGCAGAGAATCGGAGCTACCAAGATACATCGCAACTATGGTTCTATAGGTACGATGGATGTCTCATGGACTGACGTACTAGGTCAGAAGCATGAGGCACAGCTCAAATTCTCTTCTCTGAAACTCCCCAAAGTCTCCAGAACCTATTTTGATAATCTTATAGAATATGCCTATAGGATGAAAAAGAAAAATACAAAGTGCTGGTTAATCTGCAAGTGCTCAAGACTGTCAAAATCAAAGGATAGAGACCGTGAAGTGTGGATACCACTAAACTAATTACCAATCACAATTGACAGAAGATTGTGGTACAGAGATGGTTTCACGCTTTTATCCAAACTTTGGTAATTGGACTTCCCAAAGCCTCTGTACCACGATAATCTTTTTATGCTAAACAATAATTCACTAAACAGTGAAGTCCATCATTTTGTGCTCAGGAGGTCTAGATTCTACCGTCCTGATATATTTAGTTTTGAAATATTTTGACCATCTGCCAATAATTCTAGCTTATGACTATGGTCAGAGAAATTTGGAGGAGCTTGACAGACTGAAAAAAGTATGCAAGAGGGTCGGACTCGAACCAAGAATACAAGACATTAAAAATTTGTTTGAGGAATCCAAATCAATTTTATTAAAAAAAGATGTGCCACTTGAATCAAAATCAATAGAGGACATTAGGGAGAAAACCAAAGTAGAGGGACGTAATCAAATTTTGATATCACTAGCTACCAAGACTGGTCTGATTGAAGGGGTAGATGCTATTTTCTTCGGAGGATATGGTGAGAGAATAGATGCCGATGAAGATTTCTGTGACTCTATGACAGAGGCAGTAAACGATTCAACCGGAGGAAAAATCAGAATGATTTCACCTTTTGTACAGCTAGAGAAATCTGATGTTATCAAGCTTGGTAAATTCCTAGACGTACCAATGCATGAAACTTGGACATGTTACGATAACAAGGAAAAACCTTGTGGCAAGTGTGTAGTATGTAAATACAGAAAGACGTCCTTTGAGGATGCCGATATAGCTGACCATACGGAGTATCTGGAATGAAATTAATAGGAAAGTTCACCTTTGACTCGGCACATCACATAGAGGACACAAAGCATTTACTGACCAAAAAATGTGCTGAACCTCATGGACACACCTATCATCTTACAGTAAAATTTGAACTTGCCATGCTAAAGGAATTTTACTCTAGGGACTTTGTAGATTTTCAACTAATCAAAGACACAATGGAGGTGATAATTTTCAAGTATGACCATAGAGATGTTTCAAAGCATTGGAGTCTACATACAGCGGAGCAGATTGCCCAAGATATTAAAAATGGTTTAATGGCACGCTACAAATGTAACTCAAATGATATTACAATAGAATTATTTGAGACCGACAAGTGGGGAATAGAATGCTAGCCATCAACGAGGAATTTTTATCTATACAGGGCGAGGGACACATGACTGGTACTCTGATGTACTTTGTAAGGACTCAGGGTTGCAGTGTAGGATGTCACTTTTGCGACTCCAAACCAACGTGGAAAAATACAGATAAAAAATTACTGGAATACGACATCATTGACAGGGCAGTAGCTTCGGGTGCAGAGTGGATTTGTCTCACTGGAGGAGAACCACTTGAACAGGACGTGACAGACCTTGTAAAAATTGCTCACAATAATAATCTCAAAGTACACGTAGAGACCTCAGGACATTTCTTTATTGAAGATGCATTCAAAAGATTTGACCATGTCACTGTATCACCAAAGGACTTGTTTTCTACAAAGTCATCACTAGATGAAAAATGTCTCATATACGCTGGTGAGTTAAAATGTGTAGTAGTAGAACCAAAACACATTGAATATTATCTTAATCGATTCAAGGACTTTATCGGATTGAAATATCTCCAACCTGTAGACAATAACAAAGAACTAGCTGGCGAAATCCTTGCACGACTACCTAAGAACTGGAAACTCTCATGCCAAACACAAAAGATACTAAACCTTCGATGAATTTCTCCCATTATAGGGAGACCGTATTGAGTTATCACAAAATGCTTGGAGGCACAAAGTATCCAAACGATACCACTGATAGGTTGATTAGATTTCAGGATGAGCTTAAAGAAAAAAGGGAGTATAACAAGTTCACCACATTCAAATCAAACGTAGATGCAATGGTAGTAATTAGAAAATGCAGAATCTTTTCATTTTGTGAACATCATCTTTTACCTTTCTACGGATATGCTAGCATAGCTTACATACCTGATGGCAAGATTCTTGGACTGTCAAAATTCCAGAGAATAGTAGACAAATTTGCAAGCAGACCAACCCTACAAGAGAATCTCACACAGGAAATAGCAGACTTTATCGACATGATACTAAAACCTAGAGGAGTGGCTGTAGCCACTAACTGTCAGCATTCTTGTATGTTTGGCAGAGGTATCCAGAATACAGACTCTTTTGTCAATGTCCAGTCATTACTCGGTCTTTTTCAGAACCCAGATGTTAAATCGGAATTCCTAAACAGAATAGGCAGGGACTTTAATTGAAAATTTACTTTGTATTTCCAAGCAAAAAGGACACCGAGCTGTTCATTGAGAGCGGTGTGAAGAATCTTCTTTTATCGTATTACTATGACATGGATGGCACAAAACTGTCAACCCTAAAGGCAGAACATCCAGACATTTCAATAATGCTGGATTCAGGTGCTTTCTCAGCTCATTCGTTAGGGGACGATATCACGGTAGAAGAGTATGCAGACTTTTTAAAAGACAATATGAAGTATGTTGACCATGCCATATCACTAGATGTGTTAGGAGATGCCGAGCAGTCAAAGAAAAACTATGACGAACTGACCAAATTGGGACACAAGGTAATTCCAGTATATCACCTAATGGAGGATTTCAAGTATCTAGATTACTATTGCAAGACCTGTGACTATATCTGTATTGGAGGAGCTGTAGGTTTCAAACTGACAATTAGGGACTTGTATAATGCAGTTAATCGAATAATGAAAAGAGTACCTGGGCATGTACGAGTCCATATTCTAGGGACGACCAATTTCACTTTGTTATACAAATATCCAACCAAACTCACGTCCTGTGACTCATCCGTAATTTCGAAAGCCGCTAGGTTCAACGAGACTCTGACACTTGACGGAATACCAACCAGAACTGAGGGAGTGCAGGGTAGAAGGGCCAGTCAGAAGGAAATAGATGCATTGCAGAGGCACATGATATCCAGAATGCTCAAAGTCGAAAAAGACATAAACGAGGTTGCAAACAGAAAATCATGAAGTCCAAATTAATTTACAATTCAAAGGATGTCGAATGGGTAGACATTAATTCAATCAAGGCAAACAATTACAATCCAAATTTCATGCCTTCCGACCTTATGGAGGCACTAAAGAAGGACATTCACGCTAGAGGTCTGGAATATCCAGTGATTATTAGAAAGGACAATCAGGAAATCATAGACGGATGGCACAGGTGGACATGTTGCAAATCTCTTGGATGGAATCAAATACCAATCACTAGGAGAGATGTAAACGATGCCGAAGCCATGATTAGGACTCTGAGAATAAACAGAGAGAGAGGACACCTTCTACCTAATGAGACTGGAAGTTTGTTAAAACATCTGTCAGAATCCATACCTACTGACAAGTTACCTGTAGTCACAGCAATGCCATCGGCAGACATAGCTATCCTAATGGACTTGTCATACGACCCTGACATTATACCAGAGGACACAGCTACATCCAACCTGACCACATGGACTGAGATAGATTCAGCTTGTGGCAGTATTGTAAAAGAACTAAAGGACGGAAAAATCCAAGTAACATCAATCCATGCTGTAGGTATGGGAGGACTAGTGCCTGCAAGACTCTTGGCAGACAGACTAAACATCTCAAAGGTGAATGTAAATTCAAAGAATTATCCAGCTGGCTCATTAATTGTAGATGCATGTTATGACACAGGCAGTACTTTTACAAAAGAGATGAAAAAAGCAAAGTCCACAAAAACTGTAACGTATGCAGTAATTTGCCTAAAAGGAGACGAAGAGAGAAAACTACCATCTAATCTCATATACGCATTCCCAGACGATTCACCTGAAAGACTCATTTTACCTTGGGAAAAGTTTGACAACAGGCGAGAACAGTAATTTAAATAGATTCTCTACCTAGAGTAATCGTTATGTCAACAGCAACAGCAACCAAAAGAGGCGGAAGAAAAGCTTCTAAAGGTAAAAAGAAAAAAGGTCGAAGGAAATAGAGACCTGAAAGCATTACCTTTCATGCTTTAAAACTAAAGGAACGTTTTTCCCAGAATAAATTCATAGTGTCCCTAAAATAACATTACAGATAACATACAGTATCCTCCTCAGCATCGCCTGTTTTCCTAGTACGCTTTCAGGTTTGTATCGGGGAGGGCTTATGAACTTAAATCTGGAATATCGTCTATTTTCCCGATTATACATCATAATCAAAATGTATATCTGTGATATGACAATAAATATTAGTCACTGTTTACTAACAAAGACTGTGACAGGTTTGTGTCAAAAATGCAGGTCTAGTAATGAGATTGTAACATTACACGAAGGTCTCCCATACTGTAA
>Ga0307379_10005054_pt1 | contig 18555 bp, 19 predicted proteins | sample UN2MG_FD_202237 | JGI IMG/M metagenome (GOLD analysis project Ga0307379, IMG submission 202237) | Soil microbial communities from Risofladan, Vaasa, Finland - UN-2 | ecosystem: Environmental > Terrestrial > Soil > Coastal area > Acid sulfate soil | place: Finland: Risofladan, Vaasa | collected... | reverse complement strand
ATATAGAATTCTTCAACTTTTAGTGTCCTAAAAAATGACTCAATCTTGGCATTGTCATACGGGTTGGCCTTGCCTGACATGGATATTTCTATACCATTTTTTTCAAGGACCTCTACATAATCTGCCGAGCAGTACTGGATGCCCTGGTCGGAGTGGTTATAAGGTCATCTGTATTTCTCTTGGATATGGCATCAAGCAGCGCTGCAAGTGCAAGATCTGCTGACAGTGTCCTACCCAGGCCGTATCCCACAACTTTACGGCTGAAGCCGTCAATTAGGGCTGCCAGGTACACAAAAGAGGTGGCAATCCTAATATAGGTGATATCTGCATGCCATATCTGGTCTGTTCTATAAGGCACAAGGTCTTCAATGAGGTTAGGGTACTTCTTTAGGCTGTGAGCCGAGTTTGTGGTCACCTTAAAGAACTTTTGTGCCCTGCAGAGGAGGTTTTGGCTCCTCATTAGCCGCAGGACCCTCTTGTGGTTTACTTTAAGGCCCTGACGGCGTAATTCTGCAGTAATCCTTCTGTAGCCATATGAAGGATACTCAAGGGCAATTTCTTCTATCCTGTCAGCAAGATCTGTGCCATTGGGCCTGCTAACTTTGGGCTTGTAGTAGTAAGTTGGTCTTGAAATACCCACTATTTGGCATCCCTCTGTGACTGTTCCCAGTCTCTTGAGGTTACAATCGATAAATCTTCTTTTTTTTCCTTGGTATTTAGATCCGGGCCCTTTTTAGCATCTCATTTTCTAGCGTCAGCTTACCAAGGAGCCTTTCAAGCTCCCTTACTCTCAACTCAAGTTTTGCCATATCATTTGAACTTACATTTTCAAAGAACTTACCGGACTTATAGTCCTTTTTCCACCGGTTGATTATTACCGGTGATATCTTATACTCTCTGGCTATCTCTGCCTGTGTTGCTGAACCCGATACAATTAACTCTACTACCTGCTTCTTAAAATTATCACTAAAGCTTCTTCTTATTCTCATCTGATGAGACCTCCTATCTCTAATCTCTTTAGTCTCATCAGCTATTCTATCTTATGCTATATTAGTATACAATGTGTCTAACTGTAGGGGTTCACCCCAAGGATATTACTTATTAACATACACCTGAGGAGAGTTTAATGGTAAAAAAATTTGCATCACTTCTTTCAGCAGATGCTTCAAATTATGAAAAGACTATAAAAAAATTAGAAAGAGAAGGATTTGATGGCTTTCATTTTGACGTTTTAGATGGACATTTTGTAAGAAACTTCGCTTTCAGTGCAAGAATCATAAAATCTCTGAGAAAGCTGACAGCACTTCCATTTAATGCTCATTTGGAGATAGAAGATCCAGGAGAATTTTTAGACATGTTCATCGAAGTGGGTTGCAATATTATTACCATTCATCCTCAAACCTGTAAAAAAGTAGAGAGAGAACTCAGGTACATAAAAGCTAAAAATGCCCTATCTTCTGTTGCAATTGATCCTGATATAAAAGTCGATTACATAAAAAATTATCTACCACTGATCGATAATATTATCATAATGAGTGTTTATCCTGGTTTCGGTAAACAAAAATTTATCAGAAGTTCACTTGACAAAATAGAAAAAGCTAAAAAAATGATTGCTGCAAATAATCTTAACATATCAATCTCTGTAGATGGTGCAATAGATGAAAATACTTCTAAAAGAGTTGTAGAATGTGGCGCTGATATTCTTATCTATGGGTCAAGTATATTTAAAGGTGAATCCCTCAACATTCATTAACAGTTTCATAAATAGCCAATACGTTTTCAATCGGAGCATCTGGTAAAATCTCGTGCGAAGGAGCTAAAATCATTCCTCCTCTATCACCCCACAAATTTATTACTTTTTTAACCTCTTCTTTAACTTCTTTTGGAGTTTTTTCTACTAGTAATTTCTGAACATCTATCCCACCATGAAAACAAATATCTTTCCCATATAGTTTATATACATTTTCTAACTCCATACCTCTCGCTGAAGTTTGCACTACATCAAAAACATCTATACCAGCATCTATCATTAAAGGTAAAACATCATGAACATTTCCACAGCAATGCCAGCCAAAGAAAAGATTATATTTTTTCACATTTTCAATTAACTTTTTATATACAGGCAAAAAATACTTTTTAAATAATTTCGGGGAGAACATCATTCCACTTTGTCCAGCCACATCATCCCAGGTGCCATAATATACTGCCCTATCACCAAATTCTAAGAGCTCTCTTCTGTTAAATTCAAGGCAAAATTTACCAACTTCGTCTATTATACATTCAGCAACTCTTGTATTATAAATTAAATCCACTAAAAAATTTTCCATTCCCCTTAAGTAGCAACAAATCATAAATAAACTACTAAGAGTGCCTATGCAAATTAAATCATCATTACTGTCCTTAATATTTTCATAGTTTAAGTCTTCAATATCATACTTGTTTTTCATTGACTTAAAATCAAATAAATTTAATCTTGAAGTTAAAAACCCATTTTTTATTTCATGTGACGAATTAATATTTGCCAGAGGGGGATCAATTCCAACATTAGGGTACTCAATATTATATTTACTCATTCTTCCAATTTTTGATTTTATCCCTAATGCATAAAATAGTGTTCCATCATCTACATATGGAGGCTTAGGTGATTGACCTTTGTACTCAGGGATAAAGGTTGAAAATTTATCAATTTTTGAACCTGAAGACCAGAAATCTGCTCCTATTTCATTTAACAATCTCTTATAATTTTTCCCAAAATCACTGGGGTCTTCAATTTTAAAATATTTCATTAAGTTTTCCGAAAGATAATTTGATGCTCTATATGAAGTTGGAATTTTATCCACTTCCTTTAAATTAATTGCTGCCAATACCCTTTCCTTTTTATTCATATAAGCTCTTACTTTTCCAAACAAGTTTAATTGATAAGTCAAACTCAATTTTTATTATAAACCGGATACATATTTATTTGTCTCATACATGCTATCTTTTAAAGATTTGTATGTATCAATATACTGATCTACAAAGAATTTATAATTATTATGATTATCCATATCCGGATTAATCACATCTTTAAATTTAACCATTTTATCTGCTGCTTCTACTATACTATTATACTTTCCTGCACCAACTGCACCAAGTATGGCTGAACCTAACGCTGCAGCTTCCGGAGTAGTAGTTGTCTTTATAGGCAAACCAGTTACATCAGAATAGATTTGTAGCCACAATTTGCTCTTCGTGGTTCCACCACATGCAACTATTTCCTTAATTTTAAACTCATTCTCCTTAATAACTCTTAAAATAGTTTCTGTTCCATAAGCAACCCCTTCCATTACTGCTCTATATATATGAACAGGTGTGTGTTTTAATGAAAGCCCTCTAATAACACCCCTGCTATAGGGATCTACAAATGGAGTTCTATTACCCTGCCAATGTTCAAGAACTATCACACCTTCAGAGCCAGGTGGTAATTTTTCAGCTTCTTTATTCATATAATCATATACGCTTAAATTTTGCTTGCTTGCTTTATTTTCTATTTGGCTATTAATAAAATTTGTCTTAAACCACTTCAGCACAGAACCAGTTGATGTTTGACCACCTTCTATTACATGTGTGTCATCAATTATTGCATCAGGGTATGTTCCAAAAAGACCATTGGCATGAAATTCTCTATCTGAAGTACCTATTAAAAGATGTGAAGAGCCTGTAATATATGCAAGTTGTCCTGTCTTCAAAGCATTTAAACCAATAACCGCAACAAATGCATCTGCTCCACCCTGAGCTACTGGAATTCCCTCCGATAGTCCTGTTTCTACTGCAACTTTTTTGCTTAACCCTCCTGCAACTTCACCAAGTTTTAACACCCTATCAGGCAATTTTTCAAATATATCCTCAAGCCCTATTTTTTTATAAAACTCCTTAGGAAACCCTCCTTTTCTATTATCGTAATATTCCCTAACAGAAGTTGTGTTTATTCCAAGTGTCCACTGGCCTGTTAATTCAAATGTAATCCAGTCAGTATATTCAGCAATGGTTTTTGATCTTTTATAAACTTCAGGTTGATTCCTTTTAACCCATAGATTTTTACATGGAAACCATTCTGCTGAAACTTTACCATAATCATTATATCTCCTGGCAGGATCATCAATAGATTCAATTAATTCTGCTTCTTTAGCAGATCTCATATCCATCCATAAAATTGGGTTTCTGGTAGGTTTGTTATCTTCATCAAAAAATACTGGTGTACAGCAAGTTGCATCCAACCCAATTCCTACGACATCATCTGGGTTAATATTTGAAATCTTAATGGATTCCTTAACTGATATGATTAAGGCTTCCCTCCATTCCTCAACTTTTTGTTCAGCCCACCCAGGATGTTCATAGTATGTTTTATACGAACAAGCACCAAAACCAAATATATTACCGTTAAGATCAAACACACCTGTTCTAACACTTTCTGTACCTGCATCAATGCCAAGTACATATTCAGTCATCTTATTTACCTTTCTACATTTATCTTTTAAATTACAATTACAATTCCCCTAAATAATCATAAAAAGCTTTAATAAGCAACATTCCTGCAACAGCACCCGGGTCTTCTCTACCAGATGATCTTTCTATGTGATATACAGCTTTCCCATGTTTTGAGGTCATCTTTCTTGTAGCTTCTACTCCTTCTTTAGAACTTTCATAAGCTTTTTTGAAACCTTCTTTTAAGCTTTTTTTACTCTCAAAAGCTGATTTAAGAGCCTTATAAGCAGGGTATAAGGAATCTATAATAGTTTTTTCTCCTGGCTTAGCTCTTCCTCTTTCCATTATGCCATTAACGAAATCCTCCATCATTACAGCAAAGTCTGATAGATCAACCTCAGTTTTATCTTTAACAGCCTTGCCGGCCTTCATAAGGCCTGTTGCCACAAGAGTACCCATTGTAGATGGAACTGCTGATGCTAAAGTCATACCTGCTTTCATGAATATTTTCCCTATACTCTCTTCATTTAATCCTGAAACAACTTCATCAACTTTAGAAAAGCCTTTGCTCATAGTAAGTCCTAAATCTCCATCCCCCATTTCAGAATCCAGCTTAAATAAAAAGTCTTCATTCTCATTCATTATGTCTTTAATTTTTGTAAATATTTCTTTTATATTCGTAGAGCTTAACTTATTCATACTACATATCTCCTTCTTTACTTAAGCTCTGCCTCCTCAAAGAAAGGTGTGCATGCTGGTTTTTTCAATAAATTCTTTAGTTCATCATCAAGTCTTAGTAGCGAAATAGACATTCCTGCCATCTCCATTGAGGTTGCAAATTCACCTATATATGAATGATATATTTTAATTCCTTCTGCCTTTAATATTTTCGCCACTTTTCTGTAAACTACATATAATTCCTCTTTAGGCGTAGCACCTAGTCCATTAATCAATACTGATACTTCGTCTTCTTTTTCATATGGCAAGTCTTCCAAAATAGATTTCATAATCTTTTCAACTATTTCATCTGCAGTTTCTAATTTTCCTTTTCCTATCCCTGCCTCTCCATGTATACCAATACCAATTTCCATTTGCCCTTCATCCATTTCAAATGTAGGCTTTCCAACTTCAGGAATAATACAAGGAGATAGTCCTACTCCCATCGTACGTACATTAGCACATACTTTTTCTGCAATTCTTTTCACTTCATCCAAAGAAGCCATTTCTTCTGCATAAGCACCTGCTATTTTGTATACATAAAAGATTCCAGCAACTCCTCTTCTTTTATCTTCTTTTCCCTTTGGTGAAGAAGCTACATCATCTGCTGCAACTACTTGTTCAACTCTGATATCTTCCATTTCAGCCATTTCAGCTGCCATTTCAAAATTAATTATATCCCCGCTATAGTTACCATAAATATACAAAACACCATTTCCGCCATCAATAGCTTTAGTAAGCTCAAACATCTGCTCTGCACTTGGAGAAGAAAAAACACCACCAACAGCACAGGCATCTAGCATGCCTTTGCCAACATAACCTAAAAACAACGGTAGGTGACCTGATCCCCCTCCTGTTGATAGTCCTACTTTGCCTGGTTTCTTTTCATCTGAACGTGTTATGCATCTTAAATCACCCTTAATACATTTAAGCTGGCCAGGATGTGCTTCCAAAATTCCCTCAATCATCTCATCAACAAAATTTTTTGGATCATTAATAATCTTTTTCAACCACATCGCCTCCTCTTAATAAGATTAACAATTCACTTATGAATTGATTAGATAGTATAAACTACCTGATCTTCTAAATGCTTAGACTAGCAAACCTTAACTTGTAAATAGATAATGTAATATTAATTAGGGATGAATTTTTAATTTTCTTGATCTTTGCTGGTATTTAGCAATAATAAAGTTTATTACCATTACCAAAAGCAGCATAAAACCCCATATAAACTTTTTAAAGAAAGGACTAAAAGCTAAAATATTAAAACCGCTCTGAAGCAACTGTAATATAATAACACCTACGACAACCCCTGTTATAGTTCCAAAGCCTCCACTGGGATTAACACCTCCAAGCACTATAACAAGTATCGCTGTAAGTAAATAAGCATAACCATAGCCAGGTCTCATTGAATTAACCCTTGAAATCATTATTACTGAGGATATGCCAGCAAGAAGCCCTGATATCATATATGTTTTTACTAAAATACTATTATTACTTATTCCAGCAAACCAGGATGCAACTGGATTTGATCCAAGCATCTGAATACTCAGCCCAAGTGATGTCTTATTTAAAACTAAAGCAACTATCAGTGCACAAACAATGAAAATAATAAAAGGCACTGGTATTATCCATATTGTTCCACTTCCAATGAATAAAAATTTATCAGGAAATCCAGTAATCCCATGACCCTCAGTTATTACAATTGCTATCCCTAAAAAAAGACCCATTGTACCTAAAGTGGCAAGAATTGGAGGAACTCCAACATATGCTATTAAAACCCCACTTAGAAGTCCACAAACCAAAGATGAAATAATTGCTACTAAAATTGCTAAAATTATAATAAGTGTAATTAGCCCTTCTCCCATTTGAGGGCTTACTAACTTAGTTAAGATAACTGCAGCTATCACCCCTGTTAAATTAGTTATAGAAACAACTGATAAATCAATCCCTCCTGTCATCATTGCAATCATCATAGCAAGTGCCAGCAGCCCGAATTCAGGAATTTGACTAGCCATCGATTGGAAATTTATAACTGTTAAAAATTTATCCGGTATAAATATTGACATTATAATAATAATGCCAACCATAATAGTAAATAAAACTATTGTTTTACTATATTTGCCTAACAAAAAATACCTCCAAAGGATATATTATTCTCACCTAAATGTTAAACTTCTTATACCTCTTCTCTTATTTTGATAAGAGGTTATACTAACACTAATTATAATTATTAATCCTACAAATAACTGGTGCCAGTAAGATGATAATCCCATAAGAACAAGATTCTTCTCTAAAATACTTATCATTACAACACCTAATAAAGTTCCTATAATCGATCCTGTTCCTCCAGTTATTCTCGCACCTCCTAGCACAACAGCAGCAATAACGCCAAGCTCAGTCCCAACTATATACATAGGATTGCTATACCTGAGTAAAGAGATATGCATAACTCCCATAATACCTGCTAAAAATCCTACATAACAATAAATAAAGAATTGAATACCTACAATATTAAAACCAGCTCTTACAGCTGAATCCCTATTACCGCCAATAGCATGAATTCCCCTTCCCAACATAGTATACTTTAAAATAAGCCAGCTCATGATAACAACACCTAAAAGTATTAATGCATAAACAGACAATCCGTAACTAGTGCCATCTGCTCTGGTCAACACAAAGATATTATTATGACCAAATACTTTAAAACAATCAGGTAACTCTGCTGTATTAATAGCTTTAGTTCCAACAAAGGCTAGAAGTGCACCATGAAAAGCACTTAAAGTACCAAGTGTAACAATTAAAGTTGGCAGTTTAAATACTGAAATCAATAAGCCATTAATTGCACCAAGTAAAATTCCTACCGAACATGAAATAAGAAATGCCAAATATATATTATCTACACCAGTTGCCATTAAAACATTTGCAGATATATACTGTCCTGCAATTGCTATTGCAGTAAAAGATACATCAATCCCGCCTGATAATAAAACTATAAAAAATCCAACAGCCAATATACCCATGCCCGCACTGCTTTTTATAAGATCAAATAAGTTTTCAAGTGTAAGAAAGGAAGGATTAATAGAAGTTAATATTATTGAAAAAATAATTATAATAAAAAATAAGTATATTTCACTATGGCTAAATATTCTTTTTATTTTTTTTTTCATAATAATTTATTGTTACTAACCCACCTTATTTAATTCTTTTTTACCTACTATATTAAATAATTCATCTTCTGTTATACTGCTGGCATCATCAATTTTTTTAACAATCCTACCCTTACTCATTACAAGTATTCGATTACAATTCTGAAGAGCTTCAGGGATCTCGTCAGAAATTAATATAATACCCATACCTGCATTAGCTAAATCTCTGATTATGCTATAGATATTGCTCTTTGAAGCAATATCTATTCCAATAGTTGGACAATCTAATATAAATACCTTTGGATTTGTAGCAAGCCATCTTGCTAATACTACTCGCTGTTGATTACCTCCAGAGAGACTCTGAGCAGCTGCTTCCAGTGACGGGGTTTTTATTTCCAACTCCTTTGACCATTTATTTATAGAGTTTTCTCTTTTAATATTGCTTATTAATCTCAGTCTATTTAATATTTTTCTTAATATAGTAATTATTATATTATTACTAATAGATTGCTCTATAAATAAACCCTGACTGAGCCTGTCTTCAGGTAAATAGCTTATCCTCAACTTAACAGCATCTTGAGTTGAATTTATTTTTACTTGCTTTCCATCAATATATATTTCACCTGAATCAGCCTTATTTAAACCAAATAGTGATAGAGCAAGTTCTGTCCGTCCTGAACCTAATAGGCCCGTTATTCCTAAGATTTCACCAGAACGAAGTTTAAAATTTACATTTTCAAAATTGCCTCTTTTTGAAAGGTCTCTTACCTCAAGTAACATCTTTTCATGATGCTCTTTCTCCTTATACTTAAACCTTGGGTATGCAATTTTTTTACCTGTCATAAGAAAAATAAGCTTGTCATTATCTAATTCATCTATACTGTATTCACCAACTTTCCTGCCATCTCTCAGGATAGTTACTTTTTCAGATATTTCCAAAACTTCACTAATCTTATGACTGATAAATAATGTTGAGATACCTTTTCTCTTTAAATCTAAAATTACTGAAAATAAAGAATCAATTTCAGTTTTAGTAAGTGCAGATGTGGGTTCATCCATTATTATAAGTTTCGCACCCTGAGTTAATGCTCTGCAGATAGCAACAATCTGCCTGCTAGCCATAGATATATCTTCAACCTTTTCACCTAAATCTAGCTTTTCCCTAATATTTTTAAGTTCCGTTCTAGCAGTATTTGTTACATCCTTCCAGCTAATAAGCTTACTCTTTCTCTCTATCATTTGATTTAGAGAAATATTCTCAGCGACTGAAAGGTTTGGAAACAATGATAAATCCTGGTAAATTACCTGTATTCCTTCTCTTATTGAATCAATTGCATGTAAATTTTGATAAAACCTACCATTTATTATAATTTCACCTTCATCTGCTTTTACAACACCCGCAATTATTTTTGTAAGTGTAGATTTTCCAGAACCATTTTCACCTACCAGGCAGTGTATTTCACCCCTTTTTATAGATATACTAACGTTATCTAGAGCCTGTACACCTGTATAAGCCTTGCTGATATTTTTAACCTCTAATAATTCTTTGGCCATAATAAATTTACAAAAAAATATCGGTTTAATATTTGATTAATATTGTCTAATGATTATAATAATTTACTGGCTGGAGAAATTACTCCCTCCAGCCAGCTTTTCTACTAAAAACTGAATATCAACTATATTTTAGAGGTCATATTCATCTATATTCTCCAGAATTACATCTACCCATGCAGAACCATAAATAACCTTTTCGCCAAACTCATTTTCCTTGATTGTTATACTTTCATAACCTGGTCTGCCTAAGTCCATACCTTCAGTAATCTCATTACCTTGTAGTAGTTGCCATGCAACCATAGCTGTAACATATCCTGCATCAGCTGGAACCCAGAAATGAATTGACTGAGCTGCACCACTCTTTAGATAATCATATGCTACTGATGGTAAGCATGTTCCAAATGCTGCTACTTTCCCAATAAGGTCTTTTTCCTCTATTGCCTGAGAAAATCCAGGTACACCACACATAGCACTCCCCATAAAACCTTTTATATCTGGATAAGTTTTTATAACTTCTAGAGCTTTTTCATAATCAAGTTGTTGATTCTCCTGATCTTCTATTCTATCACATGCAAGCTCCATATTCGGGTAATTTTCTTCTTGCTGTGCAATCTCACCATCAACCCACTCATTATGAGTTGTTGAAGTAAGGTGACCTACAAAGCAAACATACTTACCTTCATAATTCATCCACTCAGCCATAACATCCATCATATGCCTACCATAAGCATCATTATCAAAAGCCTCTATATCGTAACTTATTTGCTTTTGAACTGATGCTTCATGGGTTAATGTGAGAATTCCAACATCATTTGCTTTTTTAAATACTGGCTCCAATGACCCAGGATCATTTGGAACTACAAGTATTGCGTCAACTCCTTTTGCAACAAGGTCTTCAATTAACGCAACCTGTGCTGCCGGATCAGCTGTATCAGCTCCAATCTGATATGCATTGACACCAGTATCTGCAGCAAAATCTTCAATACCTAATCTCATATTATCAAACCACGCAACACCTTCAAGTTTAACTACCATAACAATTTCATAATCTTCTGGAGCTTTAGCTTCTTCAGCCACTTCTTCTGCAGGTGCTTCTTCTTCTGCTACTTCTTCTTTTGCAGGTGCAGCTTCTTCAGCTGCCTTGCAGCCACCAAGTGAGAATACTGCAACCATCAATATGCTCATTACTAGAATAACAAACCACAGTAATGATTTTTTCATCATTTTCTCCTCTCTAAATTTCCTTTTTACAATATTTACTACTTTAACATTTTTAAGATTTGCTCAAAACATAAAAACAACTGATGTTACAACTTGATATTATGTTTAACTTAAGCAAACCCTACTTACTTATCTCTTTTCACCACCTCCTATCGTGCTAATGTTGTGACAAAATAAATCTTACTTTTTTAGCTTCTCTCATCGCCTCCTCACGTTTAATAATAAATATATATTTTTTCGCTTCACATGCTGGAACCAAGCTTTCAGTAACCAGCTTTCATTGCAAACCTGTCTACTATTTCCATTTGTTTTGCAATAATATTACTTTTTATATGCAGGTCATAATTTTCACAATTATTACAACACAAACCAATTAAATATTATTTTAGCATGAGATAAGTGTGAACTTTTATATTTAAACAGCCTCTACCTATTCTAATCAGCATAACTCTCCCAAAAAGTGAACAAATGTGCAACTACAAGTGGCATGTTTAAATATTATAAAAAAACAATACCCCTGCCAACGTTCAAATTTTATTATGTCAAATTTTATTATCTAAAAATCACTCAAAAATCATCTTAATTATAAAATTAATGTACAACCTATTTTTGATTAATATCTTTAATAACGCGAAAGATCTACATCAGACGGCAAGTTTAATATAAAAATTTCCAACAATTTAATTAATTGCTCAATATCTCCTAAATGACAAACTTCCAGCGTAGTATGTAGATACCTCGTTGGAAAACCTAATTCTATTGATGGAATTCCCCTACCTTCAAGTTGTACAAATGAAGCATCAGTCAAACATCCATATACAACACAAGTTTGTGTTGAAATACCTGCCTTACTGGAAGCATCCTCAATTAATTTTCGCAGCTTCGGATTTGGTATAACGCCTCCCAATGTTCCTCTTCCATGAAAACTATAAGCGTAAATAGCAGGACCTCCACCAAGTTTTATATCTGATTTTTCAAGATCAGGTGTATCACTGGATATCGCACAATCTACTGCTATGGCAAAATCTGGATTTAACATACGTGCAGCAGGAAGAACTCCCCTTAAACTATATTCCTCCTGAACTGTTCCTACAATAAAAATTTCAGGATTAAATTTTTTACCTGAAAGTCTTTCAATCAACTGAAGTAATATCAAACATCCACCTCTATCATCAATAGCAGAAGCAAAAACAACAGGCCCTCTTTGAATAAATCCTCTTGTATAAACAACTGGGCTTCCAACCTCGACGCCCAGAGATAAAACCTCTTCCTTATTAAAACAACCTATATCTATATATAACTGATCAACAGGTACTGCTTCATCCCTTTCGCTAACAGGAGTCAGATGGTGAGATTTGCTGCCAATAACCCCTTTTATAAGATTTCCATTTCTTGTTTTTACAAGAACCCTGCAGCCTGGTAGTATTACTACAGTAACACCTCCTATTCTCTCTATTCTTAAAAAACCATCAGGCTCAATTTTTTGTACGACCAAACCTACTTCATCCATATGTGCCATTATCATAATCTTTGGTTTCCCAGATGAATCTCCTAAATGTGCTAATACATTCCCAAGTGGGTCAACTTCTGATTTAACTCCATAGGAGCTTATTTTTTCACTCATATATTCAATCATTGGATCTTCAAAACCTGAAGGGGCAGATATATCTGTTAATTCCTTAAGCTGCTCTTTTAATTTATCAAATTCACCCATATTCAATCTTCTCAATTTTCTTACTTAATTGTAAATAGAAATAATCTATTAATATGTTAAAACTAATACTTTTACTTCCAGTATCTTTCTCCTGCTTAAATTATAGCACTCTGACAACTTTCTTATTATTTTTAAAATTGTTTTTTATGGCTCATTTTTTATTTACTAAGTTACTTTCTAAGTGAACATACTTTATCCATGACTTTCTTTACCCGCTCTTTATCAACAGAATTCCAGGTAATTCCATCAACTTTAAAAGCTGTTCCTATAATAGCACCATCTACTACTTTTAAGATATCTGCAACAGTTTCAAGAGAGACTCCAGTATTAGCCAAAACTGGTACATCCTTTGCATTTGCTTTGACTTCTTTGAAAAGATCCATTTCTGCAACTTTCCCTGTAATCGGACCAGAGATTAAAACAGCATCTGGCAGAGATGACATTATCATGCTCTTTGTAACAATAGATAAGGGTCTCTCAGCCAAGGGAGCTGAAAATTCTGCATTTACAGTAAAAAATAACTTAATATCTTCAGCACCTATTAATTTTCTATAACGAAAAGTTTCATTACAATTAGTCTGCCATATTCCTATATCACCACTATATACATTCGTAAAAATTTCTCTTACAAAAGAAGCTCCTGTCGCTTTAGCTAAACCCAGAGCAGCTATTGGATCCCAGAGTACATCTACGCCAAAAGGTACTTTTAGATGGGGCTTAACGTCAGCAATTACATATGCCATTGTTGCTATTGCTGCTGGACCAGCTTTGAAGGAATATGGTCTATCATGCTCATTGCAAAACATAATACTGTCTATCCCACCAGCTTGCAGTGCTTCAACATCCTTTATAATGCCATTTTCTATTGCTTTTATTCCTCCACTATCATCATATAAATAATTACCTGGCAAAGGTAAAAAATGGGCCATTCCAATAATGGGTTTTTCAACTCCAAAAATTTCCTTTAATGTATTATCCATAACTGTAACTCCTCCTATCCTGTTGTTACTACTTTCCATAAAAACTTTTAAAACCAATTTTTATACATTAAGAAAATTATAAAAATGTATTTTATTTCAAATACACAATAATTTACTGATACCAATACTACACCAGGTTTAACTCTATTCCTTTCTCAACGAATAGGTTCTTATACTTCTTCGGCACCTTTTTATCACTAATAACACAATCTATTACCGAAAAGTCTGAAACTTTTGCAAAAGAAATCTTATTAAACTTTGAACTATCTGTTACCAGAATTACCTCTTTAGCAGAATGAATCATTTCTTTCTTTAAGTGTGACTCTTCAGCATTGGCATTTGTAATCCCTTTTTTAATATCTACTGAATCAGCTCCTAAAAATAGTTTATTAACATTAAAACTTTTTGGCTCATTTTTAAAATATTGTTGATTTTTTACACCGCCTTAACCGAACATGCCCTGAGCAGTAGAGCTCTTTCTGCTACTATCTGGGTCTTATCTTTTGCTATGCAATCAATAAACTCAAACCAGTGAAGGTAATTGCTCAAGTATTTGGTAGCCACCCCTTTAAACCTACTTAACCAGCCCTTTAGGCGGCTGTGATAGGAGTTAACATTTTGTATGTGATATATTCCCTTTATAACTCTTATACCCTTGCTTAAATCAATACTCCTGTAGCCAAGGCCTTTATTTTTTGCAAAGCACCTAAAACTGGGGTGTTTGTCTGTTAGTAGAATTGATTCTTTGGACAGTTTAGCTCCAAGTAGCTTATCAATCTCATTAGCAGAGGGACGGCCAAAGGTGGCTACTTCTGATATGGTGTGCTCGTTTCTATCCCTGGCTACAAGTACACATACCTGATCAGAACTTATGCCCCTTTTTTTGGATTTGCCTCCTCTTTTTCTGGGTTTTCTGTCTATATTTCTGCTTCCCTTCTGGGAATGAAGGAAAAAGGTATCATCTGCTTCCACTATTCCGCAAAGAATGTCATCTTCTATGTTTTTTAAGCTATCCAGTATCTTGTGCCTCCAGCTAAAAGCGGTGGCAATATTTATGCCTACCTCTTGTGCGGTTTGGCTAAGGGTGGCCCCAGCAAGCATAAGCCTTGCCGCATAAAAAAACTTTTCTTTATCATGGATATAGTGTAGGGCAGTAGCACTAAGATCGGTAAAGGTTTTTTCGCATGCCCTGCAAAGGTAACGCTGCCTTCCGTGGTAGGAGCCATACCTTACCACTACCCTGCTTTTACAATGTGGACAGCAGTATCCACTGCTGTAGCGCTTCTTTCTAATCTCTTCTACCATATCCGGCAGGGCTGTATCGGAGTTTAAACTGTTGTCCTTTAGGTAAGAAATGATTTCTCTTACCTCATCTGCTGAAAGTTTTAAAAAAAGTGAATATAGGTATTGTTTTAGATCTTCAGTCAATTTGTCTCCTTTCGAACATACTTAATTTAAGACTATATTAGCAAACGTATGTTCGTATATCAACATTATTTTAAAAAAGAGCCAACTTTTTAAATATTCTTCAGCACTATGACCAAAACTTGAAAAAATATACGGTCTTATTTTCTCACCTATTAAATAAACATTAATATCAGACGTATTGGCCAAAAGCAATGCGATTTTAAGATCATTTGTTACAATGGTAAGATTACTCTTTCCTATTAATGAGTAAGCTACATGCCATGTAGTCGAACCAGCGTCAATTATCAAAGTTTCTCCACTACTTACAAGTGATGCAGCAAGAGAACCTATTCTCTGTTTTATCTCTAGATATTTCCCTGATTTTACATCATAGTCTGGCTCATAAGAAGTACCCTCCTTATTAGATAAAGCTCCATCTCTGACTCTAACTATAGGTATTTGTTTAGATAACATATCAAGATGTCTGCGAACTGTTACTTTAGAAATACCCAGATCCCTTGCCAGGTCACTTACTTTAACACTTCCCTGACGTTCCAATAGTTCTATAATCTTCTTTTGCCTATCCTCAAATAACATTTCCAAAACTTTCCATTTCTTTTTATTATATTACAATTTGATTAAAAGTCAATACAGGGGTTCCGGGAACAGCTCTGAAGAATGATTTTTTAATTTTATCACAAAATAACCTAAATAAGATAAGATTTATCTGATTAAAATTTTAGGGAAGACTTCCCCCATCTGTTATGATAATATAATTGTATATTGGGGGATTAACCTAGAAAGCACCCTTTACAGGTTAAGGGGGAGATGAGAGTCTTATCTGTATTGGTTTAAAATTTACAAATTCTAGGCCAATAAATTTGGTTCTCAAATCCTCTAAGAGTTGGCGAAAAACATTAGCAATGCTGCCAAAGACTTTTACTATTTTGTCTTTGAGTAAGTTGCCTTTTTCTATCAGTTGGCTAATTATGTAAGCGATTTGTAGTAGCAGGTAGAAATTTTTCATTGCCCTCTCATTTTTGCTATATGGGTGTTCAAGGTTATATCCCCTGTTTTTTTGAATGTTAAATCCTTCATTTTCAATTTTCCATCTTAGTCTTCCTCCCCTGGCTATTTTTTTAAAATTATTGCTGTCTACATTAAGATTGGTTATCCATACAAATTTAGTATTTTCTATTTCACCTTTACTGTCTAGTTTAGATTCATTGCACTCAAGGACATCAAATACGGGCCCTCTGTAGCTTATGCTATTTACCCAGTTGTAGCTTTGAATGATGTTTTTATCTTTTATTTCTGCTCTATTCTCTGGTTGCAAACCTTTTAGGCAAAGATATTCAGCATATGTATCTGGCATAGAACCTTCCTTGAAAGTTATTATATATTTCCAGCTGTACCTGTCACAGATTTCAAATACTGGATCAGCAACGTAGAGAGAATCAAGTAGCAGACATATTTTAGCCTGAGGAAAGTTTTTCTTTAGTTTTTTTACCAGTCTATAGAATGCTTTAAGTTCACAGTCCTGCTTTGTAGCACCATTTCTATTTTCAATAAATTTAAGTCTCAATACTTAAAGCAAGACCACCCTCTGTTATAATCTTGGCTTCCAGTACATTGTGATAGTAATATATTACCTTACCATTTTTTTCTTTGGTCAGGCAGTGGGGGCAATGCCTTTCTTTGTATGTTATATGTCCTGTGCCATCTATGGCTATCATGTAATATATACCCAGGAGCCGGAAGGCTACAAGGCATTTCATTCTGATGAGTCTTGCTATCATCTTCTGTCTTATACCTGCTATCTCTTCTGGTTTTACCCTCTTAAGTAGATTTTCCAGTGTATCCGGGTGAGGAATTTTATGTGTAGGACTTGAAGATATCAGTTTTAGGTTTTTTTTAAATTCATCTGTAGACAGTAGATACTTTATTTGCCTTTTTGAACCCAGCCTTACAAGAAACATAAATAGTCCCGTCCATAAAAGATGGGACAGAGTGTATGTAGTTTTTTTTTACTCTTGGATCATCTACTTGATTTAACCACACCGATAGTTTAGGGAAAAAATGGTGTATTGTTTTGTAAAATACATCTATCATATCCTTCCTTTCTTTAATCTTTTCTCAGATACATATCTTCTTATTATTTCTTTATTTATCCTTGAAATCTCTCTTATTATCTCTTTTAGCCTCCTGTATTCTTCATTCCACTTCCTAACCTCATCTTCTAAATCCACAGGAATATATACTGCTTTGGTTATACCAGCTACTTTATACATAAGATAATAGCTTTCATGCTTTTTACCCTCCCTGTAACATTTGCAGTTTTTGTTTCCACATCTTCTTTTTACTTTAGCTATACTTCCATCAATAAAGGGTCCAGCATCTGCTAGTTTTTTAAGCAGCCCGCCTCTTTTTCTTTTAAGCCAGGCTATATTTACTTTTAATTTATACCTGTTCATATGAATAATATATATATTATTCATAATTTTGTCAATAATTAAAGGTGAGAAAAAATATTTTTAAAATTATTTTTTAGTCAGCAGAAAATACCTATTTTATGGGAGAATTAGAGCTTCTTGAGGTGAGAAAAAAAATCACTCGTCAGAGCTGAATAAATGTCAGTGATTAATCATCTTCCTCCTATTTTACACAAAATACCAGCTAGATCAGCATATTGGTAAGAATAATTACATAGACCACTTTCCAGATTGAGATTATTACAAGGAAAAATTATCAATAATTTTTATTTTGGAGTGCTTAAAATAACATTGATTGTGTTAATATTGACAGTAGCTAAGTAGTTGATTTATTAAAATACTAAAACGGGAGGGTGTTATATCGGAATTGGCGGAATAGGCAAAAGAGGTAAAAAAGATTTTTTACTGGTATGAAATCCTGATTTTATCAATTCTATTAAGTAGACCTTTGTCTTTATGGATTTATCTTTAATGTTTCTTATACGGAAGATATTAAAGATATTTACGGCCATAAAAAGCAGTAGCAGAAATGCTACTATTGCATTTTTGCTATGCCTGTATATATGATCTGCATTCCATGTATTTACCGTCTCGCCGGAACACTGATTTTCAATCTGCCACCTTGAGTGGCAGATACGTACAGTATTTTTTAAATCATCCGGATCTTCTGATTCGGGACAAGGCAGATTTGTGACCCACATCCAATTTGCCCTGTTCACTCTATCTTCAAAACTCTTGCCGTCCTTTGAATGAACCCTTTTTTTGGTAGTTTCCTCTGATACTATTACGGTTACATCTTTTCCGTATCCATCCCAGCAACCAGAAACCCAGTGTTTCCATACCCTATATGTTGTTTT
>Ga0307379_10005053_pt1 | contig 18558 bp, 26 predicted proteins | sample UN2MG_FD_202237 | JGI IMG/M metagenome (GOLD analysis project Ga0307379, IMG submission 202237) | Soil microbial communities from Risofladan, Vaasa, Finland - UN-2 | ecosystem: Environmental > Terrestrial > Soil > Coastal area > Acid sulfate soil | place: Finland: Risofladan, Vaasa | collected... | reverse complement strand
GTACGCCGATGATCTTGTTGAGCAGGCGGCGGTCGGTGCGGCCCCTGTTGCGGTGCATGGCTTCTTTGCGCATGTGTTTAGCGTGGCTCATGGGCTTGTCTCCATAACTCACAGATCATCGGGGAACAGTCCGGCGGCCGGGTTGTCTTGAGCATGATAATCCGAATCGGTTTGTGGGGAATCGTGGCAAACATCTCCATCAGCCGTTTCTGTGTGGCGCTCGGCTTCCACGGCGTTTCGTAGCCGTCCTTGTCGCGGATGCAGATGCGGGCAAGGAAGTCGCTAAGGCTCAGGTTGGCCAGGTTGTCCATCGGGGTGCTCCTTGTTCTCTGCCACTCTTCGTATCTGTTGTCCGTTGTATTCCACGGCGCGCGGGCCGGTCGCGTAGACCCAAGGGATAATACTATCCACCGTAGGTGCCCTACGCGCCATGGCACTACCAACTCACTTCCATCCGTGAACTGCACGTGCAGATCGGCGCCCTTCAGCCACAGCCCGGAAACCGTCAGTCCGTTTACCCGGTCAAACGTTTGCATTATCACTCCTTGCTCTCCTCTGCGGTTTTTTTCCGCCTCTCAACGGCCTGTGTCCACACTTCGTAGATTGGGTTATTATCGCACTCGGTTGATACAAGAACGATCTTGTCAGAGTCGATCTTGGGCAATAGGGCATCGGCGGCTTTTACGAACTCGGAATCGGCACCGAACCATCTCTCCTGATGCAGATAGCCGATATAAGCCAATGTCGTGGTCAGATCGGGACTATTCATTAGGCGTCTCCTCAATCTTCACCTCGAACGCATTTGCCTTGTCGTCGGCGTGGGGCCAATGGGAGAACAGGAAGGCATCGTAATCTACGCAGGTAAGCATTGCCGTCGGAACCACAAGATCCGCAACGTGCATGACATCACTCGGCGCGTACTCGCCGATGATGATGCGCTCGTTGCACTTCTTGCACACCAAGAACATCGTGTAGGTCACTTTGCCTCCGATCTGTAGATCAGGCGGATGCTGGAGCGGGGAAAGTCGGCGCAAATCCAGCCAAAGTCCACCCATGTGCCTCCCGCATTGATCGGTTCCCTGGTGTTGTCCACGACCTTTCCTTGCTGGTTGTTGAACAACCACGGGTTGCTGGCCATCGGGGCATCGTCCGGGGCCACAATCCTCACCCAGTCTCCGGGGCGCAGGGGTTCAGTGAAAGCGGTGTCGTTCATTTCGGAGACTCCTTTTCTATCCCGGGGGCGATACCTGTTCCGCGTCTTTGGAATCTCAACATGACCATCTTGGTTTCTGTCCTGACGACAATCTGGCATTCTGGCATGTGACCGGCGAGCAGACTCCTGCCGGCCCGGTCGATAATCTCGCAAGGCGATGTGAATGCAAGTTCTCGCACCAAGTCGGCCCATCGCCCAACGTCGAGGACGGGCATGCAGAAGATGTCATCGAAGTAGATGTGAAACGGTTCCGGCGTGACGGTCGAGAGTTTCCCGCACTCGGGAGAGCAAGGACATTCCTCGCAGAACTTGAGATTATCGCCCGGCGCGTAGTAACTTGACCTCATGTCGTACATCTTGCCCAAGCACGTGGGATTCATTTCTACTTCTCCACCTTCGGCGACCAGAACTCGCACCTCGCCTTGTTGGCCGGCACGATCGACTGAGGGGCGATCATCACCTCGGCGTCCCCGATCTTCCGGCCGTTGAAGGCGTCAAAGACGATCATTGCTTTCTCGGGGCAACGGCATCGCGGAAGACGCTGTTGCATCTCCCACTGTACTTGCTGCTGCGGGTGAATCCCCTTTGGCAGAGCAGGGATAATGCCGCTCGGAATTCGACACCACGCGCAATCTTTGCAGGCGACGGGATGGTCAGTTGTCATGTTTCAACTCCTCAAGGCAGAGGATGCCATCAAACCACGGCACGAGGATCAGGTGCATGCCCTCAAAAGTGGGGTGATCGAGATTGGATATGTCGAAGTCCATCTGGTTTTGCAGGCACTCGAAATGAAGTTCGCGAAGGGCCTCGTGGCCGAGAAGGATGTACTTCGGCCGATGCGAAGAATGGCGCATGATCTCGTGGGTCTGTTTTCTGATAACCTTCCGCAGGTCTGTCGAGGTGAACGAACACCACCGTATTTCCTCGCACTTTTTCTGCCAGGTGCAACCGAGTTTCTTCAGCGTCCAGAAGCAGATCCGCTGCAACCAGTACGCGGGACGGTCGCGGCGGTAGGTGAAGATGTCGGGGGCGTCATGGTAGGTGATGTCCATTACGGGACAGGTGATGGTGTATTCGCGGTCGCTCATGGCACCACCTCCACCGGCAGATCGGGTCGGGGGTTCTCTGGGGTGATGATGCGGGGGCCCTCGCTCGCGTCGAATACGAGGTTGCGGTGCACCTCGTCGCGGGCGGCCTCAAGCTCTTCCACTGCCTTCTCCTTCTCGATGTCCTCCGGCGTCATCTTGGCCCGAGCGGTCAGTTGCTTGAACACGTCCTCCGCAAGCTGAAGTTGTTTGATGCACCCACCGTAGAGCATCGTGGCGTTGTCGGTGAGTTCCTTGCGCGCGGTCATGTCGGGGTTGTTGGCAATCGTCTTCATGCACAGATTGAAGTTGGCCTTCACGCCACACATCGCCGCGTGGAAGGCGCTCGATAGTTCAGCGAGCGCCTTGGTGACTGCCTGATCCTGTTTCTGGTTCACTGGTTTGGCCCCTTTCTCTTCAGAAGGTTACGTTTCAGCCCTTCGATCACTTCCTTGGGGATGTGATGCCAGCCACGTGGCACGTACTGGATTGTTTCTATCGCACCCTTGCTGACATACCGCCTGAGCGTCTCCACGTCAACATCGAGAAGTGCGGCGGCGTCCTTGAGGTTCAACAGATCAGGCACTTGTGGATTCTCCGTGTTCTTCAGCGGGTTTCGGCCCATAACACCACACTTTGCCGCCGGCATGCCGCGACCACTCTCGCGCGTGATCGAGGGATGGGAAACCAATGGTGCCCCACACTTGACCGCCGGACATGAAGCATTCGCCAAGGTAATGGCCGGCGGGGAGATCCTTCCACGCTTGGGCAAGTCTGGCCTTGCGTTCGGCCCGCGCGGTTTCGGGCATGGTGCGGAGTATCGCAGCGAGTCCGGGGTCGGGGATGTCGGGGTCAAATCGCTCTCGCCATTCGATTATGGCGGGCAACGTAGGAAGGATGCCTCTCGCGGGCGGATCTTGCCTGGGGCCGAGCGCCGCGGCGTAGTCTTGCGTGACTTCCATCAGGCCGACGCGGAGGAGATGGACGGGGAAGGGAGACTCGCCCTCTGCCTGTAGGACGGCGAAGGGCAGGCAGACCGACTTGACGGTGAAGGCACGGCCAGTGAGGGGTCCGTAGGGGTCGGGAGGTGGCCCGGCCATCGGCATGCCCATCGCGGCCATGCCGGTATAGGAATCCTGCCAACCCTTGTGTTCCTTGGGCGTTGGCAGAATCGCAACGAGCATACCGGGCATTACGCCGTCCATCGGCAGGCTTGACATGCGGACATCCTATCCCAAAACTACGCGATGCGGTGTACGTCTGAAAGCATTATACCACACGATGCGTAGAAAGCAAGTACATTTACGCTTGGACGTGTAGGGCCGCGCAGGAAAAGAGGCTGGCCGTTGCGTTGGGGGGCGTTTCCTGCTTCTCATGAGCAACACATTGGACGCGGTTCCTTCCGAACGCGAGGAGAAACGGCAATGCTTGAGATGAGACTACCCGCAAGGGTGACGGGCGCCGGGAATCCGGTAGCCTTGACGATCGGGAAGAACGGCACGGTCGCCGCCTTCTCGCAGGGCTTCGGCAATTCCTTCCAGATCCTCGGTGTCTACGTGCATGCCGACGCAGACCCCGGGGCGAACAACCTCACCATATCCATCGACAGTCAGATCGCCGCGGCGTACGACACCATCCTCGTCGTGCAGAGCATGAACGGGGTGACGGACTACTTCTGGTTGCCGGACGGGGAGTTGATCCTGCACGGGTCGGAGGACTTCATTGTGAGCGCGGCGAACGTCGTGGGGGTTACGTTCGGAATCACGGTGCAGTGGAAGTGCGGAGGGTAGGCCCGTGGCACGCTCCCAACTCCCGGCAAAGACGACTGACGGTGACGGCGGCTACTACGCCAAGCGGGAGGAGATCGAGGCGTGGCGGCGGAAGACGCACACGCAGGCGCGCAAGGAACTCTACGGGATTGTCGCCGGGTCCATCGGCAACATCGAGGCGTGGCGGAAACTCGGCATCAACGTGACGCCCGCACAACTTGCGAAGATCTGGGAGACGATCGACATAAGCAGTTCGGACGGCCAGCTTGTGGTGCTGAGCGTGGCAAGCCTTCTTGCCGCGGCGTCAGCCGATTCGGACAAGATGGTCTCGGTAGTCCGCGCGGCGGGCAATATCGAAAACCGGCTCTACAAGCGGGTGCATGGTTGGGGGGGACAGAACCCCGTGACGAACATCAACATTTTCAACACGGCGCAACGCCTCGACGAGAGCAAGCGCAAGGTGCGGGAGATCGCGGGAATTGACTTCGAGCCTCCAAAACCCAGAGCAATTGCAACGGCCGATGGACCCGGAGACGGCGGACAGGTTGCTGTCGTGGATGGCGACCCGGCTCCAGTTGGAGAACAAGGCGGGTGAAAAAGTCTCGCTTGTGCTCAACGGGATTCAGAGCCGGATCGTCGGCCACATGTTCAGCCAGTGGAACCGGGGGTGCCCGGTGCGGCAGATCATCCTGAAGGGGCGGCAGTTCGGAGCATCGACGGGCGTGCAGGCGTTGTTTTACACGATTTGCCACCACACGCCCAACATGAAGGCGATCATCGTGGCCCAGGACGAGGAAGGCACTGACCGCGTTATCTCAAAGGCGAAGTTCTTTCACAACCATTTGCCCGACGACGAGAAAAAGCGGACGCTCTATGACAAGCGCGACGAGCTTGTGTGGGCGCCGCCGCACGAAAGCATGTTCCGGGCGCAGGTGGCCGGGAAGTTCGTGGGGACAGCCGGCACCTATCAGCTCGCGCACTTGTCGGAGTTGGCCAAGTGGAAGACGCAGCGCACGTCGCTGGCCTCCATCTTGCAGACCATCCCCGACCCCTCGGTAACGTACAAGACCGCGGTGGTGATCGAATCCACGGCGCAGGGCGAGGGCGACGAGTTTCACCGCTGGTATGTGGATGCCAAGCGGCACAGGGCAAAGTATCCAGAGGACTACAACTGCTACTTGCCCCTGTTCTTCTCGTGGCTGGATTTCTCGGAAGAGTACGCGATGCCGGTGCCCACGTGGTATCGCTGGGGATCGCTTGATGCCGAGGAGGAAGAAACGCTCAAGCCACCCTACAACGCCACGATGGAGCAACTTTACTGGCGGCGGTGGGCGATCCAGAACAAGTGCGGCGGATCTCTTGATACCTTCCACGAGGAGTATCCCCGCAACGACAGAGAGGCTTTCATCGCATCGGGCGACCACGCGATCTACAGCTACATTCGGGAGCAGCACCACAAGACCGCGCAGATCCCGAAGTTTGCCCGGCTTGACTGGTCCAACAAGGAACGGACGGAGGCCAAACTGGTATCCTGCGATTTCGACCCGAACGGGTGTTGGCGGGTATTCGAGGACGTGCGGCCGGTGCGGGACTACGCGATTGGAGGGGACGTGAGCGAGGGTCTGCCGGTTGACCCGAACGACCCGCACGGCAAGCGCGACATGTCGGCCATCATGGTGCTCGACCGACGGAGCCTGTCAACTGTGGCGATGTGGTGCGGACGGATAGACCCCGACCTGTTCGGCGTGGAGATGCTGAAGGCCGGCTACTACTTCAATCACGCATGGATGAGCCCCGAGGTGAACAACGCGGGGCAGTCAACTCTTGACGTGATCCGGCAGGCGAACTACACGCGGCTGTATCAGCGGCAGAAGTCGGCGGACGACATGGAGCAGACGCCGAGGTCGGTGCTCGGCTGGCGGACGTCGACGACGAACCGCGATTGGCTCATTGACCAGTATATCGAGGCTTGTCGCAGGGAACCAGAGATCGGGTTCCGGGACGCGATCCGGTGCCTGTGTGAGGAACTTGCGGACGAGGAAGACATGTTCGTGCGCAAGGCGAACCGCAAGCGCGAGCACCGCGACGGCCAGTTCGACGATATTTTGTTTTCGACCATGATCGCCCTCGAGGTTCACAAGACCTGCCCGCGCGAGATGGAGTATCCCGAGTACGGGGAGTCCTACGATGACGTGAGACTCGGGAGTGAGTTTATGGGAGGCTACAAACACGGCAGTTTCCATGCGGGAACCACAACGGTTTCCATGAGCACGACTTGAGAATCGGCTTTCCCTTTCCGCGAAAGGCTCTTTAGTGGCTGCACTGGAACTCTACGAGAACGCTGCCCCGGTCGAGGTTGACGACAGTGAGGTAGACCAGGACACGGTTGACCTGAACGCCCTGATCAACGACATGGTGAGCCAGTCAGAGCAGGAGACGGTGCCGTGGGATCAGATGGCTGAGGACGCGAGCGACTACGCCTTCGGCAACCAACTGAAGTATTTCGAGGTCAAGGGCGGCTGGCGGCCGATCCAGGCGAACCAGATCCACCCGGCGCTCCAACAGCAACTTGGCCTCATCAAGCAGCGCAAGACGCAGATCCACGCGGCGCCCCGCGAAGACGCCGACATCCCCGGCGCGAAGGTGGCTGAGGGCATTCTGCGATGGTACTACGTGATCGGGCTTGACGTGCCCACGCTCATTTGCACGTGCGCCCTTGACGGCTTCCTGACGGGCAACTGGATTCTCTACGCGTACTGGGACGCGCGGCCGGACGGCGGGTGGAACGAGAAGGAGAAGAAGTGGCACGGGCAGGTGAAGGTGACGCTCCTGCCGTACACCTACTTCGGCGCGGCCCCCCACAGTGAGAAGGTGCCGACCGAGGCCGAGTGGGTCTTCATCCGCCGGCGGGTGTACGTGTCGGAACTCATCCACCGCTGGCCGGAGCATGAGAAGCGGATCAGGCTGGGAGCGCAAGGGGAATCCGACCTCCTGAGCCAGGACGCGGGGACGGGCGGGCCGACGCCTACGGGCTGGAAGCCATCGAATCTCATCGCCCAGGATACGAGCGATGTCAACACGAACCAGAAGGAACTGAAGAAGCCCGACTACTACGGCAGGCTGGCAAACGCGATTGCGGGCAGGACGGGCGTTACCGACGAGGACTATCTCGTGCCCGCGAACAAAAACCTTGCGATGGTGACGTTGCTCGAAATCTGGTTCAAGGACCGGCGCACGAAAAAGGTGACAGAAGACACCCCGATTTCGGATGACGAGCTTGAGACTTCGGGCAAGGTGACGGTCGACGCCGACGACAACTACGTGTTGGCGGAGACGGGCGAGTTGCTGACGGAAGCCAACCGGCCGACCGACCGCCGGGAGTACGACGAGCCGCTGTTCCCTAATGGCCGGCACGTGCTGCGAATCGGCGATGTAGTCCTGAATGAGACGGAAGACGAACAGCGTTGGGAGTACAAGCACTGGCCGTTCGTGACGGGTCCGTTCACGTGGGTTCCGCACAACTGGCGCGGCGGCAACGGTGTTGAGCTCCTGCAAGGGCCGCAGGACATGATCAACGAGACGTTGCTGCACGTGACCAACTGGGTCAAGAATTTTGGCGATCCGTCCGTTGACGTTGAAGAAGGGGCGCTCCGCGGCGCCAGGTCGGACGAGGAAATCAAGCAGCGGTTGCAGTCGGCCGCCGGCAAGATCAAGGTATTCGAGCCGAACAGGCTGAGCGCCATCCGCTACAACACGCCGGCGCCGATGGGCGGTGACGTGTTTGCCGTGGTGAACTTCCTCGTCGACCTCGTTCAGCGGCTGCACGGCATCAACGACATTGCGATGGGGCGGTCGTCGGGCGGGAAGATTACGGCGACCGAAGGGTTGCGGCTCGAAAGCAACACGCGGCTCCGCACGGGAGTGCTCTCGGGCGACCTCGAACGCACGACCGGGCAGGAGTTGATGTCCCTCGTCTGGGAGATCGACAGCAAGCACCGGACGGTGGGCGACACGGTGCGGATCGTCGGCGACAAGAACAAGCAGGCGGTGATCGAACTCAAGGGCGGCGTGGTTGACCCGGAGACGGGAGTGATGCTCAAGGGTCCGCTCGACGCGGAATTCGACATAGAGCTTGAGACGGAGACCACGCTGCCCTTTGACAAGCAACGGCACAAGGACGAGGCGATGCAGAAGATGCAGGTGGTGGGGCCGGCCTACATGCCGCGATTCCTTGAGGCATTCGACGAGCCGAACCCGGACGAACTGTTGCAGAGCATCCCGATTGCCAACATCATTCAGGCGGTGCAGGAGTTGCCGCCAGCCTTGGCCGAACGTGTGACGCAGATCTTCGAGCAGACCGTGCAGGATGCAGTGGCCGCGGCGCAGGCCCAGGAAAACATGATGGGCGCGAAGCCGGGGCAACAGCAAGGGCCGATGCCCGAACAGACTGAACAGCCACAGGCGGCGGCGCCCACGCTGACACCGGAGCAAACAAGATGAGCAAGAAGCAGACGGCGGAGAAGGCGGTTGAAGCGAAGCCCGAGATTCTGAGCGTGTTGGTACTCGCAACGCAGGCTCTCTATCGGGTGGGTGCGCTTTCTTCGATGACGTTGCACAGAACCGGGGGAGACAAGAAGGTCACGGCGTTCATCGTCGAGGGGGCGACCGTGCTGGTTGTGTTCGAGGACGGCTGTATCGAATCGCTCCACCGATCGGCGGTGAGCATACTCTACAAGGCGGTGAAGTGAGATGAAAACGCTGAACGGGGTTGAACAATACAAGACCGAGTTTCAGGCCGTGGTGGCGCAGAGCGGGGATTGCGACTACGCAACGCTTCAGGCGGCCGTGGCGGCGGGGGCTACCAGCATTTTCATCCGCAATGGCACCTACACGCTGGATGCGGAGTTGGTGATTCCCGATGGCACGGTCATCGTGGGCCAAACGCAGAAAGGCGTGATTATCGACGAGGCTTCGCTTTACCGCATGACGATCATGGGCGACGGAGGCGGCAGCAGATACAAGCAGGGCGCGGTGCGGTTGACCAGCGGCAGTGTTCAAGTTGATCCCCTCTACGGCGAACGGGTTGACGGTGCGACAGACCTTGCCAACTGGAATACTGTCCCCATCATGGCAAAGAGAACATTCGTGTTCAATGGTGCAGTCCGCGCCATTACGGACTTTGCGGGTGTCGGGGCGCATCTGCATCTTGCCAAGAAGTACGCCGGGCCCTCAATCAATTGGGAGGGCAGCGGCTACGTGGACGGCGCGGTCAACCCCGACTTCTCGGACAACAGCGGCTATGCGATTGCCACCGAACTCGCGTCAAACGCACTCAGCAACTTCTCGGTCATCAATCCCGCGCCGGTGAGTTCAGCGCGCAATGGCGCGATTTCCTGCGCGTCCGTCCACGACCTGTTGCTCGACCGGCTGCGGGTCATCGGCACGGGGACGGCTGCGAAGGCGGCTGAACCCATCGGAATCGCCATTGCCTACTGCGAATCAGTCACCATCAGAAACTGCCGCGTGACTGACTTCGGCGCGACGGACGGCGACAATACCGAAGCGGGCGTCGACTTGTGGGCCGGCATCAGCGTCTACTTCTCCAAGGACGTGGTGATCGACGGCAACAACATCACCAACTGTTATCAGAACGGTATCTTCACGCGCGGCTGCAATCACGCGCGGGTGACGAACAATCAGGTCTATGATTGCTCGAAGGCGGGCATCTGGGACTGCGAAAGCGCCCACATCAACACGTCCCTCAACGACGTGACGAACTGCTGGTTCGGTATCGTGCCTGCATCAAGCGATGCGAACATTCACGCCAACAACATCACCGACTGCTATCAGGGCATCCTCGAATCGGAGTGGCCGGAGCGGGTACACGGACTGCCGCATGATGCAGCGGGTTTGAACATTGTTACCGGCGACCTCGGCAGCCGCAAGTCGATCATGGGCAACATCCTGAGACGGTGCAGATTGACTGGCATCAGGAACGGCGGCACGGGTTCGGCGATCACCGGGAACGTCATCCTTGAGCAGGGTTACATCCGCAACGGAGACTTCCGCGAGTGGATTGCGGAGGACGGCGTGGCCAGCAGGCAACCCTACAACTGGGCGGCGGTGACCGGGACGTGGGGCACGACGCTCCTGAAACATGCGTTCAATGACGGCGTGAACCCGGCGTTCAATCCCTACCATCTTGAGTTCACGCGAGCGGATCAAGGGCCGGACGCGCTGAAGATCAAACAGTTTCTCAGGTATCCACTGGTGGTGGGAGCTACGCACCTGCATGCCATTTCTCTATGGGTGCGAATGGACGCAGCAACCACAGGGAACCTCGTTGTCAAGGTCTACGATGCGGCTGACGATCTGCGGGTGACGCTGACGATAGCGGACGCCAATCTTTCCGCCACTGAATGGAGATCATTTTGCTCGGCGGAGTTTCAGTCAGGTGCGGCAACACCCGGCGGATATATGACCATCGAGACAGACACGATGTCCGACCCTGCGGGCTTCCACATTGACGGTGTTCGCCTGACAACCAACGCCTGCTGCGGCATTACGGCGAAGGGCAAGAGCACGATCACCGGCAACATCCTTGAGGGCGCGGGCGCGGTGTTGAATACAACGCCTGGGTATGGTGCCGCGGTCAAGTCCTCGATGATAAGCACCACATGGAGGAACGATGGCGATATCATCAACAACAACTACATCGAGAATTGTGGCGCTTTAGGCGTTGGTCCCACTCTTCCACGAGGCACAGTGCAAGGCAATCGAATACGCGGTTTTTTGCGAAAAGGAGTCAGTGGGGGTGTGGGCCCGGGTTTCACGGCATTGGAACAAGTCATCACGGGGAACGTGATTGATGGGATTACTGCTGACTTTACCAATTGGAACTCAGGGGTGTATCTCACCGCAGCACTTAATGTGCCGCAAGGGAACATCGTTGGGCAGAACCGCATCATGAACGTGAGCTATCCGATTAACTGCTATCGGTCAGAGTGCAATACCTTCCCTGATAACATCTTCGATGAGACCGCATCTTCTGTCATAAATGGGTGCTTGGGAGGCAAGATAGACCCAGTGGGTTGCATAGTGCGAGCGCCCACGGTGTTATCGACACACGACGAGGCTGGCGACGACGTGTTTAACGTTCGAGTGAGTCGGGGCGGTGTGATTGTTGGTGGAGTGCAAAAGGTTCGCACAACTGCGCAGGATGTGGACATCTCGCTTCATGCAGGCGCGGCCATTCCTCTTGTCCACGATGGGAACAGCACTATCATCTACACCTTGGTCATGAAGGGGGCGGATGGCACCGTTGTCAAAGTGGACGGAACTGAGGCCACTGCCGCTGCCGCTGTGGAAGCGACTGACGCGGCAATCGACACCGCCGTGGGTTCGCACAACTGGACAAAACTCGGCACAACGACATGTACGGCGATAACCGATGCAACCCACATGACTCAGACTTACCGCAACGTGGCCCGCGACTGCGGGTAGAAGAAGGACTCAAGAAAATGAAGCGATTGCTGGTTCTCGTGTTAATTCTGCTGTGCGGTCAGGCGATGGGCGCCACCTACGTCATGGACAGCACCACCTATCCGGGCGTAACGGTTGCCCCGTGCGAGTTTGCCGCTGGGTATCTTCCCGCAATACCGACCATCTGGGACGTGCCTGTCGTCGATCTCGGATGGGGCGTCGTTACCATTGCCAGTGATGGGGTCAAGGTGGTAGAGATCAAATACCATCAAGACCTCTCACGTGCACCGACAGTCAACGGGACGATACTTCAGGTCGAGTTCCTCTACAGGTGCGATCCCAACTGGACTGTGGGCGAAGCGGACGAGGGATTCTACCTCCTGACCGCCCGCGTGACCGGAGAGATCATCGTCACCGGCCATCCGACGATGGGCAGTGCGATTGCGAGCGTGACTGTCCGGGAGCCGGCGGACGCCAACGGGGATAGCAGGGTGAATGTGCTCGACTTGATCCTCGTGCGAAACAGGATGGGGTTGCCGGTTCTCTCCGCCGACAACTGGCGGGCCGACGTGAACGGCGACGGACGAGTTGACGTGCGCGATTTGATAATGGTCAGGAATAGATTATGAATCGAAAGAGAGGTGCGTTATTCCTTATCGCCTGAACGGAAATTCCGTGATGCATAAGAAGAACGGCAAGTGGAGTGTGAAGCAGAAGGCAACCAGCGCCAAGAACGCGCATATCATCATGGGCAACTTGCAGAAGCTGGAGAAGAATCCGGGCGCCGCGGTTTTCGGCGAAGCGAAGAAGAAAACGAAGAAGAGGAAGAAGGCCCAGCCGGGCAAGGCGATTGCGATGATGAAGTGATTTCCACGACGCGGGTTAGAGTAGTAATGCCGCAGTAGCTCAATGGCAGAGCACCCGCCCCGTAAGCGGGAGGTTGTGGGTTCGAGTCCCCCCAGCGGCTCCACGACAATCGAATACCGTGCCAAAGAGAATCCGCCGGCCAGCGGGTGATCTTCGGATCGAAGCCCTGACACCTTACGTAAGGGGGTGCTCAGGGTTTTTCTTTTTGGCGCGGCATTCGGAGTCGCTGATTGCCGCGGACATGTGCCGCGGCCAGCAATGTCAACACCGCGAACCCGGATGCCACAACGCTGGACAGAGGCGCCAGTGCCGGACGCGGGAAGAACCAAGGCCCACCGGCCTTCCTCTTGGGACAGGCACCCATCGGGAGAACAGGAGAATACCGTGGCGGATGCAAAAGTAGATCTGGGTACGCAGGATGAAGACGCTTTCATGCCCGATCCCGACGAGCTCACCGTGGCGCCCAAGGTGCCCGAGCCGCTGAAGGGTCCCGTGCCGACCGGCGCTGACGAGCCAACCGAGCCGGAAGACGAGGACCCCAAGCCCAAGGAGGGCGAGACGTTGCCCGACAAGGACGGCGGCGAGGGCAAGGACGCGGCCGCGAAAGACGCGGCCGACGATCCCGACGCCAAGGACGACGAGGGTGATGACGATTGGGACAAAGACCGGCAGGCCAAGGACGAGGAAGAAGCCCGGCGAGGCCAGAGCAAGGCCGCTCTCCGCGCGGAGAACGAACGGCTCAAGGCCGAGCTTGGGGCTGCCAAGTCCGGCAAGGCAACCGGCACGGACGCGAAGGGCAAGACCGACGCCAAACCCGACTCGGGCAAAGCGCCCGAGATTGCGGATTGGGAAGATCTGCCCGAGACGGACGACTACAACAACACGGAGATTCCGGGCAACAAGATCCTGAATCAACTCGGCCGCGAGAAGGTCGCCATGCAGCGTCAGGTGCAGGAACTGCTTGATCGGGACAACGCCCGCGAGGCACAGCGGGAGAATGAAGACAACCACCAGGCGTACAGGAGTCTGCTGAAGACGGCGACGAAGGACGCCCCGACCGACCGCAACGAAGTCAACAAGCGGGTCAAGGCGGAGTGGAAGGAACGCGGATATACGCCGGAGTTCTACCCCGACGCCGACCAGACGCTGGACATCGTGAAGCGAATCGCAACGGAAGTCCGGGCCGAGCGGCTCCAGAAGGATCTCGAAGCCGCCCGCAAGGGCGGGAAGCGTCCGACCGCGACAGATACCGGCAAGGGCGGGGCGCCGCGGATAGCGGTCAACCCGCACCGGCTTGAGATGGATTACGACAAGGCGCTCAAGCAGCAACGAAAAGCGGGGCTGATCACCTACTGAGTGTGAAACCCGCGACGAGTTACGCAGGATAGGCTTGCAACCGAAAGGGCGGATACCTTGGCCGCCCTTCCTGCGGATTTCTTCCAAGGGTGCCGCAAGGAGCACAGCAATGTCAACACGCACATAGCGGGATGGTGAAAGTGATTTTGCCATTCCGCTCCAAAGAAAGGAGCCATAGAGAATGGCAGATCAATTCTTGGGTATCGACAACACCAACATCTCGTCTTGCACCAAGCAGATGTGGGTTCCGAATGTTGTCTCCCAGACGCTCATCAAGATGCCCATGTTCGCCAAGATGTATCTCACCGGCGCCGTCAAGAAGGAATGGGACGGCGGGAGTGTCATCACGCGGCCGATCAAGACGGCGAACATGGCGGGCCTGGCGCAGTCGTTCGGCGAGGAAGACAAGCTCACCGGCGGGCGGGTAACGATGCTTGGCACGCCGTCCTTCGGGTGGAAGGACATGCAGGTGCCCATCGTGTACACCCGGCGCGAGGCCACGATGAACCGCGGGCCGAATGCGGTGTTCAACTTCTCCAAGTTCCTCACGGAGAGCGGGTACGAGGCGGCGAGAATCTACCTCTACCTGATGATGTACAACCCGCTCGGCGCAGGGGGGCCGGCGGACGCGCTCGGCGACTACCAGACGGCGGCGGTCGCGGCGCAGGCCAGCACGGACGGCGGGAAGTTGTTCCAGTCGGTCATCCACGCGCTGGACCACGGCGAGAACACGGGCGACATCGGCTACACGTACGGGAACATCACCCGCGACCTCAGCGGCAACACGGCGGACTACTGGCAGTCGGGGGACGTGCTGTCGGGCTTCGACGGCAACGGCGTCACGAGCAACCAGGACACCGAGATCACGCTGAGCATCGCCAACTTCCGCAAGATGCTTTCGGTCGTGCGGAGGAAGGTGGAGCCGGCGAACCAGTTCCTGTGCGTTGTCGGCCCCACGCTCTACCAGGCGTTCCAGTCGGTGATCGGCTCTGGCGTGTCCATCACCAAGGGCACCGGCGACGCCGGCGATCTCGTGAAGTTCGGGTTCAACAGCTTCACGGTGGACGGCATCGAGGTGGTGGAAGACCCGTTCCTCATCGCCAACAACGCTTCGGCTCAGGCGTTCAACGCGACCTACTACACCGGGATGGAGAAGTGGATGTTCATCTACCACATCCCGTCGTGGGAGCTGCGCTTCCAGCCGGGCGAGTTCTTCCGTCTGACCGATTTCCAGGACCAGGCCGTGATAATCGGCGGCTACCCGCAGTCGATGGCCCGCGTGTACTGCACGGGGAATTTGATGAATTGGCAGCCGCAGTCGAATATCTGGCTCAACAACGTGGTGCCCGCGAGCTAATCGCGACACTGCTGAAATGAAAGGAGTGAATCGAGAATGGCAACAACGATTGCTTGCGCCTATTTGACACTGATCGACAACTTTCCGGGGCTTCCTGACCTGAAGGCACCGGAGCCGTTGGACGGATTCACCGGGGCGAGTCACTTCAATGTGACAGTCCCGACGAAATATGCTCCCGGTACGAAGATGCAGGTATGGGATAGGGTCAGTGGTGGTCCGGTTACATTGTGCTACCTGCGCAACAAAACCCTCGGCACGGCACCCGCTGCAGCGGCTGCCGGAACAGTTGCTCACCCCCATACGACACAGTGGGAGGTGAGCACCGATCCCGACAACACCCCTGTTTTCGCACTGACCAACGGCCAGATTGCCGTTGCTCTTGGGGTTATCGCCCTTGAGTCATACGGTTTCTGGTGGGTCGGCGGAGTATGTCCTGCCGATCCGAAGTACTTCACGTCTTCAATGGCGGCGGTGACCGTGCTCACGGATGATTCTGTCGTAATCGCGACGCCCATCATGCTGGTCGACACGACGGCTGACTTGGGCATCAAGATTTTCACAGGGGATGTGATTCCGTGCGGGATCACAAGGTCGGCTGACTAACGAAACCGGGGCCGGCCTTCCGGCCCCACAACTTCACTGAAAGGAATGAACAGATATGGCAACAAAAACAGTTGCGGCATCCAGCGTCATCCTCAAAAACAATTGGGGAGGCCCGCATCGCGTCGGGTGGGTTCCGCCAGAAGGATTCATCACGCCAACCGCGGCCGCGGCTTACTCTCTGGGCATGGTGGCGAGTGTATTCAACCACAAGACAAGGAACGGCTGGTCTGATCTGGCCTATCTGCGTCTTGATTCTGATGGGACGTACACGGCGGGTCTCGTCAACATGATCTGCGTTCTCGACGGTACGGCGGTCAAACCAACCACTGTCACCAACGACAAGACACGGGGAGCTGGCGCCGGATACCTCAGCGGCAAGATCGCCGTGGCGATGGCGGCCAGTATCACCGACGACTACTACGCCTGGTTCTGGATCGGAGGTGCGTACCCGGTTGATTACTGCGCCATCTCCGCATTGGTGACAACCGCCGCGGCCTTAACGGCTGGCGATGCCCTGATCCTCGTGGACGCGGGCGAGGCGGGCGCCACCTACGGCGAGATCGGCATCGGAGCCAAGACCGCGGCAACCATTCCCAACTCCTGCGGCGAGACCTTCGCCGTCAGCGCATAAAGGAGGTGGCTGAATGTCAACAAGCGGAACGCCGACCAACAACTTCCTTGTCCACATCCCCGGCGAGCAGGGCAGGAGTGTCATGGGCGGCAGACTGACCCTCGACAACGGTGTTGTATTCATCCGTACCCCGTTCTTGATCGTGGACGTGGCAACAGCCAACGTGGAATCCGAAGGCAACGTACCTGTCGAAGCCGTCCTTGTGAAGGTCTTTGACGAGGCTGGAAGCAAATGGGTGCGTTTTACCTGCGGGGTAGACAGCGGCATCAAAGTCCACTACCTCATCTTCGGGCGGCAATAGACGAGGAGGTGACAGATGGCTCTCTCTGCAACGGCAGTAACAATCACGGGCCGAGAACGGGCGGTCAACGGCCTGACCCACGTTTACGGCACCATCGCGCTGATGGACAACGATCTCGCGGCATCAGTGCGCGTGGCAATGAAGACCGTCCTGCACGTGTCCCTTTCGCCGAAGACGCATATCGCCTTGGCGGTCTATACAGACCTGCCGTTTTGGTCGGTAGGCACGGACGCCGCGGGCACTGCGGACAAGGTGACGTGGACATTCCACGATCTCGGGGCTGATGCGTATTTCAGTTTCGAGGTTGTTGGGCTAGACTAGGCCCTTCGCCTCGCGCGCGCAAGAAGGCGCGCGAGGCGACACATTCTAGACCAGAGGAAACCGTGGGCGAGGCGTGGTATGCGCAAAATGGCGGTCTAAGGTTCAAATGTCTGCCTGGATGTTCCAGTTGTTGTGGTTCCGGCGGCTTCGTGGCGCTCTCGGCGCAGGAATTCGCCGCGGTCTGCGAGTTCCTCGACAAGGCGCCGGCGGAGTTGCTCGGCGAGAAGATCGAGCAATGCAACGGCCACTTCGTCATGAAGATGACCGCGGGCGGACGGTGCCCCTTCGTGACGGAGCATGGCTGCGAGATTTACGACGCCCGGCCTGTTCAATGCTGGACGTTCCCCTTTTGGAACACCTACCTCGGATCGCCCGATGCGTGGTCTGAGGCGTTCAAGCGCTGTCCGGGCGTGGGGATAGGGCCGGTGCATCCGGTTGGCGAGATACGCGCCGCGGCCGACGCGATGGAACGGTCAACTACTGTCTGATAGGAGTATGAAATGCCGGACGATAGGATGAAACCAACCGGGGTCGCGCTTTCTGGCGGAATCAGGGCAATCATTGATGGCCGACCCGGAGAGGCTTTGTCGAAGGAGAGCATAGCCACCATCATTGCAAACGCCGACAGCATTCGTTTGGTGGTAAACGCCGTTGTGCGAATGGCGGATCAGCTTGATGGGTTGGCAGCAGTCGCGTCTGACCTGGGCCTTGACCTGCCTGCCGACACAGCGGACGACATCGCAACGGCCCGCGACGCCATTCTGTCAGCAAGGGCAAAACTGTTCTGAGAGGTGTTCATGGCACTCAAACTGCTTGCAAGTGAAACTCACGCGGCAACCGATCTTCGGGCAGGTGCGGGCCATCAGATCGTGAACATGAACTGCCCGAATGATGCCAATGTCGTGGTTGAGGTCCTTGTCTCAGGCCGGACGGTTCTTGCCGCCGCTGCCAACTGGTCTGTCTATATCAGCAAGGGTACGGCCTATCGGGCGGTGAGTTATCCCCAGGTAATTGCCGGGGTGCCGGTTGAGGCGAAGATTTTCCTCCAGTTAGATCCAATCGTCGTCGTATCGGGTGAGCTTCTGTCGGTATACCTGCATTCCGATTCAGATGATGATGCCAGTGTTGCCGCCTCATCGTACATGTACGATCTGGCCTATGGGTTGCCTGCCGTGTTGCCAGGCACTAGCGGCGGTCTGCCCGCGCTAGACGCGAGTCTGCGCGTGTCCGCCGATGCAAAGGCCGTGCGCGGGCAGGCGCTGGGCGCCAACAGCGGCGCCAACTTCAACACGCTGTTCAACAACGGCGCCGCCGCCAGCGCGATCATACTCTCCGACCTCCTCACGATGGGGTCCGGGGCGGTGACTTGGGACCTCTCGTTCACTCTCCTCGATGGTGCGACGCCAATCCCCGACGCGGGCGTGAAGGTGACTACCGACGCCGCGGGTACGCTTGTCGTTGCCGGTTGGAGCCAGACCAACAGCCTTGGCGTTGCTCGGATGCTCCTCGATGCCGGCGTCTACTACTGCTGGATGCAGAAATCGGGCTACAACCCGATCACGGGCACGGCATT